>MAAC01015443.1_pt1 | contig 34149 bp, 34 predicted proteins | sample 1115981 | NCBI WGS metagenome assembly MAAC01 (sample SAMN04961126, study PRJNA320927) | seawater metagenome | isolation source: sample BD02T64 sea water enriched with oil for 64 days | place: USA:Gulf of Mexico | collected 2013-07-27 | reverse complement strand
ACTTGGTATATGGCCAGTAAACATCCTGAAAAGTTTGCCGCAATAGCACCTGTGGTGGGTTGGGGCCATCCAAGTTTAATGCCGCCCATTGCTAAGCATAAAATTCCGGTATGGCAATTTGCTGGCGGTAGAGATGGCGCGGTTAAAATTCCTTACTTTTATGCTGGCATCAATACATTAAAGCAACTTGGTCATAACAACGTACGTTTCACTGTGCATGAAGAAATGGGTCATGATGCTTGGACACGTGTTTATGCCAGTGATGATTTTTATCAATGGCTATTAAGCCATTCTTTATCAGGAATAAAATAAAGGACTAGCGACTATTTATATTTAATATTTAGAGCGTTTGTGTTCTAGATATTGGCAGTATGTTTTTCCATTTTTAATCCTCTCCTTCCTGTATAAAAAAACATCTATTGTTAAGTTTGTCTCAGCCGATAAATTGGTATTAAACGCCCTTTTCATTTTATTGACTGAGAAAACTATGGAGAGCCGATCATGTCATTAACTTCATTATCCTTTAATCAAAAAGCAGATTATTCGCAAAGCTATGTTCAACGTAGACAAGTCACCTTATTGTCCAAATCAAAAGAGTCACCGGCCCTATCCAATGCCGCAGATAGTCAAACGCTTCAAGAAGATACTTTAGCTAGGATCAATAGCTTGTTTGAAACACCTGAATTAAGAGAGCAAGCTAATCGGCAATACACTCATGAAGAAAGTTATAATCGACCTTTACCTCCCAAAGTTAAGATGATCAAAATAATATTAGAAGGATATTTAGGTAGGAGTTTGGCAGAACTTTCGGGGGAATTAAATCTAAGCTCAAGCAATGAGATAGAAAAAAACCTTGAAACTTCAGCTAATGAACAATCATCAACTTCTCTGTCTGAGTTGCAAGTTGAAACATTGAAGATAGATGGTCAAATATTTGCACCAGAAGATAAAGTACAGGTCGAACGCTGGCAAATACATCATCAAGAGTTAAATTTTGAAATGCAGGCATCCTTTGAATTAGAAGGAAAACAATTAGCGGTAAATTTTGCTTTTTCTTTGGCGAGTGAGCATACAAGCTATAGTTCAGTTGAAATGTCAGCTAGGGCATTAAAAGACCCACTCATTGTGCAATTTGGTGAACAGAGTTTAGGCCATATTACTGATAATGTGCTCTTTGATATTAATCAGGATGAAAAATTGGATGAATTACCCATTTTTTCAGGTGACGTAGGTTATTTGGTCTTTGATAAAAACAACAATCAACAGGCTGATTCTGGTAATGAACTATTTGGCCCTCAAACAGGCAATGGTTTTTATGAATTGGCCAAGCTTGATAGTGATGAAAATGGACTTATTGATGCTAACGATGATGTGTTTTCACAACTATATGTTTGGCAACCACAACAAGGAGTATTGATTTCTTTACAAGATGCAAATATAAAAGCCATCCATTTCTCGGCTATCGATACGCCTTTTTCTTTTTATGATAATGAAGGTGAAATAGTAGCACAATTACGGCAATCAAGTTTCTTAATCAGTGAGACCGGGCAAGCAAGAGGTGTTCATCAGGTAGATGTAAGAATTTAATAATAGACTTCCTTTATAAATTAGTTCGATTGGTCTTACTAAACCAAATAAATGTTAGAGTTATGTTCATTTCTCTATTTGAACGATAGGTAGTGACGTGTAAAATATATTGCATGGTGAAAAATTAGGATAGGTTTTTGAACGTTAAATTAGGGCTTCAACTTGGAGTATTAATCTTTGCTTTATCGCAGATACCACTAGCAGCTGCGTATGAAATGGAAATTATCCAGCCAGCACAAATCTCTTCTTGGAATCATACCCAGCACTTTGAAAATGAATTTGTTGATCTATCATCTCCTGCTGAAAAGTATGATGTAAACGTTTTACAGCAAGCGGATAATGTTGAAATATCAGCAACCTTGATAAAAAAAATCGCCAACTGGCATCACCAACATAGTAACGGTGTTAAGGTGATATTTTTAAATAAGGATATAACATTTTCAAAACTGAGTAGCATCGATTTTCACCTTAAAAGCATACCAGAACTGTCCATTATTCCTAATAAATTGCAATTGAAAACTCTTTATCAAAGTCAAATAGCTAAGCAGTTGATTGATCCAGCTTGGTTTAACCAACAATTAAATGAACATGGCGTTATTAATATAACGCTATTTGGTGAGCATAATGATTCACCTGAAATTAATACTACCATTGCCAGTTATCAATTAGTGTTGAACAAGGATCACAGAAGTGGTGAAGCAATCAGTTTACCCTTAAGAAGGTTTAGCCTTTATCAGCAGAAAGACTGGCAAGAAACGCAAGTAACTTTAAATGACATTATGGATAAAGCGGTTGTTGGTATGTTAATAACCGCTGAAACGGTTAATGGCAAAACACTAAGAAGTTATTTACAAGAAAACTTTGAAGAAAGTATGCCGGAAAGTTTTATTGAATTGGCGATTAAGATACAAAATCTTGCTATCACCTTGAGCAGTGTTCGATAGGTGATAGATATGCTTAATATTCTTTTATATCTCAACATATTCATCTGTATATTCCTGATATGATAGCCAAGAATTCACTTGGAAACTCAATGAATTTAAGCAAAAGGAATAAAAGATGAAACTTGGCGAAAAAATTAAACAACTCCGTAATGACGCCGGATTAACCCAGCCAGAATTAGCAGTAAAAGCACAAATAGAACAATCTTATTTATCAAAACTTGAGAATGATAAAGGTTCACCATCATTTGATGTTATTGCCAAAATAGCTAGAGCATTTGAGCTTGATGTGATGACACTCATTGATAGTTTAGATGTCAGTTATCTGCGAGACAATATGTCACATTTACCCGAAATAGCAGTAAAGCTTGAAGAACGGAAAATGAAAGAAAAAGCGAAGTTTAAACGCGGTTATATTGTCGCCGCATCGTTAATCGTTATTGGCATAGCCTTGATTATTTTAGGCAGTTCTAACTCTATTTTCCCTGAAACCGTCTATCAATATAAGTCGATGGGACTCATTGATAAAGGTGAGTTGAATGATCACTATCAACCTCATCCTATTAGAGAGATTGCAGAATCTCGCGATCAACATATTAAACGAATCGCTGATAACATTCCTCGTATTTCAGAGCGTTCAACCTTAACACGTTCTTACCGTGGTGAAGGGTTTGTTGAAAGCTATGGGAAAGATAGACGTTATTTTGATTTACAAGATGAACGTCATCTTGAATCTCCATGGCGAGATATTTGTACGATATTAGGATTTATCGCTTTGGTTAGTGGCGGCTTTGGTATGGGTTATACTTTTAAGCTAATGTAATACGGAAAAGCCATTTAATTTAGCCCCGATTATAATCTTTATATTCGGGGTGCAATTCAAGGTAATCACACCAAGTGCTAAAAGAGGTGTAAGTAAAGCGTTTATCATTTGCTGAGATCCATTGAGAAAGGGCGTAAGGTGGTAAGCGAAACTTTTTCTTAAAGCCATCAATTGCTACCCAACAAGCCAATTCAATAATGGTGTCATTTTTGATTTGTATACGAACAAAACCATCTAAACTGTAACTATAGTTAATAGCAAATTTAGGTTTGCTCACCGCTGGAAATGAGGTGAATAGGAAACAGCTGAACAATAAAATCAATCTTATGCTTATGCTAAAATCTGGATTACTATTCGGAATTTTATGATATATATTCTTTAAATTCATCTAGTTACTCAAAAAGTGCGGAAAAAGAGGGTATGAGACTTATCCAAAACGAGTAAATAAATTTATCTTTTTTATTTATCACTGTTGAAAGCACTAAACATCGTCTCCATAACTTATTTATCTTAGCAGTCTGTAATCAATATAGTCGAGTAATTGTTGCCCGATGTTAAATACAGATATTTTATCAAGTTAGAGTGAATTTTAAATGAATATAGTAGCCATTAAAAAAGAGCAACATCAAAACCTTAAAGTTGCCAATCAACGTGATTTATCACATGTAGCGAATCAACACATTGCACCAATTAACGTGCGTGAGTTTGCTCAAGCGTCTACCAGTTACCCAATCGTATTAGTAAAAGATCCTGATTCTGAACGATACCGTACTGTCGTCATGTTAGGTTTAGAAGCGGGTGAAAACTTATACCACGAAGAAAAGAAATGGCAGGCTATTTATATTCCTCAATCAATATCAATGGTGCCGTTTTCATTAGGATTAGATCCTGAGAAAGAAAAAACGTTAACAGCATGTATCGATTTAGACAGCAGTTTTGTTGGTGATGACAAAGACCAAGCATTATTTGATGCTGAAGGTAACGACACTGAATACTTTAAAGGTATTCAAGATCAGTTAGGTCGTTTATATGATAATGAAGTGGCGAATGAAAATTTTATTAAAATTTTAACAGACAACGACTTATTACAAGAGCTTGAGTTGAACGTTGCCTTTAATAACAACGAGAAGAAAAAGCTGGTTGGCCTTTATGGTATCAACGAAGAAAAAATGCAGGCATTAGCTGATGACAAGGTATTAGAATTTTATAAATCAGGTTTATTTATGCCAATTCATGCAATGTTAGCTTCTGCCGGACAAGTTAACCGTTTAGCACAATTACGTAACTCAAGTGATAACAGCGTAAAAGTGAGTGGCATTCAATACAATGTTGTTACAGCTGAAGAGCAAAAATAACCAAGTGTTAATAATGTGTTAATTGAAGATTATTTTATAAAGGGAGCTATTTAGCTCCCTTTTTTATTGTTTTAGGCTATGCTAATTTAAATGAGTAAAATTTCACTTTTTCAGGAATTTGCATGGCTGAAAAGAACAAGATACCAAAAGAATTAGATGATCAAATCCAAACTCTTGCGGGTGAAATTTATGTTCAGATAGAGGAAAAAGTGGCTGACTTAGTTTTGAGTCATCAGCACCAAGAGCCATTAACAGATGAAATTGTTAGTCAACATTCATATTATCAAACGCTGCAAGAACAAAAAGATGCCTTAATATCCAGTCAAAATGAACTTGAAAAACAAATCGCTGATTTAACTAATGAGCATCAACACACCTGTCAAACCTTAAACACTAAAATCACTGAGCAAAAGCAGCTTATTGAAAATAATACCGAACTGAATACGGCAAAACTTACCGATACAGAGAGTGTCTTGCAAGAAAAACTGGCTGAAAATTCAAAGCTATCAGAACAGCTTAAGGTGTTAACTAGCGAAGAAAAGATTAACGCTAAAGAATTAGCAAAATCAATTAAGAACAATTTAGCGTTAGTAGATAAACAAGAGAAATTGCAAAAATCAGAGCAAAGCTTACAAAAAAATGATCAAGCAAAAACAGCAACTTTAGATATTCAAAATCAACAAATTACCGAGTTAAATAATCAAGTTAATACCATTAGTGCGGAACTGGAGCATATAAAAGCACAGCAAAATCAAAACACATCAACGAATCAGTTGGCATTAAATGAATATCAACTACAAGAGGAATCTTTAAAACAACAAATTGTTGAGTTAACCAGTAAACAAACCATTGATACCACTGTGATTGATAAACAATTATCGAAACTGGCAGATATAGAAAATCAACACCATTCAATAGCAAAAACACTGGCAGACCAAGAGTCTGATATTGCGGGGCATAAGCAACGGGAACTGGAACTTAATCAACAAATTGAAGAGTTAACGTCGAAAGCGACAGCAGAGGCTAGCACTATTGATCAGCAGTTATCGCAATTAACTGAGACAGAAAATAAAAATCATGCAATAACAGCAACCCTTGCAGAACAAACGAATAAAATACAAAGGCAACAGAAAGAAATTACTGCTCATCAGCAAGTTGAGCAGGAATTGAAAAATAAAGTTGGAGAATTAACTACGCAAGCAACATCAAATAAAGCGACAATTAAGCAACAATTAGCAAAATTGGCTGAGCTCGATAATAGTAGCCATTCATTAACGCAAAGCGTAGCGGAACAGTCAGAGCAACTGCACTCTCAGCAAGTAGCGATCAAAGATTACCAACAACAACTAGATGCTAAGAGCAATCAAGTTATTGAATTACAAAGCAGCAATGAGCAGTCTCTATCAAGCAAAGAAGGACAATTATCTGAACTTAAAATACGTAGCGAAAAGCTTGCCCAACAGCTTGAATCAACAACTAACATGTTACAAGAAAATCAGAATAAACAAACCGAACAAGAAAAAATATTAACAGAGTTGAAAAATGATCATCGTGAAATTCAACAAAATAACGCTCAACTTCAACAAACATTGGAACAAAAAGAGCAGCAATTATTAAACGAACAAGCACAAAGTGAACATGATAAAAAACAAGGGCAAGAAAAATTTGAGGGCTTGTCGCAACGTTTAATGACCAGTGAATCATCGCTAAATGAAAATATTCAGGCATTATCAACATTACAACAAAATTATGACGATTTAGATGTATCTTTTGAAAAATCCCAGCAACAAATACTAGAATTGCAAAGCACTACCAGTCTATTGACCGAAGAAGTTGAGCAAGCTAATAATAATGTTAGTCAGAACCAACAAAGGTTTGATGCGCAAATAGGTAAACGAGATAAGCAAGAGGCGGAGTACAATAAAGCAAGAGAATCGATAAAGTATTTAAGGGATGAGAATAGCGAATTAACACAAAAACTAGAGCAACAAGTATCTGATCTAGAGCTAAAATTAACCGAATATCGTTTGCGTTTTGAATACGCACAAAAAGAATTAGCTAAAAAACAGTCATCATAAAGGTGATCGTAATGGCTGAAAAACCCTGAAACATGCATCTTGTAGTGGAATAGGTATATAATCATAAAAGTTTTCTCGATAGGATTTATTAGTGTCTATACACCTCCCTCTTACCAAATTATCTCAATGGCAAAAAATAGCCTTTAGTGCCGCTTTAATTGAACGCATGTTACCTAATTATAAAATGTTTGCTGAAAATGCCGGCTTTGGAAATTATCAGCTTATTCGCAATCAAGTCGATTTAGTTTGGCAACGTTTAGATAAAAACCAAAAGGTAAAAATAAACTATGATTCGCAACTTTTAAAATTAGAAGAGCAAGTTCCTGATCCGCAATCATTTGACTTTTTTGGTGTTTATCCAGCTTTAGATGTTTCGATGGCGGTGATGTCACTTTTCCAAGCGATGCAAGATAATGAAGGGGAAGGCTTTGAAGCTATTTCTCGGTTATCAGCCAATAGTGTCAATTTTTACACAGAGCTTTGCCTTGCCCAAGAGTTTGATGAAAAAAATACAGAGCAAGAGATTGAAATTTCAGAACAAATGCTCGAAGAAGATCCTTTAGTTCAATGGGAAAAGGAAACACAGTATGAATTGTTCGACGTTGTTAAGAACTCACCTGAAAATAAAGCCACTATATCGACATTGAAAAAAATGGTCTTAGAGCAAGGTTTGTCGAATTTAGGCATTGAAATAGACTAAACTATTAACGTTTTCCTGTGATTACTTGCTTTAATTTAGCTTTGGTTGCACGCCAGTGCGTCATAGGCACAGAAGGCGCTTTTGCCAATATTTGTTCAAATTGTTGTTGAGAGAAAGTGATTTCTCCACCATGAGCAAGAATCAACGTACTAGCGCCTAAGTTAGCTATCTTTGTGATAGATTTTCGGTATCGTTCGGGGTAAAAAATTGGAAAAGGTGGGATATATCCTTTGCGAATTGCGACAATAAGATCTGCAATATAAACTCGATTACTTGCTAAATGGTGCAAAGAGATATCTCTATCCGTATGGCCTTGCGTTGAAATGACTTGCCAATCGTTAAAGTTTGGCAGTTTATCGCCATCATTGAGTTTAATGTCTGGATGTAATTTACGGGAGTACCATAACCAGCGCTGTTTTTGTTGCTTTTTATTAGCAACCCAACGTGTTAAGAGTAAATCAGTGATGTGCATCAATATCCCATCTAAACCACTATACCATTGGCCGTCGACATTAGCCGATGCAATTTTACAACCAGAAATAGCCCTCAGTTTATTGGCTCCTCCGGCATGGTCAGGGTGCATATGAGTAACAACGACTAATTTTAAGTCCGTCATCGGCCGCTTAAGTGTCTTGGTTATATAGTCCTTTATAAAAGAGACATCCGCACGACAGCAACCATCTAGCAATAATAGTTTATCTGGGTATTCAACTAATAAAATAGCTTGAATATAACCGTCTAATTGATGCAGTTTCATTTTGGTTTTCTCTGGTATAAACGATAACTGACTTGCCCAGCTACCTTTTCTTTTAATAATGACCAATTACTCGGTAGTGACAATTGCCCACCTTCACTTTCCATTTCAATATAGATCAAAGCGTTATCGTTGAGCCAACCGTTATTAAGTAAGGTTACGGTTTGTTCTACCAAACCCTTTCTAAAAGGTGGGTCGATAAAAGCCACATCAAAGGTATCAGAAGGCGTAGTTAAAAATGTTAGCGCATTGCTATTATTAATAGTGATATTTTCTGCATTTAATAATTGTTTATTTTGCTGTAACTGTCGGGCGGCTTTTTTATCTAGTTCGATAAAAGTAACCTGTTTAGCGCCTCGAGATAACGCTTCAAAACCTAAACTCCCTGCGCCAGCAAAACAATCTAAACACTGGCTTTGGTTTATATAGGGCATTAACCAGTTAAAAAGTGTTTCTTTTACCCTATCGGTGGTTGGGCGTAAACCATCAGCCATTAACACCGGAAGTTTTCGACCTCTATGTTTACCAGCAATAATACGAATACTGCCAGTTGCTTTTGTATTTTCATTTTCTTTTGTGCTGCGATTGTTAGATTTGCGCATATGTTAAGCTACTGTTGTTTTTAATTTCTTTTAAGCTGCAATTTTTAGATTTGCACATAAGTTAAGCCACTGTTGTTTTTTGTCAGCAGTTTAGGTGATAAGATACCGACAATTTTATCCTTGTTTAACGTGTTATAGCAATTCTATTACGTTTATTATCTACCCAGAATTGACTCACACAGAGAAAGAAATATTAGTATGTCGAAAAAGAAAGGTATGTTTTCTTGGTTAGGGCTCGGTGGCCAAAAAGAGCAAGAACCACAAGAACAAGCAGTGGAAGAACAAACGGCGGATGAAAGTTCAATCCTTGAGCAAGCTGCTTCGAATGAAGATAAACAAATATCAGCTGATAATTTATCAAAAACACTTGAAGTACCTGAAGTGGCCATTGAAAATATTCTGCCAGAGCCAGAGCCAGAGATTGAAAATATTCTGCCAGAGCCAGAGCCAGAGCCAGAGCCAGAGCCAGAGCCAGAGCCAGAGCCAAAAATGGGTTTTTTTGCTCGTTTAAAACAAGGGTTAACCAAAACTCGTCAAAACTTGGGTGGTGGATTATTTGATTTATTCCGCGGTAAAAAAATAGATGATGAGCTTTTTGAAGAATTAGAAACTCATTTATTATTAGCCGATGTTGGTGTAGAAACCACCACTAAAATTATTGATGCCTTAACAGAGTCTGCTTCACGTAGGCAATTAAAAGATGCTGAAGCACTTTACGAGTTATTAAAAGTTGAATTGAAAAGAATTATCGAACCTGTTACTCAACCTTTGGTTATTCCTGCATCTGATTCACCCTATGTGATCTTAATGGTAGGCGTAAACGGTGTTGGTAAAACAACAACCATAGGGAAACTTGCTAAACAATTCCAAGCCGAAGGAAAGTCGGTGATGCTCGCTGCCGGTGATACATTCCGCGCTGCAGCCGTAGAACAACTGCAAGTTTGGGGTGAGCGAAATGATATTCCTGTGATTGCTCAACATACTGGAGCTGATAGTGCTTCAGTGATTTTTGATGCTATTAGCGCAGCAAAAGCTCGTGGAGTTGACATTTTAATTGCAGACACTGCCGGTCGTTTACAAAATAAAAACCATTTAATGGAAGAATTGAAGAAAGTGGTTCGAGTGATGAAGAAACTCGATGTTAATGCACCGCATGAAGTGATGTTAACGCTTGACGCAGGCACGGGGCAAAATGCCTTAAGCCAAACTAAGCTTTTTAACGAAGCGGTTGGTTTAACCGGCTTAACGTTAACTAAATTAGATGGTACAGCGAAAGGTGGTGTTGTTTTTGCTATCGCGGATAAACACAGCATGCCAATACGTTATTTAGGTGTTGGTGAAGGTATTGATGATTTACGTCCTTTTGATAGTGATGATTTTATCGATGCTCTTTTTTCTGAAGAAAGATAACTTATGATCCGTTTTAGCCACGTTAATAAAACTTATCCCGGTGGGTTTTTAGCACTGAATAATGTCAGTTTTAATTTGGCGGCGGGCGAAATGGCCTTTTTAACGGGTCATTCAGGTGCAGGTAAAAGTACCTTATTAAAGTTAATGAGCTTAATGGAAAAACCCACCAGTGGTAGTGTTCATATCAATGGTACAGATTTATCACAGGTTAAATATCAGCAAATACCCTATGTACGCCGTGGCATTGGCATGATCTTCCAAAATCATAATTTGCTGATGGATCGCACCGTCTTTGATAATGTCGCTCTGCCACTCATTATCGAAGGTTATAGTCAAAAAGAAACTAAAAAGCGAGTTGATGCGGCTTTAGATAAAGTACATCTCGGCAGTAAAACGCGTTGTTTTCCTAATATGCTTTCAGGGGGCGAGCAACAGCGGGTAGGCATTGCTAGAGCATTAGTAAATAAGCCTCCTATTTTACTTGCTGATGAACCTACCGGTAATCTTGATCCTAAACTATCTCTCGACATTATTAAGCTTTTTGAAGAGTTTAATGACGTTGGTGTCGCAGTGTTAATAGCTACCCATGATCTTGGATTAATAGCCCGTCTCAAATATCGGACCTTGACGTTAAAACAAGGCTCAATGATCAATGATGGATTGATTGAAGGATTGCAAGGGGAGCAAAGTGTCTAGATTTTCTGAACAACCTTTTGCTAATCAGCAGCAAGATAAACCTAGCTTTTTTGGCAAGATCACGGCTTATTTTATCCGTCATTTACAGCAAGGTATTGGCAGCCTTGGTGATTTATGGCGAACACCTTTTACATCGGTAATGACCGTTTTAGTCTTAGGTATCAGTTTAACTTTACCAGCAACCTTGCATTTATTGGTAAAAAACGCCAAATCAATATCCGGCCAATGGGATTCAGCATCAGAAATAAGCTTATTTTTAAAATTGTCTGTTAAGGACAAGGCGGCAAAAAACTTAGTGCAACGCATTAAACTCTACCCAGAAGTTGCCGAGGTAAAATATATTTCCTCTGATGCAGCGTTAAGGGAATTTAAAATATTGTCAGGATTTGGTCAGGCGCTTGAATATTTATCTGCTAATCCTTTACCTGCAACGGTTTTAGTGACACCTACAAACCGAGCGAGTAAAACACAAGCAGCACGTGAATTACTACAAAAATTGTCAAACGAACGGGAAGTTGAACAAGGCAAGCTCGACTTAGAATGGTTGTCACGCTTGGAAGCGATAACTAAGCTCATCGAAGATATTGTTATAGGTATTGCTATCTTGCTTTGTTTGTCAGTTGTTTTGATTATTGGTAATACCATTAGATTAGCGATATTAAATCAACGAGATGCCATTGCGGTGATGAAGTTAGTTGGCGCAACCGATAGTTTTATTCAACGACCTTTTTTATATTCTGGGATGTGGTATGGCATCTTAGGAGGCATTGTTGCAGTTATTTGCGTAGCAATTTTAGCGCAATATTTTACTGGAGCATTGCTGAGGTTAACTGATTTATATCAAAGTAATTTTCAACTTATCGGACTCAGTTTTTCAGAAATGCTGTTATTAATTTTATCGGCTGTAGTCTTAGGTTTAGCAGGAAGTTTTATATCTGTGCGCAAACACATTCGAGCTATAGAACCAACAGCGGATTAAACGCAAGTTTACCTCCGCAATCCTAACCAAGCATTGCATCAGTCCAGGTAATTGCTTCTTGGTGAGCTTTTAAGTAAAAGTCATTAGAGAGTGACAAAGCTCGGCCCAATTGCTCACTTTCTTTCCAACGGCCTTGTTCTAGTAATTTTGCTAGCACTAAATACTTATTAAGATAATTATTCTCACTCCGTAGTGCTGCTTTAATTTCTTCATGAATGGGTAATACGTTAAGCACAAACTCTAAATCGTGATCTAATACGCCGTCTATAAGCGATAAAATCCCAGTAAGAAAGGCTTTAGGGGGATTTTCTTCATCGTTTTTCTGCTTTGATATTGCCTCACAAAATTTCGCTCTTATCAGAGATAAACGCATAATTTCATCACATTTATTCTCACTGAGATCTGCGAGGGCGAGCAGGGCAATAAATTTTTTCAGCTCTAATTCACCGATATATATCAAGGCATGCTTTAAAGAAGTGATTTCTTGGCTGTTACCATAAGTGGGGCTATTAATAAATCGTAACAGTTTGTAGGTTAAGCCAGGGTCGGTACTAAAAGACTGGCTAATAGCATCTAAATCCAAGTTTACTTGGCTTGAATAACTGATTAATTCGAGGATGTTTTTTTTAGCTGTGGATATTTTGCGTTGCTTGAGCATTTCAGGTCGAGCAAAAAAATAGCCTTGAAATAAGGTAAAACCTAATACCTTAAGCTTTTCAAATTGTGCCAAAGTTTCAACTTTTTCTGCGAGTAGTGTTACTTTTATTCCTTTTAATCGGTTAACAAATTTACTTATTTCTAACATTGAGAAAGCGAGGATGTCCACCTTAATAGTGTCAATATAAGGAAAGAGCACATCCCATTTCGGGTCAAAGTCATGATCGTCTAAAGCGAGGGTATAACCTTTATTTTTTAATGATTTAACGGAATCAATGAGTTCATCACAAATATCGATATCTTCTAATATTTCAATGACAATGTTTTTGGGGTCTAAAAAGCTAGGGAAACGCTTAATCAAGGTTTCAGCATGAAAATTAATATAAGCCGGTAAGTCACCGGTAATTTGTTCTACGCCTAAGGTTAAGTGGTTATTGGTGAGAATATTCGATGTAGCTTGATTAGGGTCGATATTTGGAAAACTATTGCTTTTTCCATCTCTAAATAATAATTCGTACGCGACAACTTGTTGCTTAATATTGATGATTGGTTGTCTGGCAATATATGAATACAAAAAAGCACCTCTTTACATTGACTTAAATTTTTACAAAAACGTTAACCTAAAGTTAATTTGTTGTTATGTATAAATAATTAATGTTACCTAGAACTCAAAGTATAGAAGTTTATATTGAAATTGCGAAAGCAATTATTGTATCGTCATGTCTAGTAAGTTATGGTGCTTATACCAATTTGATTAAATTTATTCCCACCTCAGAGCTCAGTCAGGGAAGTTAGAACAAGCAAAATTTGTACAGGTCTAGTCATTCTCTATCAAACAAATTTGTGCAGTAATCACTTTCCCGACAAGCTCCCAAGGGCGAATTTAAAAGGCTTATATGCATCGTTATTGATTTTGACAATGGAATAACCATTCTCTGTAATCAATGCCTCCCCTCTAAGCCTTTTAATTCTCGCTGAGTGGGCAATAACTTATTCAAAATGGTATGAAATAAGTAATCGATCAAAGAAGATGTTCGTGTTATTATCGCGAGCTACGTTTAGAAAAGGGTTTATTAAATGAGTAATACTATGCAATCAATGGCGCTAACTATTCCCCGCAGCGGCAGCATTGAATCGTATATGCAATCGGCTTATAGCATTCCAATGCTTACCAAAGAGCGTGAGCATGAGCTTGCAACTCGTTTACATGATGAAGATGACTTACAAGCGGCTCAAGAGCTTATTATGTCGCATTTACGTTTTGTTATTCATGTCGCCAAAGGTTATGCAGGCTATGGTTTACCACAAGCTGACTTAATTCAAGAAGGCAACGTTGGTTTAATGAAGGCAGTAAAGCGCTTTGATCCCGCAGTTGGTGTTCGTCTAGTTTCTTTTGCTGTGCATTGGATAAAAGCCGAAATTCATGAGTTTGTGCTTAAAAACTGGCGTATTGTTAAAGTTGCGACCACTAAAGCCCAACGTAAATTATTTTTTAATCTTCGCAAAAATAAAAAACGTTTAGGTTGGTTTAGTAATGATGAAATTACTAATGTTGCTGAAACCCTAGGTGTGACTAAAAAAGACGTGCTTGAGATGGAATCGAGAATGACCAATCAAGATCAAGCTTTTGAATTGTCGTCTGACGATGACGATGGTGGCGCCGGATTGGGAAGTTTTTCGCCTGCACAATATCTTGAAGACAAACAGTCTGATCTCGCGACACTGGTAGAAGATAAAAATTGGGAAGATCACGCGAATCAACGTTTGAGTAATGCTTTAGTTACTTTAGATGAGCGTAGCCAAGATATTATTAGAACACGTTGGTTAACTGACGATAAAAGTACCTTGCAAGAATTGGCAAACAAATATCAGATTTCAGCTGAACGTGTTCGTCAGCTTGAAAAAAATGCCTTAAATAAATTAAAAAGTGGTATGGCCGCTTAATTGATTTATTAAACAGCATAAAAGCCGGCTTCAGCCGGTTTTTTTATCACTAAAATATATCATGCGTTAATTAATTCACTTGGTATTAACAGAGGATTAACAAGCTGAGTGTTTTTTATCCATTAGTACTAGTAATGCGAATATTTTTTGGTAGACTGACTGCCTAATAATAATACTAAAAACAATATGGATTGGCCTTAGATGAATATCAAGGCGGATATCGATGCTCATGCTGTGCGCCAACTACCTAAGTTGAAGACACTGCTTAAAAAGTATCGACAAGCAAAAACAATGCAGTCAGGTTTACTGCAATTATCAGAGCTGGCAAGTACGGTAAACGATATGTCATCGTTTTATTGTGCACTAGAGTCTTTGATCAAAAACTTGTTTGTCACCGATTGTTTTCATATTGTTTCATTAAATAAGTCATTCCAACTTTCTCTCGCTTACAGCCACAATACGAAAGAGACTCGGTTATTAAGCTACTTTGATAATATTCATTGGCAGCAAAGTTTAACAGAAATGGTATATAGCCGTGCCAAACCCCTACATTGTAATAAGGTTGATCGTAAGCAGCTTATAACCTCTGATGCACTTAGCGTTTTTGATTCCAATTGTGTTGATTGGCTCGGTGTGCCACTCAAGCGTGGTCAACAAGTCATTGGTGTTATCGCACTACAGAGTTATGACGAAAAACAATATTTTGATGACCGAGATTCTGAGTTGTTACAGTTTATTGCTGAACATCTAGTTACGGCCATTGATCGAGTACAAAGTCGAGAGTTGCTTGAAAAAAACATTCGTCAACGTACCCAAAAGCTCACCGATACCAATAGAAAACTACAGCAAGAAATAGCTGAGCGACAAAATGCAGTTAAAGCACATAAAGCGCTATTAGCTATATCAGAATTGTCTTCGTCCAACCAGGATATCAATAGTTTCTATAAATCTTTGCATGGGCAAGTGAGTAGCTTATTACCGGCAAAAAATTTCTATATCGCTTTATTATCAGACGATGATACAACCTTGTCATTTCCGTATTATCGAGATGAAAAAGTAGCTCATCCTCCTTCAAGAGAGTTAGCTCAAGGCCTTACTGAGGTTGCAGTTAATACCAAACTTCCTGTGCTGATCAGCGAGGGCTATGTAAATACCTTAATGGCAAATGGAGAGATCAAAAAAAGTAAGTTTGCATTACAATATCCCGTCAATGAATTACCACATGCTTGGCTGGGGGCTCCGTTGATTGAGCAAGATAAAATTATAGGCGTGTTGGCAATTCAGCATTATCAAGATGCAAATGCATACCAATACAACGATTTAGAGCTTATTCGTTATGCCAGTCAGCATATAGGTTCTGCGATCATGCGTAAAAAAACGCATGCAGCGGTAAAGGAAAGCCATGACGAATTAGAAAAAATTGTTAATGACCGTACCCAAGAATTACAAGCAACCAATCTTAACTTGCGCATGCAAATTGAAGAAAGACAAAAAGCGGAAGAACAGCTCTATTTTGAAGCGCACCACGATACGTTAACCAAATTGCCAAATCGAGCAATGTTTTCTGACCGCTTATCCTTTGCACTTACTCATTTAAAACGTCACCCCCAGCATAGATTTGCAGTATTATTTATTGATTTGGATCGGTTTAAAAAAATAAACGACACCTTGGGACATCATGCGGGTGATCAGTTTTTAATTGAAATTGCTGCACGCTTATCTGATTGTGTACGAGATAACGATATATTAGCCCGCCTCGGAGGTGATGAATTTGTTATTTTGCTGGATTATTTACAATCTCAAGATGACATTGAAGAAGTTGCTACCCGTATCATCACGGCCATTGAAAAACCATTTGCGTTGGAAGGTCACATGTTATATTCCAATGCGAGCATTGGTATTGCACAATGTAGTAGTCACTACTCAGATGCTAGTGAAATTTTACGTGATGCTGATGCGGCAATGTACCAAGCAAAAAGTTTAGGTCGCGGTCGTTATGTCTTTTTTGATGAGAGTATGCGGGAGCAATTGATTGCCAGCATGACATTAGAACAAGAACTGCGTATTGCAATCAAAGAAAAGCAGTTTGAATTACATTATCAAAAAATTATCGAACTTGAGTCTGCAGTCACTTTAGGTTTTGAAGCATTGCTTCGTTGGCAACATCCAACCAAAGGGCTGTTAACACCTAGCGAGTTTCTTTTTATGGCAGAAGAAAGCGGTATGATCCTCGAGATTGAGACATGGGTGATTGAAGAGGCATGTTTGCAGCTTAAGTTATGGCAAAAAAACAAAGAATATCAACATGCTTTTATTGGCATTAACTTATCAGGCAGACACTTATCGCAAGCTAATCAATTAAATAAGTTAATTGGAATTATTAGAAAAAATGTGCAAGAACCCGAACGGTTAATTATAGAATTTAATGAATCTGCAATTTGTCAAAATACAGAATTGGCCTTAAAAGGGTTAAGAAAACTTAAAGTGTCTGGTGTTAAGTTGGCTTTGGATGGTTATGGTGCAGGCGTATCATCATTTAATTTCTTGCATAGCTACCCATTTGAATTTATTAAACTCGACCGAAGTTTTATTCGTTCGTTAAAAAATAAAGAAAATAACCTCTCTTTGGTGAAAGCTTTACATGAATTAGGTGATAAGTTTGGTTATAGATTAATTGCTGAAGGCATTGAATCACAAGAAACGTTAGATAAACTACTTGCAGTGGGTTGTGAGTTTGGGCAGGGATATCATATCAGTCGGCCAAAAAAGGCTTCTGTTGATAAAAATATTGAAAATTCACTCTCTAAAATAAGGGCCTAGCCCTTATAAAAAAAACCTTCTACTCGTAAGGCGATGCCTGGTGTTGTAGTGTAATGCTGATCTTCAGGCCACTCTAAAAAAGGTTCAACTTCAAAAAACAACCAACTTCTCAAGGCGTTAAAACGATAGCGATAACTTAAGGTGTATTTATCCGTAACAAAGCCATCGGTGTCGTTACGCTTACCTTCAATTTGAAGTCCAATAATTGAAGCCGCGTCCTGTTCAAGCTGTTTGAGCTTATAAAAACCATGCTTCCAACGAATACCTCTATATGTCTCAGAACCTCGAACACTATAATTTATCCGAAATTGCGACTGTTTATCTAATTGATAATTGTATTCCAACAGCAGTTTTGCTCCAAGGCCATCATTTAGAAAATAATATATTGAGGGTTCAATTTTAAGACCATGCTTATTGCGCCAATCATAACGACGTTTATGTTTAGCTTTGACAAAGATATCACCACCTGAAATACCTATTCTAGATTCTAATAAACGGTCATTGGTTTTTTTATGAGTGAACCTGACAGCAGCAGCAAAGCTATCATCATTGGTTTCAGTACTTCGATTAACGGTTTCTAGTGGAAGTTGATTTTGACTAACTTCATCGTCATCAGATAAAATCAAATCAACTTTATCCTTAAAATGTGGGAGTTTTACTTTAATACGAAAGCGGGTATCAAAGTCGTTCCAGTCACGAGATTTAGGCTCCCAACCTAACCGTATTCTTGCGCTTGTTTTAGGATTAGATTGCTCAGTATCTTCATCGAGAAAAAAATTATCAAACCAAATAGCGGATTGATAAACTGAATTTGAAACCGTTTGATGAAATTGTTGTAACCAATGATCGTCGTGTTCGTTAATTTCTAATGTTTTTGCAGGTTCTTTTTGCGAAGTTTTATGAGGTTTTTTGCATTTAATTCCTTCTTCACCAGCTGGCAATGCAACAACATCACTGATAAAAACAAAGTTAAAAGTGATAGTTATCATGACATAAGTCAGTAATTTAATTGCCTTATCTAGCAAAGTTTGTTTTACCTCATATTTTGTTGGCTAAATGGTGCTTTTTTATATTTTAACTTTATAATGGACTCATATTAATTATAGGGGATTTTTTTATGGGTGGTATAAGTATTTGGCAATTAGCAATAATTGCTGTCATTGTAGTTTTATTATTTGGCACTAAAAAGTTACGAAACTTAGGTTCTGATTTAGGCTCTGCGGTAAAAGGTTTTAAAAAAGCCGTTACAGATGAAGATAAAGAAGAAAAAAGCAATGACGTTTTAGCTGATAATTCAACAAAAGAATCAACAACAGAATCAAGTGTTGAAGCAAAAGACAAAAATAAAGAAAACGTTTAACTGATGTTTGATATAGGTTTTTGGGAGCTTTTATTAATTTCGATTATTGGCCTTGTTGTCTTAGGGCCTGAGCGACTTCCCGTGGCTATTCGTACCGTGCGAGGTTGGATATCGGGTGTTAAGAATTTTAGCAACAGTGTTAAAGTTGAGTTAACCGAAGAATTGCGTATTCAAGAGTTGCATGCAAATTTAAAAAAAGCAGAACAATCAAATTTAGAAAATTTATCTCCCGAAGTGGCCAAGTCGCTAAAGACATTACAAGAGGCTGCAGAATCTGTGCATCATCCTTATAAAAAACACAATTCTGAAGACGTAAAGGCTGACGATAGTGATACAAAAGCAAACGATAATTAATGACTGATTCAACTAAGCAATACACACTATTTGATCATTTACTGGAACTACGTTCTCGACTATTACATGCGGTATTAGCGGTTTTAGTGGTGTTTTGTTCAATGATATATTTTGCAAATGACATATACGAATATGTTTCTTTGCCCTTGTTATCAACGATGCCTGAAGGTGGTCAAATGATAGCAACCGATGTTGCATCATCATTTTTTGCCCCTTTTAAGCTAACTATCGTCTTAGCTATATTTATCAGCATGCCTTATATTTTGTATCAAATTTGGTCATTTATTGCCCCTGGCTTATATAAAAATGAAAAGCGCTTAGTTGCGCCATTAATGTTTGGCAGTAGCTTTCTTTTTTATGGTGGCATTGCCTTTGCGTATTACGTGGTTTTTCCTATTGTCTTTGCATTTTTTACTTCTGTTGCACCAGAGGGGGTCAATATAGCGACCGACATTAGCAGCTACCTTGATTTTGTTTTAAAGTTATTTTTTGCCTTTGGAATCGCATTTGAGATACCAATCGTGATTATTTTGATGTGTTGGACGGGGTTTACTGATCCGGCAAGTTTACGTAAGAAAAGAGCTTACATTGTTGTAGGGGCTTTTGTTATTGGTATGTTATTGACGCCGCCCGATGTAATATCACAAACGATGCTAGCAATTCCTATGTTGCTGTTATTTGAGCTTGGGGTATTTATTGCGGCTATTTACTATAAAAAGAGTGATCATGAACACTCAGAGGAAAATGAAAATGAATAAAAAACAACTTTTTGCTACTAGTTTAGTGGCACTTTTAGCCTTCAATACACAAGCTGACTCTTTAAGTGACTTACAAAAGTGTGCAGCAACTAAAGATAGCTTAACTAGGTTGGTGTGTTATGACCAAGTCATGAAAGTATTGAATGGAGCACAAATTTCCCAACCCGTTGTTAACAAACAAGTAGAGCAACAAGTTTCAGTGAGAGCTACCGAACCAGCTAAAACCGTTGATTCAGACGTCTCTTTACGCCCAGTGAATAGTAAAGCTATTGTTGTTAAACAAACAACAACTAAAGCTGAAGACTTTGGCCAAGAGCATCTTGCTAAAACCGCAGCTGAAAAAAATAATGAAATAAAAGAAGTTGTATTTGTTGTAAAAACAGCAAAACAAACTGGGCGTGATGTCTGGTTGATTACCTTTGAAAATGGTCAAGTGTGGAAACAAAGTGACAGTAAATATATAAAATTATCTGCGGGTGACAATGTTGTTCTTTCTAAAGGAATGTTAGGTGCGATATATTTGAAGAAAGAGCAACAAAATAGGAAAATTAGAGTAAAACGACAAAAATAGCGAAACATCACTTGACAGCTATTGCGGATAATTTAACCAAAGCTAGTTTTTGATAAAATAGTTTAAAATCATTGAGATAGTGAAATAGATATTGATAGATATTGGAGTTAACTTAACTAATTCACGCTTTGATAAAGACAGAGCACAGCTGATTGCGCGAGCGAAAGACGTTGGGGTTAAGGGCATGTTAGTGACCGGAACCAATCTTCATGAAAGCCAGCAAGCGTTGTTGCTTTGTCAACAGTATCCTAATTACTTAGCTTGTACTGCTGGTGTCCACCCTCACGATGCAGATAACGTTGCTGATGATTATCTTCAACAACTTAGCGTTTTAGCAAAATCTGAACAAGTAAAGGCTATAGGTGAATGTGGTCTAGACTTTAATCGAAATTTTTCTACCCCAACAAATCAATTAAGGGTTTTTTCTCAACAAGTCCAACTTGCAAATGAATTAAAGCTACCGCTATTTTTACATCAACGTGATGCCTTTGAGCCTTGGCTTGAGGTACTCAGGCCTTTTATCGGTAAAATACCGGCGATGGTTGCTCATTGTTTTACCGGTGACTTAGCTCAATTAAAGCAGTGTTTAGACTTAGGGATGTATATCGGCATTACTGGCTGGGTATGTGATGATCGTCGAGGGAAAAATTTGCATGATATTGTTAAACATATCCCTCTTAATCGTTTGATGCTTGAAACAGATGCACCTTATTTAACACCGAGAACTATACGACCTAAGCCTAAAAGTAGTCGTAATGAACCATGTTATCTACCCTATGTAGTTGACACCCTAGTTGGAGCAATGGGACATTCCTTTGAAGATATCATCGAGAACAGTTATCACAATAGCCAAACTGTTTTTAATTGGGAGCATTAATGTTGTCACTTCCCGATGCTTGGTTTAGTACATTGGCTCAAGGTGGCTTGTTTACCCTATCGTGCCTGTTAATCAGCTTATTTTATTTACATAATAAGAAAGAATACTTATTTATATCAGCTTATTTACTGGTGCAAAGTATTATATTGTTGATGATTTCAAGGTCGAATTATAGTGGTGTTCTTGCTCAACAAATCATCACAGAAGTCGCACCGTTGTCTTTTTTAATGTTGTGCTCTACCCTTTTTATTTTGCTATTCAGTCGTATTTTTATTGCTTCAAATCGCCCTTTTTTATCAAGTATCCGCTGGGCATGTTATTTGGTTAGTGCGGCTTTGGTCGCAGGTCTTTTTTTACCAGCCAAGATCAACTTTATTCTCAGCCATAGCATCAATACTGGCGCGATGTTACTACTACTTGCTATTTGCATTGCTTTGTTAAAATCAGCCGCTCATTTATCGAAACTATTTTTTACCATTGTATTACTGCAAAGTGCCTTATTGCTGGTTAATATTGCTAGTTTTTCATGGTTTGAATTTAACGCTGTGATTTTTTCGGCTTTTTATTGGTTGTTTGGGATGTTATTGGTGTTTTTGTTGACACGACAGCTAGTTTTTCAACTCAAAGAGCAAAGTATTGCCGAAGAAAAAGCAACTGAGCTAGCGACAAAGTCAGAAAAAGCGTACCAAGAGCTATTAGTGATACAAGAGGAAAATCAAGAGCAATTAGAAGTGTTAGTGCAAGAGCGAACCTTAGAACTCCATATTACTTTACAAGAACTAGAAGAAGCTAATGGTGAGCTTGAGAAAAAAAGTACCATAGATGAATTAACCGGCTTATTTAATCGCCGTTTTTATGATCAAAAAATAATCGCTGAATTTAGACGAAGTCGTCGCAACTTAACACCACTAAGCCTTGTTATAATCGATATCGATTATTTTAAGAAAGTTAATGACAATTATGGCCATGCAGCAGGCGACACCTGTTTAACTCAAGTGGCGAAGTATTTACAGCAGGTATTGCGTCGTAGTAGTGATATTGGTTGTCGGTACGGTGGAGAAGAGTTTTGTTTAATTTTACCTGAAACCGATGCCCAAGGTGCAAGCGCATTAGCTGAAGAGTTACGTATACTCATTGAAAACCAGGTCATTAACATCGATAACACCTCTATCAAATTAACGATTAGTTGTGGGATCAGTACCTATCAGCAGCAAGCAGATATGCAACCCGTCGATATATTTAAAGCGGCGGATAAAGCGTTATACCAAGCAAAAAATAACGGTAGAAACCAAATACAACACCAAGATATTTAAGCGATTATTTTGTACTAAATAAAAGTAGGCGCTAAACAGGAGATAAAATGAATAACCCAATGGGGCAATTTCCAGCTCGAAGAATGCGAAGAATGCGCAGAGATGATTTTTCAAGACGATTAATGGCCGAAAATCAATTAACGGTTAACGATTTAATTTATCCGGTTTTTGTCTTAGAGGGTGAAAATCAATGTGAAAAAATAGCATCAATGCCGGGTGTTGAACGAAAGAGCATAGATTTATTACTCGAGGAAGCACAAGAGTTAGTGGATTTAGGTATTCCTGCCATTGCGTTATTTCCTGTCACTCCCAGTGATAAAAAATCACTATTAGCTGAAGAGTCGTATAACCCGGATGGATTAGCACAACGCGCGGTTAGGGCATTAAAAGCAAAATTCCCACAACTGGGTATCATTACTGATGTAGCACTCGACCCATTTACTACGCATGGTCAAGATGGCATTCTCGGTGAAAAAGGCAAGGATGAAGGTTATGTCTTAAATGACATCACTAAAGATATTTTGGTAAAACAAGCGTTATCACATGCTCAGGCAGGGGCTGATGTTGTTGCGCCTTCAGACATGATGGATGGCCGAGTTGGCGCAATTCGCCAAGCATTAGAAAGTCACGGCTTTACTAATACCCGTATTTTGGCGTATTCAGCAAAATATGCTTCCAATTACTACGGACCTTTTCGCGACGCTGTTGGTTCAGCAGGTAATATTAAAGGGGGTAATAAGTATTCTTACCAAATGGACCCGGCGAATAGTAATGAGGCGTTACATGAAGTTGCTCAGGATATTGCCGAAGGTGCTGATATGGTCATGGTGAAACCCGGTATGCCATATTTAGATATTGTTCGTCGGGTTAAGGATAACTTTCAAGTGCCAACCTATGCTTATCAAGTTAGTGGTGAATATGCGATGCATATTGCAGCGATACAAAATGGCTGGCTGGAAGAAAGGCCTTGTATTATCGAAGGGTTATTAGCTTTTAAGCGTGCAGGTGCCGATGGTATTCTGACCTATTTTGCTAAACAAGTGGCTACTTGGCTACAAGAAGAATAATTCATTCATTTGATATACCAAATGCTAATGGACCTGAAGCTGCAAACCTAATAGCTTCAGGTGGTTATTCTCTTGTTGTAATTCATCGGCTATAAGAGGGTGCTTTGATAGCCAATCAGCTGGCAAATGAATATGAATTACATCATTTTCTATGTTTGACTGGTAATGTGGTAATACATCATCTTTTCTACGCCGACATAAGATCACCGCTAAGCGAATAATGGCTAAAAGGTAACCTGCTGTTTGACTGTCTGTGGCGGATTGCTCAAGCAATGTAATATCTATATCACCTTTATATAACTTCACTAGCGCTTTTAATAGCTGTCGATCAGCTTGGTCAAACCCCGGTAATTCAGCATTCTCGATGATATAGGCATTGTGCTTTTGATGATGCTTAAATTCTAATAACAAGCCTATTTCATGTAATTCACAACCAGCTTTGAGTAATTCAAAACTATTATTTTCATCGAGTTGCCAAGGTTTTGCAAAACTCTGAAATAAAGTGTTCGCTTGTTTTTTAACATTTTGAGCATGCTGGTTATCAACATGATAACGCTGCATCAACGAATTAACGGTCCGTTGACGAATATTAAGCTTGGCATTACCTGGGAGCATTTCATATAACAAACCTTCTCGTAGAGCACCACTAGATAATTGCAGTTGCTTAATAGCAAAACTTTCAAATATCGCAATGAGAATAGCTAAACCACTGGCTATAACGGGAGTTCTGTCACTTGATAAACCTGCAAGCTTGATAGCTTTTATGGTTTGGCATTGCATAAGTTGTTGTTGGGTATCAAGGAGAAAGTCATAGCTGATCAGAGTGGGTTTGTTGACAAACATCAACATTTCAGCCAACGCTTGCATAATGCCAGAGCCACCTAAAACGGTTTGCCAGCCAATAGTTTTAAAAGCTTGTTGGCAGGGTAGAATGACTGTTTTGGCGGCGTTAATGGCGCGTTCAAAATTTATTTTATTGAGTTTATTGTCAGCAAAGAATTGGTTGTTAAAAGTGACACAGCCGAGATTAAGGCTGATTACTTTTTTAGGGCATATGCCCGAACCAACAATAAGTTCAGTACTGGCACCACCAATATCGATGACAAATCGTTTATTGGAACAACAATTAGTATGGGCAACACCTTGATAGATATATTGTGCTTCTTGTTCCCCTGAAAGTAGGGTAATTTTATTGCCGAGTACCTTATTGGCTTTACTCAGAAAAGCATCACGATTTTTAGCTAAACGTACTGTAGCAGTAGCGACAATGCGGATGTTGTCTTTAGGAATATCTTGTAGGCGTTCTGCAAAAAAACTTAAACATTCTAAGCCACGCGCGATGGCTTGCTCACTGAGGGTATTATTTTTGTCGAGACCGGAAGCTAAACGAACTTTCCGTTTAACCTTATCGACAACTTGCACACTATCGGCAAGTTGTCGGGTGATCAGCATATGAAAACTATTAGAGCCTAAGTCGATTACTGCGTACAAAGGTGAACGGCTAGAATCGTCGCTGATCAACATATTTTTATCCAAGGCTATCGACGATTGCGATTACCGCCGGTTTTCCCTCTGTTTTGTCCACCATTATGAGGCTTGTGGCGACGTTGGCGAGGTTTGGGTTTTGGAAAATCTGTGATCAATGCTTCATGGTCATATTTACTTACTGGTAAAGAGTGTTCAATATAAGTCTCAATGCCTGGTAAGTTGAAAACATACTCTTCACAAGCAAAACTTATCGCATGGCCTGTTGCACCAGCACGGCCAGTACGACCGATACGATGAACATAATCTTCACAATCATCAGGTAAATCGTAATTAAAAACATGGGTAACTTGTGGAATATGTAAACCGCGAGCGGCTACATCAGTGGCAACAAGTACATCGAGATGACCTTCGGTAAATAGCTCGAGTATTTTTAAGCGACGTTTTTGAATAACGTCACCGGTTAATAAGCCGACACGAACTTTATCTGCCGCTAAATGAGCATGAATATTTTCACAACTGTGTTTAGTATTCGCAAAAATTATCGCTTTTTCTGGCCAATCTTCTTCGATAATGGTTTGTAGCAGGTTCATTTTATCTTCATTTGAAGGGTAAAATAATTCTTCACTGATACGAACATTGGTTTTTTGACCTGGCTCTACTTCAACACTGACAGGATCATTCATGTGTTCAAAAGCAAGCTCTTTAACACGAAATGATAAAGTGGCAGAAAATAACATGCTTAAGCGATCGGTTGCTGCAGGCATACGACGGAACATATAACGAATGTCTTTGATAAAACCGAGATCAAACATCCGATCGGCTTCATCTAATACTACAACCTCAATATTGTTAAGGTTATAAATACCTTGTTTCATATAATCGAGTAAGCGACCACAAGTACCAATTAAAATATCGACCCCTTGCTCAAGCGTCTGGCGCTGGCTTTCGTAACCTTCACCGCCATAAACAACGCCGAGGCGTAAGCCAGTACTTTTTGCCATCTCAAGCGCGTCACGATGAATTTGTATCGCAAGTTCTCGGGTTGGTGCCATAATTAAGGCTCGAGGTTGTTTTTCAACTTTAGCGGGCTTTTGCAATAAATGATGAAAAGTCGCGGCTAAAAAGGCAATAGTTTTGCCTTCACCCGTTTGGGCTTGTCCAGCAATATCGGTGCCTTTTAAAAGAACCGGTAATGATTTGGCTTGAATTTCGGTGCATTGTTCAAAGCCCATGGCATTTAATCCTACGACAACTTCTGGCGCAAGATTAAGCTCTGTGAACTTTGTATCTGATAAGTGTGTTTTATTCATCGCGCTAGCTTAACAGTTACCCAGTTAATTAAAAACACTATCTAAGATATAAAACATAATTATTAGCTTATATGAAAGAAAAGGGCGAGTATTGCTATCTGTATTGGTAATTAAAGATGATGCAGGTATAATCCTGCTCAGTTTGGCGATAAATGCCATCATTAACGGAGAATGAAATGAGCGATAGAATTGTTCAGTTATCAGATGACAGCTTTGAAGCTGATGTAATCAAGGCATCAGGTCTAGTTTTGGTTGATTTTTGGGCTGAATGGTGTGGTCCATGTAAAATGATTGCGCCGTTGCTAAGCGACATTGCAGAAGAATATGCTGATAAAGTAACGGTTGGTAAATTAAATATTGACCAAAATGATGCTACACCACCTAAATATGGTATCCGTGGTATTCCAACGTTATTATTATTTAAAGACGGTGCTGTTGCCGATACTAAAGTAGGTGCCTTATCGAAAACTCAGTTGAAAGAGTTTATCGATAACAACTTATAAAAGTAAAAAGGCTTGTTAAAAACAAGCCTTTTTAGTTTATATCACTCGTCATTTGTATAACAAACGAACAATAGTTAGTTTTGTTCCTTTACGTGCAGAATATTTAATGCTAACTTTAATAACCAACAGAAAAGAACATTTCAAAGCCCATACCCTATTCCTTAAAACATGCCGATTGGCACATTCAAATAAGTAAAAAGTCTAAGAACCTCAACTATGAATCTTACCGAACTCAAAGAAAAATCTATTAGTGAGCTAGTTAAACTAGCTGAATCAATGAAACTAGAGCATCTTGCTCGCAATCGTAAACAAGATATTATATTTGCTATCTTAAAAGCACATGCTAAAAGTGGTGAAGATATCTTCGGTGGTGGTGTACTTGAAATACTTCAAGATGGCTTTGGCTTTTTACGATCGCCAGATTCATCATACTTGGCAGGCCCAGATGATATTTATGTATCACCTAGCCAAATTCGACGTTTTAGCATGCGTACCGGTGATAGCATTCACGGTAAGATTCGTCCGCCAAAAGACAGTGAACGCTATTTTGCCTTATTGAAAGTTAATGAAGTTAATTTTGACCGACCTGAAAACTCCCGCAATAAAATCTTATTTGAAAACTTAACACCGATACACCCATTAGACCGTTTAACCATGGAACGTGGTAATGGTTCTACCGAAGATATTACCGCGCGAGTATTAGACTTAGCCTCTCCGATCGGTAAAGGTCAGCGTGGATTGATTGTTGCTCCGCCAAAAGCGGGTAAAACCTTATTACTTCAGAACATCGCGCAAAGTATTGCTCATAATCATCCGGAATGTGAATTAATTGTTTTATTGATTGATGAACGTCCAGAAGAAGTCACCGAGATGCAACGCTTGGTAAAAGGTGAAGTGGTTGCATCAACATTTGATGAACCCGCTAACCGACATGTACAAGTTGCTGAAATGGTTATCGAAAAAGCCAAACGTTTAGTTGAGCATAAAAAAGACGTGGTGATATTACTTGATTCAATTACTCGTTTAGCACGTGCCTATAACACGGTAATTCCATCGTCTGGTAAAATACTCACCGGTGGTGTTGATGCTAACGCCTTACATCGTCCTAAACGCTTCTTTGGTGCAGCACGTAATATCGAAGAAGGTGGTAGTTTAACCATTATCGCGACCGCATTAGTTGAAACCGGTTCTAAAATGGATGAAGTCATCTACGAAGAATTTAAAGGTACCGGTAACATGGAATTGCACCTTTCTCGTAAAGTTTCAGAAAAACGTGTTTTCCCTGCGATGAATATTAATCGTAGTGGTACTCGTCGTGAAGAACTAATCACCAAAGCTGACGAATTACAAAAAATGTGGATTTTACGCAAAATTGTTCATGAGATGGATGAAGTTGGTGCTATTGAGTTCCTTATTGATAAATTAGCGATGACTAAAACCAATAATGAATTTTTTGATTCGATGAAACGCAAATAATTCATCGCATTACTATCGTGGTTTCAATCCATTAATATGATTGAGCCGCTAGGTTATTCTATTAAAAACGCCAGCATTGATGCTGGCGTTTTTATGTACAGGATGTACGGTATGGCGCGGGTGCATGGATGCACAAGAGCGGCGATGTTCAGGATGAACGGTATGTCATGATCATATGGATGTGAAAGAATGACGATGTACAGGATGTACAGGATGTACGGTATGGCGCGGGTGCATGGCCGTTCTAAGGCATCCATGCCTCCACGGCATTAGTGCTTCCTTTCACGTCGATGACAAGAACGACGATTTTATTGAGCCTTTTGATTCTAGTTAAATAGCCAATTAATTAACGCTTTTGGTGTAAGTCCCATCAAAGAGTGTTTGCCAAGTTTTTTCATCACTACTTTGGCTTTGCCAATGTTGTCTAACCGTTCCATCGGTATTTGCTGTCCAAGTTATCTTATTGATTATCTCATTATTGCTTTTATCTAAAGTTGTCCCTGTCATAACCATACTGCCATTAGCATACTCTCCTGTTAGCAGTAACAATAACCCCGCATTGTCAGTCCAGGTTTGATGCCATGTATTGGTTTGTTGATCATAAATGTTTAAGCTTTTTCCAAGGTAACCTGAGGGTGTTGAGTACTCTTCAAGTAAAGTACAACCGTCATTAATTAAGGATATTTTGCTGGTTCGAATGACAGTATCTGTTTCGGCCGTTACTTGCCATTCACCTAACCAGAAATCGAATTGTCGATATTGTTTTTCAGCACATGCTTGTGCGGCTGAATTATTGAAGCTCAAGACCAATAGCATGGCAGTAATAAGTTTTTTGCTAAACATGCATAACCTTATTTATTGATAATTAATGAATTAAAGTATAGTTGTTTTTTATACGACATCACCTGCTTAATGGTGTAATATTCGCGTTTTATAGCAATTTGATTTAATTGATATTAAAGCATAATTATGAAATATAGTGATTTAAGAGACTTTATTGCTCAGCTTGAAAAATTAGGACAGTTGAAACGCATTACTCAACCTATTTCAACTGAATTAATGATGACAGAAATCAGTGACCGCACCTTGCGTGCAAAAGGCCCTGCTTTACTGTTTGAAAATCCCATCAATGATGATGGCGAACCGAGTAATATTCCGGTGTTAACCAATCTTTTTGGTACGCCAGAGCGTGTTGCTTTGGCAATGGGGAAGTCTGATGTCAATGCTTTACGTGATGTAGGACTATTGCTCGCAGCACTAAAAGAGCCAGAGCCGCCCAAAGGTTTGCGTGATGCGATAGATAAAATACCACTTTATAAACAGGTGCTCAATATGCCTGTTAAAGTCATTAAAAAACCGCTTTGCCAACAGCAAGTATTTAGTGGAGATGAGGTTGATTTAACGAAATTACCGATTCAAAAGTGCTGGCCTGGTGATGTTGCTCCGTTGATCACTTGGGGGTTAACGGTGACCCGTGGTCCTTATAAAGAGCGTCAAAACTTGGGTATTTATCGCCAACAGTTAATAGCTAAAAATAAAATAATTATGCGTTGGTTATCTCATCGTGGTGGTGCGTTAGACTTTCAAGAATTTAAGAAAGAGAATCCCGGGAAAAATTATCCGGTCTCTGTGGCATTAGGCGCAGATCCCGCTACTATTTTAGGTGCCGTAACACCTGTGCCAGATACCTTGTCTGAATATGCTTTTGCCGGGTTATTACGCGGAGCAAAAACGGAAGTAGCAAAATGTATCAGTAACGACTTGGAAGTACCTGCCACGGCTGAAATTATTCTTGAGGGCTATATTGACCCCACAGAGATGGCACCCGAAGGTCCTTACGGTGACCATACCGGCTATTATAATGAAGTTGATGATTTCCCTGTGATGACAGTCACACATATTACCCAACGAAAAGATCCTATTTACCATAGCACCTATACTGGCCGTCCGCCGGATGAACCGGCAATCTTGGGTGTTGCTCTAAATGAAGTATTTGTTCCTATTTTGCAAAAACAGTTCCCAGAAATTCAAGACTTTTATTTGCCACCGGAAGGTTGTTCGTATCGTTTAGCGGTAGTGACCATTAAAAAGCAATATGCCGGTCATGCCAAACGGGTGATGATGGGAGTTTGGTCATTTCTTCGCCAATTCATGTATACTAAATTTGTCATTGTTTGTGATGATGATGTCAATGCGCGAGATTGGCAAGACGTAATATGGGCCATGACGACTCGTATGGATCCCGCGCGCGATACGGTATTAATAGAAAATACCCCAATAGATTATTTAGACTTTGCATCACCGGTATCGGGCTTAGGTTCAAAGATGGGGTTAGATGCCACGAACAAATGGCCCGGCGAAACCAATAGAGAATGGGGCGAGCCAATTGTGATGGACGAGCAAATCAAAGACGCGGTTGATGATATTTGGGATGAACTCAATATCATTGAGCAATGATTGAATAATACCAATTAAGAGCATGGGCAGACAAATACTGCCATAGAAATTAGGTTAATAAATGAAAGAAATACAATGTCAGGTTCAGTCAATAACACCATTAACTGAATACGTATATAAAGTGCTATTAAAGCCTGAGCAACAAGTCGACTTTACGCCAGGTCAATACTTAAACTTTGTTATGGACAAAGACGACAAACGGCCTTTTTCAATTGCTAGCTCGCCTTGTGATGAGTTAATAGAATTACAAATAGGTGCCTTTGGTGCCGATAGTTATCCGATGCAAGTTATTGAGCGGATAGAAGAAAATAGCACTGTCAACATTGAGATACCTTTAGGTAATGCCGGCTTAAATATAGATAGTGACCGCCCTTTACTCTTAATCGCGGGTGGCACTGGATTTTCATACATAAAATCAATGTTTGAATATTTAGCCAATAAAAATTCAAACAGAGAAGTAGTTGTTTATTGGGGACTACGTGACCCAAGTGCTTGTTATGAATTAGAGAAAACCGCTGCTATTATTGCCTCACTAAAAAATGGGTCTTTTAATCCTGTGGTTGAGACCCCCCATGATGAATGGCAAGGACGTCTTGGTATGGTGCACAAAGTGGTGATGAAGGATATTAATAACTTAGCTGATTATGATATTTACATTGCCGGACGTTTTGACATGGTTGGCGCAGTGCGCGATGATTTTGTCGGCCAAGGTGCCGATATTAATCATATGTATGCAGACGCATTCGCCTATATTTAATCGCTTAGTGATTTTCTATTAATTAAAGTCTGACAATATAAGCAGCACTACTCGTGCTGCTTTTTCTTTGTATGGCAAAATATTACAATTGTGACTGCAAGTAATTTTTTAAGCCAATTTTATCAATTAAGCCTAATTGTTGCTCTAACCAATAGGCATGATCCATTTCCGTATCGTCAATTAATGTTTGCAACATATTTCGTGAAACAAAGTCCTGCTTTGCTTCACATAACGCCATTACTTCTTTCAGTTTATTATCTACCGCATATTCTACTCGTAAATCACTGGCGAGCATTTCAGGCACTGTGGTTCCTATTTTTAGGCCATCACGTGTTGTCATGTCTGGCGTGCCTTCGAGGAATAGCATCCGCTCGATTAAAGCCGAAGCATGGCCTTTTTCATCATCAAATTCATGATCTATACGGGTATATAGTTTTTCAAAGCCCCAATCTTGATACATACGAGAATGGATGAAATATTGATCCATTGCTGCTAATTCAAAAGCCAGCAAATGATTGAGTTGTTGAATAACTTCACTATCGCCTTTCATGGGTTTCTCCTATAACTGCGCTTGTAAGTAATTTTCGATGTTCATATTTTCTATTTGATACTGTTGAGCTTCTAACCAGTCAATATGCTCTTCTTCACCATTTAAGATCTCCACTAATATATCTCGACTGACAAAGTCTTTGCGCTGTTCACATAAAACAATGGTGCTTTTAATTATTGGTAACTGAGACAATTGAAATTTCATATCACAAGCCAACATCTCTTCGGCTTCTTCGCCAATGGATAACGCACCTAACTGTTGTAAATTAGGCAAGCCCTCTAAAAAGAGAATGCGCTCTATTAATTTATCCGCTTGCTTCATATCCAAAATAGATTTTTTGTAGCACTTTTCATTAAGCTCACCAAAGCCCCAATTTTTGTAGATGCGCGCATGTAAAAAATATTGATTTATAGAAGTGAGTTCTGTGGTTAATACTTTGTTTAATTGACTGAGTATGTCACTTTGACTTTTCATGAGAAAAACTCATTTAAGAGAGGTGATATCAGTATAGAATGCAATCGATAAAGTGCAAATTTTCTTTTAAAACAACACCTTGAGAATGGTAATGATTATTGATTAGATTATTTATTGTGGTAAGTTTTTGAATTCAAAGAGGGAAAATGTCGATAAAATATTAACAAACTTGTTTATATAAGCTTTCATCAATAATGGTGTCATCAATAATTTTTTGTGCGACTTTAGTACAACTTCCACATTGTGAGGCAATATCCAGGTGTTGCTTTAATTCTCGAATAGAGCCAACGCCCGCTTCAAGTACTAATTTTGCAATTTGTTTATCGGTGATGCCTTTGCAGATACAAACGTACATAACAGTCTCTTAAGTTATAAAGTGCAAATGATAATAGTTGTTATTTGTGTTTGTATCAAGCTTTAAAGTTGTACAAATCGTTAAACGGTTGATTCTAGGACTAATAAATATTTATCAAGGTTTAATGGTAGATGATGCAATGTTTGTCAGTAGAAAATAGCTATCTAAAATATTTTTAATGTTCGACTGATGAGGGTTTTGTACATTTATTCAGGAAAATTCATTTTTTTTCCACTAAAATTAAAAGGAAGCTTGTTCCCGAAGTTGCTTATGAGGAATAAATGATGCGTAAAAAAATTATCATATTGATAGTCAGTTTTTTTATTGTTTTACCGCTTGCCAGTTTCTTAATTCTTACTCTACTTCAGCCAAACCGTTCTTACTCTTATCGACAGGTATTATCAATCGCACCGACAGTGAAGAATCACCAGCTTGATATTGATGATCATATTCGTTTAAGTATCAGGCCCGAAGAGGTCTATCCTTTTCCTATACCACTTGGTGAAGTGGGACCAATAGACAGTCTTTATTCTGGTGAACGTCAATACCCTTTTTATTGTATGACCTTAGATGCAAAATTAGGCCAACCAGAAATAGATAACCAGCAAGGTTATGGAGTGGCGGTCTATGACGATATTAACGCTCGTAATAAGGTTATCGGTTACAGTAAAGACTGCTCGGTAAAATCTCAACTGAGCTATTTCATTATTAGTGAAAATAATGTCATTACTCAGTTAAAACAGGGAGGGAATGATTCAAATTTAAAGACAACAGATAAGTTATTTAGGGTTGAGCACGGCACCATTAATCGCTTTATTTATACCATAGTCATGCCTATTTCTTTTAATGAAGTTAATGACCGTTCAGCTAAATCACGATGGAATCAAAAACTAATTTATCAATTTAACGGCGGATCAGGAATAGGTTATCGGCAAGGAAGACAAACCGCTAAAAGAGTGATGGCTAGGCAAATTCCTCAGCTACTTGCTGGCTATGCGGTGATCAGTTCTAGCGGTAATCGCACCAGTTATACCTACAACATGTTATTGGCAGAAGACACCGCCCGACGAGTAAAGACACACTTTATAAGTTTATATGACAAGCCATTATATACCGTGGGGATCGGCGGTTCT
>MAAC01017872.1_pt1 | contig 34175 bp, 24 predicted proteins | sample 1115981 | NCBI WGS metagenome assembly MAAC01 (sample SAMN04961126, study PRJNA320927) | seawater metagenome | isolation source: sample BD02T64 sea water enriched with oil for 64 days | place: USA:Gulf of Mexico | collected 2013-07-27 | reverse complement strand
GCCATGAGACACGGTAAGAAATTTAATCACTTGGGTAGAACTGCAGCTCATAGAAAAGCTATGTTAGCTAATATGGCTTGCTCATTGATCGAACATAAACGTATCAACACTACTGTTGCTAAAGCGAAAGCGCTTAAGAAGTATGTTGAACCATTGATTACTAAAGCTAAAACAGATACTACTCATTCAAGAAGAGTAGTATTTAGCTACCTTAAACAAAAAGAGACTGTAAAGTCACTTTTCGGTGAGGTATCAGTAAGAATTGGGGATCGTCCTGGAGGATACACTCGTATCATCCGTACAGGTAACAGACAAGGTGATAACGCTGAGATGTGTATGATTGAGTTGGTTGATTACAACGAAATCTACAATGTTGAGAAAGCGGCAAGTACTAAGAAGTCTACTCGTAGATCAAGAAAGACAGCTGAGGATGTTGTTACAGCTGACGATACTGCAACTGCGGTTGAATCAACTGAGGCTTCAACTGAAAGCAATGAGTCAAATGAAGAAGCCAATGCTTAATATGTATTGGTTATCCAATGACTAACTTTTTAAAAGGATAAAGCCCTATGGCTTTATCCTTTTTTTATATACCATAAAATCCTTTTTTCATTCAAGGATTATTAAGAAATTTGTGGTGCATTTTGAAGTAGCAATTATTTGCTTTTATACTTCAAATGATCAGGAAAGGTTTAGTAAAGAAGAATTATTATTCATGAAGTACCAGGCGAAAAGAGATGCAATAGTTTTGCTTAATGATGGAACTGTTTTTTATGGAAAAGCAGGAGGAGCTATCGGAACGGCAACTGGAGAAATTTGTTACAATACCGGAATGACAGGTTATCAGGAAGTTTTTACTGACCCTTCATACTTTGGTCAAATGATGGTATTGACGAATGCCCATATTGGAAATTACGGAGTTAAATCTGAAGAAACTGAATCTGGTTCAGTAAAAATTTCTGGATTTATTTGTAGAGATTTGAACGATCATCATGCAAGACCTCAGGCAGATGGTTCTCTACAGGAATATTTTGAAAAAGAAAGTATTGTTGCAGTCACAAATATAGATACGCGTGCATTGGTAAGCCATGTTCGTGATAATGGTGCTATGAATGCTATCATTTCTACTGAGACTACTGATATTGATGTGTTAAAAGCACAATTAGACAAAGTTCCTTCTATGGAAGGATTGGAACTTGCGTCTCACGTTTCCACTAAAAATGCTTATTTTGTTGGAGACGAAAATGCTGAGATTAAAGTCGCTGTGCTTGATATTGGTGTAAAAAGAAATATTCTGGAATGTTTGGCAACTAGAGGATGTTATCTAAAAGTTTTCCCTCATAATACTACATTGGAGGAAATGGAAACTTGGAATCCTACTGGTTACTTTCTTTCTAATGGTCCTGGGGACCCTGGAGTTATGACTGATGTCATTGCTCAAGTAAAAAAGATATTAGATCTTGACAAACCAGTATTTGGAATCTGTTTAGGGCACCAAATGATGGCTCTTGCTAGTGGTTTAAAAACATATAAAATGCATAATGGTCACCGTGGAATAAATCACGGTGTTATCAATTTGGATTCGAATAGAGCGGAAGTTACTTCCCAAAATCACGGTTTTGCAGTTTCGATGGATGGATTGGAGAATTCAGATGATTTGATTCTTACACATAAGAACCTTAACGATAATACAGTTGAAGGTTTTAGAATTAAAGATAAGGATTGTTTCTCTGTTCAATTTCACCCTGAATCATCACCTGGACCACATGATTCTAGATACCTGTTCGATCAATTTTTGACCCTATTACAAAATAAATAAGTCATGAGTATTATTACAGATATACACGCTAGACAGATTCTAGATTCAAGGGGTAACCCAACCATAGAAGTTGATATTTTAACAGAGTCAGGGGCGTTTGGTCGTGCTGCTGTGCCGAGTGGTGCATCAACTGGAGAACATGAAGCTGTAGAGTTAAGAGATGGTGATAAGAGCATTTACCTTGGTAAAGGGGTTCTTAAGGCTATTGATAATGTAAATGGTACTATATTTAATGAAATAGCTGGAATGGAAGTCGAGGATCAGACAGGAATTGATCGTACGATGATTCAACTAGACGGTACTGAAAATAAAGCTAACTTGGGAGCCAATGCTATGTTGGCGGTTTCTTTGGCTGCAGCCCGTGCTGCTGCAATGGAGACAAACCAAATGCTTTTCAACTATATTGGTGGTGTTAATGCTAGAACATTACCCGTTCCGATGATGAATATTCTTAATGGAGGTTCTCATGCGGATAATTCAATTGATTTTCAAGAATTCATGATCATGCCATTTGGAGCTGAAACTTTTTCAGATTCACTTAGAATGGGTGTTGAAGTGTTCCATAATTTGAAATCAGTTCTTTCCAAAAATGGGTATGCTACAAACGTTGGTGATGAAGGTGGATTTGCTCCAAACTTGAAATCTAACGACCATGCCATGGAAATGGTATTGACTGCAATTGAAAAAGCTGGATACAGACCTGGTGAAGATATATGGGTTGCTCTAGATGTTGCTTCTTCTGAATTCTATAATAAAGAGGAAGGAATTTACCACTTACACCAATCTACAGGAGATAAACTAACTTCTTCTGAGATGATTTCTTTCTATAAAGAATGGTGTGAAAAGTATCCAATCGTATCTATTGAAGATGGATTGGATGAAAATGATTGGGATGGATGGAAAAAATTAACAACTGAGCTAGGAAACAAAGTTCAATTAGTTGGAGATGATTTATTCGTTACCAATTCAAACCGTTTGATCAAAGGTATTGACAATGGAATTGCCAATTCTATCCTTATCAAGGTAAATCAAATCGGTACACTTACAGAAACAATGGAAGCAGTAGATAAAGCGCATAGAAATTCATACACTTCTGTTATGAGTCACCGGTCTGGTGAAACAGAGGATTCTACTATCGCTGACCTTGCTGTAGCTTTAAATACAGGCCAAATAAAAACAGGTTCTGCTTCTAGATCAGACCGTATGGCCAAATACAATCAACTACTAAGAATCGAAGAAGCACTTGGTGAAAATGCTATCTTTGATACGAAGAGTTTCAAATTTATTTAACCCCTAACCTTTGAACCAATGGATCGATTAAAAGAGAAGTTTGCGGAGAAAATTCAGCCCGCAATAGATGAAAGAAAAGCGTTATTAAATGATCACGGTGATGAAGTTGTAGGGGAGATCAAGGTAAGCCAGTTATATGGTGGTATGCGTGGTATGTTGAGCATGGTTTGCGAAACATCTAAGCTAGATCCTGAAGAAGGAATTCGTTTCAGAGGATATTCTATCCCTGAACTTCAAGAAAAGTTACCTCACTATCCAGAAGGTGCTGAGCCTTTACCAGAGGGGATTTTCTATTTAATGTTGATGGGAGAACTACCTACTGAAGATGATGTAAGAAGAGTTAGTAATAATTGGGCGAGAAGAGCGATTGTTCCTCCACATGTATTTAAGGTGATTGATGCTTTACCGGAAAATACGCACCCAATGACTCAGTTCTCTGCTGCAATTACAGCAATGAGAACAGAATCTGAATTTGTGAAAGCATACCGTAAAGGTATGACTAAACAAGAATATTGGGAGCCAACATACGAGGATGCAATGAACTTAATTGCTCGTCTACCTAGAGTTGCTGCCTATATTTATCGTCGTACATACCATCACAACGATCATATCGAGCCGGATCCGAAATTGGACTGGTCAGGAAACTTTGCTCATATGCTAGGTTTCGATAATGAGGAATTCAGAGAGTTGATGCGTTTGTACATGACCATCCATTCAGATCATGAAGGTGGTAATGTCTCAGCGCATGCTACACATCTTGTAAATTCTGCATTGACGGATCCTTATTTGTCATTTGCTGCAGGTATGAATGGTTTGGCAGGTCCATTGCACGGATTGGCTAACCAGGAAGTTGTAAGATGGCTATTGGGAATGAAAGATGAATTAGGAGGAGGACTTCCATCTAAAGATCAAATTGCTGAATACTGTAAAAGCACATTGAAACAAGGAAAAGTAATTCCTGGTTTTGGTCATGCGGTATTGAGAAAAACAGATCCACGATATACAGCGCAAAGAGAATTTGCTCAAAAGCACATGCCAGAAAACGAATTGTTCAAAATCGTTTCTAGAGTGTATGAAGTAGTACCTGGTATATTGACCGCTACTGGTAAGGTTAAGAATCCTTGGCCAAATGTAGATGCCCACTCTGGTGTTCTATTGATGAATTATGGTTTAGTAGAGTATGATTTTTATACGGTATTATTCGGTGTTTCTAGAGCCTTAGGGGTGCTTACTAACCTGGTTTGGGATAGAGCGACAGGAGCGCCTATTGAAAGACCAGGATCTACTACTACTGAGCTTTTAAGAGAAAGATTCGAGAAGTAAGATAGACTAGTTAATAGTTATTAAATATAAAAAAAGCCATTCCGAACATTCGGAATGGCTTTTTTTATTATATAAAATTCAATTTATGAATTTATTTGACACATAAAAAAACGTGTTTTACATCAATAAAACACGTTTTAATTAAAGATATTCGGTTTTAGTCTTGTACCTTTCTTTTGATACTACAACCTAAATTTTTTGTTTTTGGATTTCTTACTTGACCATATTTGTGAGCCTGTTCCATTGCATAATGAAGATAGGGTTCTCTTACCTTAGCATGATCGTCTACATTATCGTCAATGGCACCTGTATAAATAAGTGTCATGTCTTGATCAAACATAAATACATCTGGTGTTGTGTTTGCTCCAAAAGCATTTGCCAATTTTGAGTCTGTATCCACTAGGTATGGCATTGTATATTTGTTGGCTGATGCGTGACTTACCATTGCTTCAAATGAATCTTCATTTGAACGTTTAGCTTCATTAGAATTGATTAATACAAATCCATAATCTAAAACGTCTGCAATACTTTTAAGGTTATTGTATCTACCTTGCCAACCTTCCTTAGTTTCTGTACCAACAACAAAAGGACAGGTATTACAGCTAAAAACAACTACAAGACCCTTTTCGCCTTTTAAGGATTCCAAGGTGTGATCGCTTCCATCAATACCTTTCATTACTAGATCTGTTGCAGGAGCATTTTGACCAATCTCAAGACGAGGATAATTTTTAAATGCTAAAAATGACAAGCTTACTAAAGCAAGTGCTAAAAAAGAGAATAGTGCTTTTTTCATGATAAAAATGTTTATTTTGATTCAAAGTTAGCAATAAACTGTTAATAAAAAAACCATCCCAATTGGGATGGTTTTTTTGATTGTTGTTATTTGTCGGATCAGCCTTTTAATTAGCAGTCAATTTGACTGTTTTTTTAAAGAGCTATAAATGGACTTGTTATTAATTTCCGGAAATCAGTTTTATTTGATGGGTTTGATTATTGGAAAATGCATTTAAAAGGTATAGTCCAGGACTTAATCCCGAAAGATCTACTATGACATCATCTCCGTGGTAACTGAGTTTGGAAGTAAGTTCAATAGATTGTCCTTTAGTATTATAGAGTGTGAAATGAAATTGATTCAGGTTTTCTCCGCTAATAGTATAAACATTGTTACTTCTTATAGTACTTAGCATTGTATTATCTGTCGGAACGCCCATTCTCTTTGGCGCAGCCGAATTTGGGATATACTTGTGATACAGATCATGATTAAGCTGGTCGTAATAAAGGAAAATATTATAATCAGGATTGGTAGTACTGGTGCTTACATCACGGGTTTCCCCTATAGCGGTTAAGCCAAAGTCGTTGGAAGGTATACCTGGATTTATTTGTAAGGTATTGTTAATCTCAAACAACCTTCCATTGGTGTAATAATTAATCATGGTTTGATGATTATTATCCCATTTAAACTCAGCACATAAAACATCTCTTGTTGGTGAAGTGGAAGTCGGGGTCTGAATCCAGTTACTAACTCCGTTATCATATTCTGCTGCCCAGAAGAACTTTACTCTGTCGGAATTGTAGGTAACTGTAGGGTATCCATTGAAGGACGATCCTGCTCCAACAGAAATCTCATATCCTAATGTTGTAACCACGGTATTATGTTTAGAGAATCCTCTTATAGAATATATAGGTGATGGATTAGGAGTTGCCATACGGACTGCCACTGTGTAATCCGTACTATTGAAATTAACTAGATTTTTTGGAGTGGCTATTCTTGGAAATCTAAATGAATATCCAGGATCTGGAGCCAAGACATTTGTTGGGCCTGATGTTGCAGCTGATCCCCCCACGAGACTAGTATAGGCTCCTTGAATGACAACAAGTTTTCCTGTTGCTCCGTCAAGAAATGTTATATAATATTGGTTATCGTCTGCACAAAGTGCAATATCGGGTTGGGTAACATTGGTATATGGAAAGGTAACCATTGGCCCTGAGGGAGACCCACTTGGGTCAAAAGCTCTGGCATAAAGACTACCTGCAGCATCATTCCAGGTGATTGCACCAATTCCTATTCCAGTTGCATCAAATGTATAATCCAAATTGATATTTCCCACGTTCATGTTCGGCCCTTGTAGAATTGGTCCATTTGATAAGGTGTACACACCTCCCCCTGTATCAGTATATGTTCTTAATTGTGCTGTACTATCGGCGTAGCAAAGGAAATAGCGATCTCCGTTTAAAGAGAATTCAATATCTGGATCCCAACCAACGGTAACGAATCCACCAGATGACGGTAGAATTCCATTTAAATCATAAGTTACTGCTCTTATCGGTCCGCCTTCATCCCATGTGGCAGCCATCATTTTTGACAATCCGTACTTAGGAGATACTGAAACTCCTGTGTTTTTTATGGACTGGCTAGCAGTATTTGAATTTACGTCTGGGATGGTTGAATTATAAATTGGAATTTGTGCTTGTGCGCTAAATGCGATACCGATAAGGCTGGCTAATAGTTTTTGTTTGATTACCATTGTTGATTGAATAATTAAAAGTGATTGATTAAACTAAAGTTGAATTATGATTATCTACTAGGTTAATTACACCTTGTAGTACAGTATGTTAAATAATACATTAGGAGGGCTAATATTACAAAAAAAATAACTAAATAGGTAAATAATGTAAAAAAAGATAATAATAAAATAGAACGATTAACAGCAAAAAAAAAAAGCACCCATTAAATTTAATGGGTGCTTTTTTTTCTAAGATGAGATTTTCTTATGCCATTACTTCTTTCAAAGCATTGTTCATATTTCTAACCGCCTCTGCACTTTTCTCGAATAATGCTTTTTCAGCATCGTTCAATTGTACATCAACGATTTCTTCAATACCATTTTTACCGATGATACATGGTACGCCGATACAGATATCTTCTTGTCCATACTCACCTTCAAGGAATACAGAACATGGAATCATTTTCTTTTGGTCATTTATGATGCTATCTACCAAGTAAGCAACTGCTGCTCCTGGTGCATACCATGCCGAAGTACCCAACATACCAGTAAGTGTTTTACCACCAACCATAGTTGCTGCAGAAACTTCTTCTAATTTTTCTTCAGATAGGAACTGAGAAACAGGTACTCCATTGTGAGACGCTAATCTCGTTAATGGGATCATAGTAGTATCTCCGTGTCCACCGATTACCATACCGTGAATATCATTTGCTGGCTTGTCAAGAGCCAATGAAAGGTATGTTTTGAATCTTGAGCTATCTAAAGCTCCACCCATACCGATGATTCTATTCTTTGGAAGACCTGTAGATTTCAATGCAAGATAGGTCATTGTATCCATTGGATTAGATACTACAACGATAATCGCATTTGGAGAATGAACCAATACATTTTCTGAAACTGTTTTTACAATTCCTGCATTGATTCCAATCAATTCTTCACGAGTCATTCCTGGTTTTCTAGGAATACCTGATGTGATAACAACCACGTCACTATCTGCTGTTTTAGCATAGTCGTTCGTGCATCCTACAATCTTAGTGTTAAATCCTAAAGTTGTAGCAGTTTGCATCATGTCCAATGCTTTACCCTCAGCAAAGTTTTCTTTGATATCCAACAACACAACTTCACTTGCAATTCTTCTATGAGCAATTGCATCTGCACAAGTGGCACCTACATTTCCAGCACCGATAACTGTTATTTTCATGATATGGTTTTATTTGTAAATTCAGTAAGAATACAAAATTAACTAAAATGCATCAGGTGAGCGGGATATTTTTAAAAAATTCATGATATTCGGTATATTTTGTTAATTTTGTGTATAAGCAATAATTTAAATTGGTTCTTCCGAATGGATACCAATTGTAAAAATCTCTCTATGAAAAAGTACTTATTTCTAATTTTTGGAGCTCTTTTCTCTTTTAATTCTTCTGCCCAAACTCCAGTTCCATATGAATATATGGTATGTGAGATAGGGGACTCTGTACTGCTCCAGGCTTCTGATCTTTATGCATCAGATGTAATTGCCAGTATTGTAAATTCAGGTGCGGTATTTGATACCCTAGCACTTGGGGATGATCAGCTTTCCCCTTCAATAAATATGGGCTTTGGGTTCGATTATTACGGGGTAACTCATACCAATGTTCGTATTAGTTCAAATGTATATCTTAAGTTTCCCGATACGCCAGGTGAAGTTGAAACAGGCATTGGTTATTCACCATGGGTAATAAATGCTGCTTTACCTAACGGTACGGCAACCTATAATTCTATTTTATGTCCTTATACAGATGTAAATCCAGGGATCTCTACTTTTGGTATTCGTTATGGAACTTTTGGAACTTCTCCAAATAGGGTTTTTGTTGCGATTTGGCCTGATATGAGAATGTTCGGTAGCTGTACTGATCATTGTTTTGCTAATTCAGTAGTCCTCTTTGAAGGATCGAATAAGATTAGAAACTATTTAGGGAATTATGAATTCTGTGCTGGCTGGAATAGTGGAGCAGGGGTTCAGGGATTAATTAACGATGATGGTACCTCTAGTATTTTTATTGAGGATCCAGTTTTAAACCTACCGAGAAATTACCCATTGCAATGGACAGCGGTAAATGAAATGGTGGAGTATACTCCAAATGCTACAGGGACTGGTTATACTTATCAGTTCTTACCATTCTCACCAGTTGGTTATATAACATGGGTTGATCAGGCAGGGAATATAATGGGGGCTGGATACACATTGCCTTTTGTAGTCACACCAAGTAATATCGATGATTTGCCGCTAATTTTAGATGCTAATTTCTCTTCCTGTTCTGAATCAGGAAATGTAGCGCAAGCAGTAATTACATATGGTAGTCAAGATATATCACCTTTTGAAGAAGGTCCAGATTGTGTGGATGATGCAAATGGTAATATATTATTCTTTACGGAAGGTGGAGAAAATGTTGATTGGGATATCGATTTGTTTGATGCAAGTAATAACCTAATCAATAGCTATAATGGTAGTAATATGCCAGTGAATTTCACTGATTTACCTGTAGGTGATTATCGTGTGGTATCTATTTCTCCTACAACTTGTGAATATGAAACAGAAGTTACTTTGGTAGAGAAATTCCACGATGTTGAATTCCATGCAGAAGTGAACGATGTATTATGTAACGGGGACGCTAGCGGTATTATTAGATTGTTTCCGAACGGAGGCTTGGGAGAAGGCTGGAATTTGGTTGTTAGAGATGGTTTGGGAAATATTGTTGAAGTTTTGAATTTTGACTCTGACTATATAGATATTACAGAATTAAGTAGAGGAGATTATACCTTTGAAATGCAATCACCAACTACTTGTTTTACGGAGACTTCCTTTACAATGAACGAACCTGAGTTATTAGTGTTTGATAGAGAGGAATTTGATCACAGCTATTGTGATGTTCAACCAGCTTATGTACATTTTTCTGCACGAGGTGGAGTAGAGCCTTATTCTTACTTCTTTGATGGTAAAGAAAAATTGGATCTATTTGAAGGTATAGTAGATGCGGGGATACATAATGTGTCTATAGTTGATAATAATGGATGTGCTATTGAGCGTCGTATTGAAATTTTTGACAATTGGACCCCGAAAGCGTATTTCGAAATTGACTTTGAAGAAATAAATTTGGATGATGCAACGATTCACTTTACAGACGCTACTATTAGCAATGAACACTCTGTAATTAATAAATGGGAATGGTACTTTGGGGATGGAGGTAAATCTTTCTCTCAAAATCCTTCTCATACCTATACAGATATTGGTGAATACATTGTTACACTGCGCATTTATGATGAGAACAATTGTTTTGCTGAAGTAGAGCGTAAAGTTAATATTATTGATCCGGTAATGGTTTTCCCTACTGTTTTCAGTCCAAATGGCGATGGATTTAATGAATTCTATAAGCCAGTGTACTCAAGAATACAGCAAGAAGGCTATTCACTTGTTATCTTTGATAGATGGGGGAAAGAAGTGTTTAGTACTGAGGAAATAGAAGAAGGATGGGGTGGATTTATCAAAGACGGTAAAGAAGCTATACCAGGAACCTATGTTTTCCATGCGGAATACAAAGATGATTTCGGACATGAAAGTACTAAAGAAGGTTTCTTCCAACTTATGAGATAAAAGAATATATAAGGCGTTTATTGAAAAATAAACGCCTTTTCTGTGGCAAAGAAAAAGCCCCATTTCGAATATTCGAAATGGGGCTTTTATATTAGGATAGGTGTTTATTAAACATCAATGTTTGCGTAAACTGCATTTCGTTCAATAAAGTCTCTTCTAGGTGGTACATCGTCTCCCATAAGCATAGAGAATACTCTATCTGCTTCGGCAGCACTGTCTATTGTCACCTGTCTTAAGGTTCTATGTTCAGGATTCATGGTAGTGTCCCATAACTGGGTAGCATTCATCTCTCCAAGACCCTTGTAGCGTTGGATACCTACACCTTTTCCTTCTTCTCCACCCAATTCCAAGACGAATTGATCACGTTGGTTATCGTTCCAAGCGTAGCGTTGCTTAGTTCCTCTCTTAACCAGGTATAATGGAGGAGTGGCAATGTAGATATATCCGTTTTCAATCATATCCTTCATATAACGGAAGAAGAAGGTAAGAATAAGTGTAGCAATATGACTACCATCGACATCGGCATCACACATAATAACAACTTTGTGATAACGAAGTTTGGCTAGGTTCAATGCTTTACTGTCTTCCTCTGTTCCAATGGTTACACCAAGGGCCGTAAACATGTTTTTGATCTCTTCGTTTTCAAAAACCTTGTATGGTAGTGCTTTTTCTACATTTAGAATTTTACCTCTTAAAGGTAATATAGCTTGAAATCCTCTATCTCTACCTTGTTTGGCGGTTCCCCCTGCCGAATCTCCCTCAACCAAGAAAATCTCACATTTTTCAGGATCTCTTTCCGAGCAGTCAGACAGTTTTCCAGGTAAAGAAGTTGAAGACATTACAGTCTTACGCTGTACCATTTCACGTGCCTTACGAGCAGCATGACGTGCTTTAGCTGCAATGATCACTTTATAAATGATATCCTTCGCTTCTTTTGGGTTTTCTTCAAGGTAATTGTTAAGCATCTCACCAACCAATTGGTCAACGGCTCCACTTACCTCTTTATTTCCCAATTTAGTCTTGGTTTGCCCCTCAAATTGAGGCTCCATTACCTTTACTGAAATAACCGCAGTCAATCCTTCACGAAAGTCATCACCAGCAATGGTGATTTTTTCTTTGGTAAGCATTCCTGATTTCTCAGCATAACTTTTCAAAGTTCTGGTAAGAGCTCTACGGAAACCTGCTAGGTGCGTTCCACCTTCATGGGTATTGATATTGTTTACATAAGAATGCAAATTTTCACTAAATGTAGTGTTGTATTGCATGGCTACTTCAACTGGAATACCACCTTTTTCACCTTCCATATGGATTACCTTATCCATGATGGTTTCACGGGTAGCATCCAAATAGTCAATAAATTCAATTAATCCTTTTTCTGATTTGAAGGATTCAGATAGAAGGCTTCCATCTTCTTGAATTTCTCTTCGGTCTGTTAAAATGACGATAATTCCCTTATTCAAAAAGGATAATTCTCGCATTCTCGCAGCTAGGATATCATATTTGTATTCCAACTCTGTAAAGATGCTAGCATCTGGCTTAAAGGTAACGATAGTACCCCTATAGTCCGAATTTCCAATTTCTTTTACCGAATAAAGTGGATTACCAATATTGTATTCTTGAACATATTCTTTTCCATCTCTATGTACGTTTACTTGTAGATGTGATGAAAGTGCATTAACACAGGATACACCTACACCGTGTAAACCACCAGATACTTTATATGAATCTTTGTCAAATTTACCACCGGCATGAAGTACGGTCATTACAACCTCTAAGGCAGACCTCTTCTCCTTTGGATGAATTGCAGTTGGAATACCTCTACCATTATCTTTTACTGTAATGGAGTTATCCTCATTGATCGTGATATCAATGGTGTCACAATGCCCTGCTAAGGCCTCATCGATAGAGTTATCAACAACCTCATACACTAGGTGATGGAGACCTTTCATTCCAATGTCACCAATGTACATGGCAGGACGTTTACGAACTGCTTCTAGTCCTTCAAGTACTTGAATACTCCCTGCGGAATAATCTTGTGGCTTTTTTTCTTCAGACATATTTATAACTGATATAATAGTTTCTAAGTAACAAATGAAAAACGGCCTTTCAAGTGCCGTTTCTTTATCCTCATAAATTCACATAATAGTGGTATGAGACACTAACAAATATAAGTTATTGCCGTCTTTTTTCCGAGAAATTAGACCGCTTAATTGCCTTATAGTAGGGGTGAATTTCGCAAAGTCGAATTATAGGGTCTTAAATGTGTGTCTGAGCGTATATTCTGGCATTCTCTTCCTTAACCATTTTCACATAAAAGGTCTTAAATCGCTTAAAAATGATTGCTGGGAATAAAAAAAGGGAAACATTTTAAGATGTTTCCCTTTTAAATAAACGTATAGGTTTGTGCCTTCGGCTAGAATTTATACCTGGCTGAGAGGAAGACATTAAATCCATTCGTGATATATCCTTCTTTTGTTTCTACCTGGTTATCCAAAATATTGCGGATTTGTAAACCGGTATTCAATCTATCGTTCAAATCATAACTAACTCCCAGGTTTAAATTTGAATAAGCATCCATCTTTTCATTGATAACGTCCATAGTATATTGTGAACTTGAAAAATCAACCTCTCCAAATGCTTTTAACTTTTCGTTAATGCTATGTTCGGCAGCAAGTGAGAATTGAAATTCTGGAAGGTGAGCTAATTTAATATATGAAGGATGGTCTCCATAGTTGTTGTATTGGAGATTTGAACTTAACAATGTTTGTTTGTCAAATCTATATTTTCCATTTACCTCAATACTTAATTGATTTAAATCAAATGTTCTTGGATATAAGTATAATGGGAAATCATTGTTTATATCTCCAAAGCTAGCCTGGAAATTTTGAAACCGATCGTATTCTTTATAACTGACCATCAAATTTAAATCCAGATTATGAATGGTTTTTGTATTGATTCCTGCATAAATGTTTACTGGGGCAATGGTCGAATTTGGGATAGGTAAATTTACAATAGAATGGGTGATAAATGGTGAGAATTTTAGCGCATCCACATAGCTATTGATACCATATTCTCCTTTATACCCTATAAATACATTTGTTTCTTCGGGCATCGCATAGCTCAAGTGTATTTTTGGGAAAATAAGAAAATCTTCATCAGATCTTTTTACCCCGGTGAATAAATCAAAAGTGGAATGATTCATTTCATGAATCAAGAAATAACTATTGATCCCTATTTGGAAAGATAAATTTCCTTCAACACCATAAAAAGTTGGATCAAATTGGAAATGACTTAATCTAGCATCCCTATTGGAGACCTTTGTTTCGTGATCTGCAGTAATGAAATCTAGGTTGGTAATTATTTTGTGTTCTCCTAAGGAAACATTCCATCTTGAACCAAAGTCAATATAGGTTTCTGAAGCGTCATTATTGTTAAAACCATGTTTAATATTGAAGTTTAGTCCTTGTACTAATTTTTGCTCGTCATTTTGTTCAAATGCGAAATCACCAGAAATAATTTGATGTAAACGTTCCTCATTCTCTAAAGTTATTGAGGTACCTCCTATCAGAGGGTTATAATCGTACTCTTTTTGATCAGAGTTAACTTGAATTCGCTCATAACGCAGATTTGACTTAAAGGTCATTCCATTATCCATGAAATCAAAATAGGCCATGGCCTTCTGTTCATTTCTATCAGAATAAAAAAGTTTGTCATCCTCTCTGTTTTCGGAATAATGTCTTAGGAATAAACCATATTTAGATTTGTCAGATATTCGATTGCTCAAAGATAATTCCGCTAGGGGCCTTTTGTCGGTTGAATATCCTAGTAAAAGATAGGAGTTGAAAGTATTCTCAAAAGGTTTTTTATAATCAACTGCACTGAGCGGGTGATTGTTTTCATCCACCTTCAAGATCATTTTCTTGACCTGATATTTTAAGTTTTCCTTAATATATACCGAATCTAAAAAAAGTGGTTGTTGATTCTTTTTGTTCACCCTAGAAATTTCAGGTATATAGTTTTTAAAGATTTTTATCTCTTCCTGTAAATCGTTTGTACTTGTGGAATCTGTATCTTGAGCAAGTGCTGTAACGGATCCAAGTATAAATAAGGTAGCAAGTGTCTTAAACATAATCATATTCTTATAGCTAAGCTTATTGTTCAATTTTTTCTTTCTCAAGTGAAATTTCATAACTCTCTTTAAGCATTTCAGCTTCTTCAATAATTTCGGTACCCGTATTGTTTTTAACAACTTGTTCTAAGGTGTAAATAGCGTTTTGAGTATCGTCTAATGCATGAAGATTTTGGGCCAAAAGAATCAATGATTTCGCTAACCATTTTTTATATCCTGGAGCAACCTTCGCTTGTTCATATACCTCTTTTTTGGAATTTTCGTATTCGTTTTGCATAAACAGAATCCTTGCTGAATAGTAAAATGCTTCCGCCTCCTTTGCTCCTTCTACGTTTTCTTTTAACCAAGAGAATTTATCCAAAGCTAACTTCAAGGAGTTATGCATAAAGGCAGATTTCGCTAATATATAATTTCCTTCTACTTGAAGGTCTTCTCCGGAAGAACTAGCTTGAATAACTGTTTTAGCAGCTTCCATGGCTAAGCCGTATTCGTTCAATTCAAATTGACAACGCATGACCCCAACCATTGCAGTTTCTTTATATTTTGGGTACTGCGCTTCGTTTTGCAATTTTGTATAATAATTCAGAGCCTGTAAATAGTCTCCTGATTCAAATGACAACTCAGCCAGGTTAAGGTTCGATTCATCCTGGAAGGCATTGTTATGATCTTTAACAACTTCGGAAAAGGCGCCCATCGCCTTATCTTTCTTATCGTTTTTTAAATATACTTCTCCTAGGTAGAAATTAGCTTGTACAATAAAATATCCTTCAGGATAGTTCTGAATATATTCCTCTAGGCTGATTTCTGCTTGTACGAAATCTCCTTTTAAAAATTGTAATTCCCCAGATCCATACGAAGTGCTATCCAACGACGCTACGCTTTCATTGGCAAATGGAATATTGGAAATATAACTTGAATACTTTCCAACTTCACCACTTTCGACATAGATATTTTTGATATTTCTTAGTGCTTCTCTGGATACGGCATTGGCTTTATATTTATCAATAATATCTTTAAAGACGGTTAACGCCTTATCATTATTATTGGTGTTCATGTATACCAGACCTATTTTTAGTTCTGCGCTATTGGTATGAATGCTTGTAGGGAATGAATTCAATAGCCTTTCGTAGCTAAATATGGCACTTTCGTGCTGTTTCAACTGAAAATAGGCATTTCCTAATTCTAAAAGAGCATCATCGTTATACGAAGAGTTAGGATAGGTTTCTTTGAAGTTTTTTAGAATATCCACTTTTGATTGGTGGTCTCCTAATAAACTTACACAGATGGCTTCTTGAAAACTAGCATAGTCAGATTCAGTACTGTTATTTTCAGCTGCAGATCTATATCGAGACTTAGCTTGGGTATAATTAAGCTGCATGAAAAGCGCATCGGCACTCCTGATAATGGCATCCACTGATTTGGTATCATTAGCCATTTTTGCATATTGGTCAAACTTACTTGAGGCTGGTCCAAAGTTTTTATTTTGGAGATATGCATATCCCATATTATAATAGGCATTTTTATATTCCTCAATATTTTTTGAGTTAGGATCCTTGAAAAATGCCTTATAGCTTAATATTGCTTTCGCATATTTTTTTAAACGGTAATAAGCTTCACCTTTCCAAAAAGTAGCTCGAGCAGAAATCTTTCTATCGATGTGCTGAGATAAGGATTTATTTAAATGATCCAAACAAGGCCAATATTTACCATCGTTGAATAGTTGAATGGCTCTGAAGTAACATATTTCTTGATAGGCTTGTCTTAATTTAAGATCTTTCAGTCCTGTTATTTCTAGAGATGATATAGCAAGATTATATTCTTTTTTATTCAAATAGTTGTTTACCAGATAGCCATATACATCATTGATATAGGGTGAATTTGGATAGGTGTCAATAAAGGATTGTAATGCTTTTTGACTGTTTCCGAATACATCACCTTGCTCATAGGCAAGCTTAGCATAATTGAAGTGTGATTCCTCAGTGACTTCTGGATCAACGTTTAATTCAACGGATCTTTGAAAAGCCAAAATAGCATCTTCTTTATAGTTGATGGCGAGTAAAGCGGTCCCCAAATGGTGTTGAGTGTTTTGAGTAAGTGCTTCGTTTTTACTAGCTACTTTTTTAAATAATCTGATCGCCTCTTTATAATCCTTTTGTTGCAATTTCGCGAACCCGTAATGGTAGTAATCTTCATTTTGTAATCGACCACCAAGACTCTCATATTCTACATAAGTTGCAATGGCATCATTAATGTCTTTGATCTGAACCAAAGACATTGCTTTTACAGCCAATAAGTTTCTAAGTTCATTTTTTGAGCTGTGCTTTATTCTTTTTTCAATGTATTGTATAGATTCATCAAATCGACCGTTGAAATATAAAATTTGAGCAACATAATTACTACAATAGTAATTGTACTTATCGGATTGTTCTAGAATTTTAAAGTAGCTAAGCGCTTCTTCCCATTGCTTCTGTTTGTAATGGATAAAACCTAAATAGTAGGTAGCGTCTTCTTCGAGAGGATTGGGCTGAGCAATGACTGAACGGAATAGGTCTATTGCCTTTTCTAGCTGATTATCTTCATAATAGGCATAACCAAGCTGAAAATTGTAAGCTATTTCATTTTCTATTAAGTGGCTCTCATCTGACAGCTGTTCATACCACTGTATTGCCTTAGGGAAATCCTTTTTTTCGAAATAGTATTCCGCAAAAGCAATTTTTATTTTAGGCAAATCCGGAGCATCACTATGTTCAGATAGGAATTGATTGGTAAGAGACTCTGCGTTACCGTGTTTTTGTTTTAACGCAGCAACCGCCCTATAATAGGCTGCCTTCTGATAGTTGATATTATTATTATCAGAATTGTGTTCCTGTAAATAATGATCAAAAAATTCTTGCGCTACATTGTATTGTCCATCCTCAAATAAAGAAATCCCCTTATCTAGTTCTACTGAAGGAGAAATTTGTTTGAATTGAGCTTGTGCATATATTGTGGTACTAATGGTACAAGCGGTTATAAAATAACCCCATTTTATATTAGTCATATTTGTGCTGGTTTATTCGATGGTTAAATATACGAAAAGCGTTATTCTGTGTATAAATTTTCACATTTTTTAGTACTTTGACCGTAGAATATGATTGAAGCCCCTTTTTTGACGACTTATTGATATTAATAATCATGGGAATAGGAAGCTATTTATATTTTATTGAGAACGTAATTTCGTAAAAATTATTTTTCTATATGTCGGTAGTAAATATTAAAAATGCATCCATTTATCAAGACAATCATTTGGTACTTAGTGATGTTAATTTTTCGGTTGAAGAAGGAGAGATGGTTTACCTTGTCGGTAAAACCGGAAGCGGGAAAAGTAGTTTACTTAAAACCTTGTATGCAGATTTGACTTTGAAAAAGGGGATGGCAGATATTTGTAATTTCCAATTAGATAGTATTAAGGGCAAAGAAATACCGTTTTTACGTCGGAATTTGGGAATTGTTTTCCAGGATTTTCAATTATTACCAGATAGAACAGTCACCAAAAACCTTGAATTTGCCATGCGAGCAACTGGTTGGAAGGATAAAATATTGATAGAAACCAAGATCGCACAAGTTTTGGATGAAGTTGGCATGAAAAATAAGGGTTATAAATATCCACATGAATTATCTGGAGGTGAGCAGCAGCGAATTGCCATTGCTAGAGCCTTAGTGAATAGCCCCAAATTGATCTTAGCAGATGAGCCAACCGGAAACTTGGATCCTGAAACTTCTAGGGCGATCATGTCTATTTTATTACGTTTAAAAGAAAACAACAGAGCTTTGATCATGGTGACACATGATTATTCACTCATAGAGGATTTTCCAGGTAGAATGTTCTTTTGTAATAAGGGAAAGTTAGAAGAAATTTCCGAATTACCATTTTAGATGATATCTATTCTTATTGCGACATATCAATGGGATACGGAACCTCTTGTCACCGCTTTGGTGAATGAAATTTCTGAGAAAAATATTCTAGCAGAAATCATTTGCATGGACGATGCTTCTGGATTTGTTCAAAATGACAAATTCTTAACTTCTCCATTTTTGACCTATATTCCACTTGAGCAAAATGTTGGTAGATCTGTTATTAGAAATAAGTTAGCAAAATCGGCTAAATATCCTTTGTTACTTTTCTTGGATGCCGATTCCTTGCCAAAGGCAAAAAACTTCATTTCAGGCTATTTGTCTGCTTCTGAGATGTATGATGTTGTATGTGGAGGTACTGCCTATTACGATCATCCACCAGGGAAACAGGATGAATTATTAAGGTGGCTATATGGAAGAGAGCGGGAGCAAAGACCAGCTAATAACAGACAGATTTTTCCATATCATTCATTTACATCCAACAATTTTTTAATCAGGAAATCAACTTTTGAGTTGTATTCATTTGATGAGGAGATAAACGAATACGGTCATGAGGACACGTTATTTGGGATTGAACTCAAAAGGAACTCGGTAAAAATTGGGCATATAGATAATCCCGTATACCACATGGGCCTCGATAAGGGAGAATTATTTATTCAAAAAACGGTGCAAGCTGTCAAGAATTTGGCAGGTTTGTATGTTACAGGAAAAGTTTCGGAAGAGGTGCGTTTAATAAGAATGTTCCTTAGACTAAGGAAATGGAGGCTCTTACCATTATTTAAATTGTATTTTAAAGCAATAGAGTCCAATTTGTATCGGAATCTATTGGGGAATAAGCCAATTTTGAGAAATCTCGATATGTTGAAATTAGGTCTTTTTTGTCGTTTTTTAAAATAGCCTTATTCAGTATACATGCTTAGTAAAACGGATTCTTCATTTTCCCAACACAATTCTTTGCCTGCCTTTCTACAATTTGCTTTTAACTGAATTAGTTCTTCGTTATCTAGGTTCAAAATTTTTGAAAGCTCTGTGGCAAGTTCTTTGGAAGTATTACTGGAATCTAAAAAACCAACTTCATATTCATTGACTATCCTCGACATCTCAGGGAAAGGACTTACTATAATTGGTATTTCAGCCCGGATATAATCAAATATCTTATTGGGTAAAGCATAGTAATAGTTGAGACCAAGGTTTTCTTCTAAGCTAATTCCCATGTCGGCTAATTTTGTGTATTTATTTAATTCAGTAAATGGGAGTTTGCCCGTGAAATGAATCTTGTTTTCCAATTGTAGTATTTTGGATTTATCCTTCAATTGATCTAGAACATCTCCACCTCCAGCTATCAATAAATACGCATCAATCCATTGCATGCTTTCAATTAATCGCTCAAGACCTCTTCCCATATTTGTAGCTCCTTGGTACAGAATACATTTCTTTTTTTCAGGAAATGGCCAATCAGCAATATCAGTTATTTTTGTATTTGATTGATTGGGTAAATTTCTTACGACCTTTACTTTTAATCCATATTTGTCCTGGTAGTAATCAGCAATACTTTTACAGACTGTATAGATATTGGAGCATTTTGGAAGGAAATAGGACTCTATGGTCTCCCAGAATTTATGAACTCGTTTTCGATTGAAGATTTCCGGACTTTGTGGAAATAATTCGTGAAGGTCTACAACCAACTTTTTTCTTCTAATCTTTGCGGCAATATAGCATGCTGGCAGAGCGTCTAAGTCATTTGCAACAAAAATATTTCCTTTGACAAAAAGTAGTTTAATAAATAAAGCAAGATTGTAGTTTGCATAAAAAAGAAAGCCCTTGTTAAATAGGAGGTTAAATCTAAATGTACCGTAAGGACGATTGGATAATTGCCTATTATCAACTTTACGTCCTATCAAGGTTACATCAAAGTCATTTTCAGACAGGCTACAACAGACCTTATGTAGTCTTTGGTCCGTATGCAAATCATTTGTTACTGCTAAAATAACTCGTTTCAAGTGGCTTCTCTATTTTGTTTTTTTATTTTTGTCTAGCTAATATATCGCTTATGCGCCAAATTGAAAATATTTCTCTTAAAAACTACAATACTTTCGGAATTGATATCAAGGCCGACAGATTTACAATCATAGAAAAGGAAGGTGATTTACTTGATCTCCGTCCTTCAATTTTTGATGGTAAATGGATGATCCTTGGAGGAGGAAGCAATGTTCTTTTTGATGGAGATTTTCATGGTGAAGTTATATGGATCAACAATAAAGGCATCCAGATAGTTGATGAAACGAATCAGGAAGTCGTTATTGAGGTTTCAGCTGGAGAGGTATGGCATGATTTCGTGATGTGGACCATAGATAATGGGTACAACGGCTTAGAGAATCTTTCATTAATACCTGGGAATGTTGGGGCATCTCCTATGCAAAATATCGGAGCTTATGGTGTAGAGATCAAAGATTGTTTTGAATCTTTAGAAGCCTATTCCGTTGAATCTCGTGAGTTCAAAACTTTCAACCATAAAGAGTGTGCATTCGGATATCGCGAATCGGTTTTTAAGAATAGATTGAAGGATAAATTTATCATAACGAAAGTCAAGTATAAATTAAAGAAAACTCCTTCCTTGAAATTGTCCTATGGCGCTATTCAGGGTGTATTAGAAGAACAAGGCATTCACCACCCAAGTGCGAAAGATGTCTCTAATGCGGTAATTAGCATCCGCCAATCTAAATTACCAGACCCTAAGGAACTAGGGAATGCAGGTAGCTTTTTTAAGAATCCTATTATTTCCAAGATTGAATTTGAAAAGATTCATGAAAGACATCCTGATATGGTATTTTATGACCTAGATGATGGAACTGTTAAGTTAGCTGCAGGATGGCTAATAGAGCATGCAGGTTGGAAAGGGAAGAAGTTTGGAGATTGTGGTGTTCACGTAAACCAGGCATTGATCTTAGTAAATTATGGCGATGCTAAAGGAAAAGAGATTATGGAGCTTTCGGCATCCATACAAGCGGATGTTTTAGATAAATTTGGGGTTAAATTAAATTGTGAGGTGAATTTTGTACACGAATAATTTAGAGGATTTATTTAAATTTTCCGATATTCGAAAAAGGAAGAAGCTAAATCAGCCTTTCTGGGTTTTGCTTTATGAATGACACTTAAAATAGAATGAATGTTGCTTTCTTGGTCTGGTGCAATAATTAATTGGTTTATTCGAAAACGTATTGATCAGATGGCTGAGGTTATGAAAAATCCCTCTGCCACTCAGGAGAGTGTTTTCCATTATTTAATTTCTAATGCTGCCCAAACTCAGTGGGGACAGGAATTCAATTATACTTCTATAAAGGATTATAAGACATTCCGTGAAACTGTCCCGGTTTCCACTTATGAGGAGTTACATCCTTTTTTAGAAAAAGTAAGAAAAGGGGAGTCAGATGTTTTGTGGCCAGGCAAGATAAATTGGTTTGCAAAATCTTCAGGAACTACCTCTGGTAAAAGTAAATTCATTCCCGTAAGTGATGAATCCATTACGGATTGTCATTTTAAAAGTGGAAAGGACTTATTAGCGCTTTATTGTAATTACTTTGAAAATAAGGAAGTTTTTGGAGGGAAAACATTGGTGCTTGGAGGAAGTCATGAATTGAATGAATTCGATCAGAACATTATTCAAGGTGATTTATCTGCTATAATGATAGAAAATCTTCCATTTTGGGTGCAAAAAAGAAGGAGTCCTTCAAAGTCAGTTGCCTTAATGGGGGAATGGGAAGAGAAATTGAATAAAATGGCAGAGGAAGCCATTACAGAAGATATTCGGTCTATTTCAGGTGTCCCTTCTTGGACTTCTGTATTGATTCGTAAAGTTTTGGATATTACAGGAGCCAACAGTTTAGTAGAGGTATGGCCTAACTTGGAATTGTATATGCACGGTGGTGTGAATTTTGCTCCTTATGTGGAGGAATTTAAGAAATACATGCCAGAAGACCTACAATACCTTGAAACCTACAATGCGTCAGAAGGATTTTTTGGAATTCAGGATAGACCTGAAAGAGATGATCTACTTTTATTACTTGATTATGGAATATTTTATGAATTTATTCCAATGTCTGAATTTAAGATGGGTTCTAGGAATGCTATCCCTTTGGACGATATTGATTTAGGTGTAGAATACGCCATCGTTATCAGTACAAATTCGGGGTTATGGAGGTATTTGATTGGAGATACGGTCATATTCACAACGAACGAACCCTACCGGATTAAGGTCACTGGAAGAACCAAACAATATATTAATGTATTTGGAGAAGAACTTATTGTCCAAAATGCAGAGCAAGCTATTATGGAGGTTTGCAAGGATACGCAAGCCATTGTAAGGGAATTCACAGCTGCTCCATTATTATTGAATGATGGGGCCTGTGGGAAGCACCAATGGTTGGTTGAGTTTGAGAAAATGCCCAAAGATAAATCTCAATTTTCAGCTCTCCTAGATAAGAAATTACAGACACTAAACTCGGACTACGAAGCAAAAAGGTATAAGGATTTAGTACTTCAGCAATTGGATATTACTTATGCAAAGCCAAATTTATTTTATCAATGGTTAAAGGGAAAAGGTAAGTTGGGTGGACAAAATAAGGTGCCTCGTTTGGTAAATGATCGTAGTTATATGGACGAATTATTAGCTCTAAATTCATGCGATTAATAGCTGTCTTTATAGTCTTCTATGGTTTTGTTTTCATAGGGCAAGCACAGGAGACAACGTTATATACCAATATAAACGAGCAATTCTACCTTTTACAAGAGAACTCGTTTACCAAGGTCAATAACGATAATAGGAGACTTTCCGGTTTCGAAAGCAATGGCTTTGATGTATTCACATCTGCGGATGTTTCTAATTCCCACTATTTGGCCATTTTTTCATTTACAAGTCAAAAGATTTGGCTTCTTGATAATGAACTTGCTACATTAGATGAAATACGCTTAACGAGTAAATTTGATAAAAGGATAAGTCGCTTTTTTATGATGAATCAATCACTATATTTATATAGTGAAGAGGGGAGAGAATGGTATATCTATGATATTTTCACCAATCAGGTGATTTTTCAAAAGGAACTGAACTCAAATATTGAAGAAGTGGTCTCTTTTATGGGCTGTCATGGTAAGGTCTATTTTCAATCTGCTAGATCCATTTGGTTTTCAGATGAATATTCAGATTGGGAAAAGGTAAGTTTGACAGCTTCGAAAGAAAAGGAATCGAATTGTGAGGTAGCTAACTGTGCTTTTATTTTGGAAGTAGATATGGTACCGGTAATTGCAGATATCAATTGTGGTAGTTATGTTCCTATCGGAGATTTTTATAGAAATAAATCCATCACTTTATTCGGGGATGATTTATTTTATCTTGATGAACAAGAAATCCATTCTGTTAAAGTGAAATTAGTAAAATAGTAATGGCAATTTTTAATATTGCCATATATTTAGAGCATTAAAAATAAGAAGATGCATATAGCTATTGCGGGAAATATTGGTGCAGGGAAAACAACATTGACAAAATTGCTTTCTAAGCATTATAATTGGGAAGCCCATTTTGAGAATGTAGAGGAGAACCCATATTTGGATAGTTTTTATACTGATATGCAACGTTGGGCATTCAATCTTCAGATCTATTTTTTACAGACTAGATTTCAGCATATAAAGCGCATTAAAGAAAGTAGAAATAGTATCATTCAAGATAGAACGATTTATGAAGATGCTTATATTTTTGCTCCCAATCTTCGTCAAATGGGATTGATGTCCAGAAGGGACTTTGAAAATTATCAATCCATATTTGAGCTTATAGAAAGTTTTTTGTCTCCTCCTGATTTGTTGATTTATATCCGTGCATCGGTGCCTAAGTTACTAGAACAAATTCAAACGAGGGGTAGGGATTATGAAAGTAATATTAGAGAAGATTATTTATCACGATTAAATGAGCGTTATGAGGCTTGGTTTAGTACCTATGATCGTGGTAATTTATTAATTATCGATGCAGATGAATTGGATTATAATTCCAATAAAGAAGATCTAAAAGCAATCATTGATCAAATTGATCAAAGGTTAAACCGATAATTCATTGGATACACTAAAGTAAAAAGGTCTGATAACAATTGTTATCAGACCTTTTTTTATGAACTATCTTGTGTAAAGTAATTCTCTGTATTTTGGTAATGGCCAATGCTCATCATCTATCATCATTTCAAGACGATCCGTTGTGTCTCTCAAGGTCTCTAGATAAGGCTTAACATTTTTACAATATGCTTTTGCCATTTCTTCTGTAGAATCAATTTTATTGGCTTCTTTTCTAGCCTCTATCATTTTGTCCACATTGTTCTTAAGTGAACTAATATGATTAGAAATCTTAACGATCATATCCAATTGTTCCTTAGAAACATCTTTGTATGTATCACCTAAAACATCTTTTAATCCTCTAACATTTTCAATCAGTGTATTTTGATATCTAATAGCTGTTGGGATGATGTGATTACGTACTAAGTCACCTATTACTCTTGATTCAATTTGAATAGTCATTTGATACTGCTCCAAAAGTATTTCATGACGTGCTTCAAGCTCAACGCGATTCATTACACCACAAGATTCGAATAATTCGAATACTTTTTCTTCTTTAAGGAAGTCTAATGCAAAAGGAGTTTCTTTTACATTGTTTAGACCTCTTTTTTCAGCTTCTTTTACCCATTTGTCTCCGTAACCGTCACCTTCAAATCGAATGTTTTTAGATTCTTCGATATAATTTCTTAGGACTTGGAAAATAGCTTCATCCTTCGATAACTCAGTTGTTTCGATCAATGAATCAACTTCTTTCTTAAAGTCTTTAAGTTGTTGTGCAACGATTGAGTTAAGTACAGTCATTGGAAAGGCACAGTTTGCTGTAGACCCTACTGCTCTAAACTCGAATTTATTTCCTGTAAAGGCAAAAGGAGAAGTTCTATTTCTGTCTGTATTGTCCAAAAGGATTTCTGGGATCTTACCTACCACATGAAGTTTTAGGTTAGTCTTTTCTTCTGGAGTCATTTTACCATCCTTAATTTGAACTTCCAATTCATCCAATACCTGGCTCAATTGAGAACCAATGAAACAAGAAATGATTGCAGGAGGAGCTTCATTAGCACCTAGTCTGTGGTCATTACTTGCTGTTGCAATACTTGCACGCAAAGCATCATCATGACGATGTACAGCTTTGATCGTATTGATAAAGAAGGTTAAGAACTGTAGGTTTGTCTTTGGTGTTTTTCCTGGGCTTAAAAGATTCTTCCCATTGTTGGTTGCCAATGACCAGTTATTGTGTTTACCAGATCCGTTCAATCCAGCAAATGGTTTTTCATGGTTCAACACTCTGAAGTGGTGTTTTATAGCCACCTTGTCCATAACGTCTATCAATAACTGATTTTGGTCGTTTGCAAGGTTACACTCAGAAAATACAGGAGCACATTCAAATTGGTTTGGTGCTACCTCATTATGACGTGTTGTGGTTGGTATTCCAAGTAGGAAACACTCTGTTTCGAAATCTCTCATGAATGCTTGCGCACGTGAAGAAATAGAACCAAAGTAGTGATCATCTAATTGTTGTCCTTTTGCAGGAGCATGACCAAATAATGTTCTTCCTGTTAATACTAAGTCAGGTCTAGCTGCGAATAAGGCAGTATCTACCAAGAAGTATTCTTGCTCCCAACCTAGGGTCGCAATTACCTTAGTAGTAGTTTTGTCAAAGTACTGACATACTTCTGTAGCTGCTTCATCTACCGCTGCTAAAGCTCTTAATAAAGGTGTTTTATTATCAAGTGCTTCACCCGTATAAGAAACGAAAACTGTAGGAATACAAAGTGTTTTGTCAATGATAAATGCAGGAGATGTTGGATCCCAAGCAGTATATCCTCTTGCTTCAAATGTATTTCTGATTCCCCCATGTGGAAAACTTGACGCATCTGGTTCTTGTTGAACCAGTAGGCCACCGTTGAAACGCTCAACTACTCTTCCTCCTTCGATTGGATCGATAAAGGCATCATGCTTTTCAGCAGTTGAACCAGTCAATGGTTGGAACCAGTGAGTATAGTGAGTAGCACCTAAGGTCATTGCCCAGTTTTTCATTGCTGAGGCTACCTGATCGGCAATTTTACGGTCGATTTTTGAACCACTAACGATGGCTTCTTTTACACTTTTGTAAGCTTCCTTTGGTAGGAATGCCAACATTGCATCTTCATTAAATACGTGGTTTCCGAAATAATCAGAAATTTTGTCTGAAGGAGCTTGAGAATGTACTGGCTTTCTTGACAATACTTCTGTTAGTGCACTAAAACGCAAGGTTTTCATGTTTGATCGTTTTTTATTTGATGCAAATATATAAAAAATCGGATCAAAGCGTTAAAAAACAGTCTATTTTAAGAAGATGCACTTAAAAAGAAGGGGGGGTGTTGAGAAATATGTTAGCTTTTTGGGATTATACCCTATCTAAAATATAGTATGCACATGTATAATGTATAGAAAAGGAGTAGTCCAAGGCCAGCGTATTTTCCAATTTTCTTTTCCTTACTTAATAGAATGATCAGTATGATAAAGACAATAAGGAATAACATCCATGGTAGATCACTCAGGATATTTGAATTGGGCTCCATCTGAATGTCAGATACCATAGAGGTAATTCCAATTACAGCACCTATATTAAATATGTTAGAACCAATCAAGTTACCAATGGAAAGGTCTTCTTGCCCCTTTATTGCCGCCATTATAGAAGCTACCAATTCTGGAATAGAAGTACCAAAGGCAACTAGCGTCAGTGAAATGATTCGTTCGCTTATGTCATTATCTCTTGCAATGGATATGACTTGCTCAATAAGGATTTCTGCACCATATTTAAGGCCAATGACACCAAAGAGCAATAGAATGATTGTTTTCCAAATTGGAAGAAGGGTAGATTTATCTTTCTCCTTTCCGTTCTTTTTTATCTCATTCCTGGTTGTTCTTATCAGAAATAGGATATAAGCTATTAATATTCCAAATAAACTTCCTCCCTCGATACTGCTGATTACGCCATCTTCATATAAATAGGCAGAAAATAGCATGCTAAGGATAAACATCACTGGCCAGTCTACTCTAGATACTCTGGCATGGACTAAAATGGGGTATAATAAAGCCGTAGGTCCTAATACGATGGATAGGTTAGCTATATTGGAACCGATAACATTTCCAAGAGCAATATCCGTTTTACCTAACATCGCTGCGTCTAAACTTACCACCAATTCTGGTGCAGATGTTGCAAAAGAAACAACAGTAAGCCCAACAATAACCATGGGAATGTGAAAACGTAAGGCAATATCTACTGATGCCTTAACTAAGGCCTCCCCAGCAATGATCAATAAGCCAATGGAGATTAGGAGGAGTAAATAAGTCATTATTTATTACGAGAAATTGTTTTTTCAACTTTGCGGACTTCTTCTTCGAGTGAAGACTTCATTTCTTTTAAGTCCTTACCTACGTCCATGATTTCTCTAGAAAAAGCGGAACCTTCCTTTTCAGGACCAGCCATATTTCCTCTAATCTCATTTTGAATATCTTCTTTCGCGTCACGAATTTTTCGCATTCCTTTTCCAAGAGTTCGGGCTAATTCAGGAATTTTTTTCGGTCCAAAAAGGAACATTACTGCTAGTATAACAATAATGAATTCAAAGGTCCCTAAAAAATTAAATAATAACGGATAGGTAGTCATGATGTTCTTCTTATGATACAAAAGTACAATACATATCCCTAAGAGAGAAAGAAATTTTTGAAATTATGGAAGTGTGTTTATTCAGGTCGATTTGAGGCATAAAAAAAAGCCACTCCAATTGGAGTGGCTTTTTTTTAAAAAGATATATACTATCTTATTTTTTACTCTTTTTCACGCTATCCATCATTACAGGAGTTGCAATGAATAGGGACGAATAAGTTCCTACGATTACACCAATCAATAGTGCAAACATAAATCCTTGAATTACCTCTCCACCTAGGAAGAAGATAATTAACAATACTAGGATCGTAGTTAAAGAAGTATTGATGGTACGGCTTAATGTACTGTTCAATGCTTTATTGATTAGATCTATATTTTGTAAGTCTTCTTTTCCTTTTACTCTTTCACGGATACGGTCAAATACAACTACTGTATCATTCAACGAATATCCAATTACCGTTAGGATAGCTGCAATAAATGCTTGGTCGATCTCTAATGAGAAAGGTAAATAACCCCAGGCAATTGAGAACAATGCTAGTACTACCAATACGTCATGGAATACTGCGGCAACAGCTCCCATAGAGAATTTGATATTTCCAAATCGTATTGCGATGTAAAGGAAAATTACAATCAATGATGAAAGTACAGACCAGAATGCAGATTTTTTAATGTCATCAGCAATCGTTGGTCCAACCAACTGATAGCTTTCTACTTTAAAGTCAGCATCAATAGTAGTCAAACCTTCTGCTAATTTAGTATCAACAGCTTTATCAGCATTCTCTTCATTGATCATGTATTTTGTTGTAATCTTCACTTGGTTGTTTTTCCCAAATGTTTTTACAGTAGGCATTTGTTGATTTCCATTTTCAATGAAAACCGCTCCTAATGCTTTACGAATATTTTCAGTTTTAGCTTCTTTTTGGAAACTTACTACATAGCTACGACCTCCAGAGAAATCAACCCCTTTGTCAAACCCTCTAGTAAACATAGCGAAAAGACCAGCAACGATAATAATACCAGAAATGGTATAAGCTAGTTTTCTTTTCCCTAGGAAGTTGATAGAAAGGTTCGTGAACCATTTTTTAGTAATTCCAGTAGCGAAATTAATACTTTTCCCTTTAGATAATCTCCAGTTGAAGTACAATCTAGTGATAAAGATTGAAGTAAATAATGAAGTCAAAATACCAATAATAAGCGTAGTCGCGAATCCACGGATAGGACCAGTACCGAACCAAGCTAAGATAATACCTGTCAATAAGGTAGTAACATTGGCGTCAATAATGGCAGAATAGGCATGTGAATAACCATCTTTTATTGCAGTTTGAATATTCTTTCCTAATGAAAGTTCTTCTTTGATACGTTCAAAAATAAGTACGTTAGCATCTACTGCCATACCTATAGTAAGAACGATACCAGCGATACCAGGTAAAGTTAATACAGCTTTAAATCCGGCCAATACACCGAAGATAAAGAACATGTTAAGTATTAGTGCAATGTTGGCAGCTACCCCTGAATTAGAGTAGTAGAACAACATATATACTAGGATCATACCCAATGCAATAAGGAAAGAACTAACCCCAGCATCAACTGCACGTTGTCCCAATGAAGGACCAACAACATCAGCCTGGATGATTCTTGCCTTAGCAGGTAATTTACCAGCTTTCAATACGTTTGCAAGGTCTTTCCCTTCATTGATATCGAAATTACCAGTAATCTGAGATCTACCACCTGTGATAGGATCGTTTACCGTTGGATAGGAATATACATGGTTATCTAGAACAATAGCAACAGATTTACCTTTGTTGTTTGTCGTGATTTTTTTCCATTTCTGAGCACCTAAACTGTTCATAGCCATATCAACAGTTACTCCGGCTCCCGTAGGATCGTAGTTTGAACTAGCGTCAGTAATTACATCTCCCGATAATTGAGGCTCATCGAAACGGTTTGATTTGATAGCAATAAATCCATAGATGTCTCCATCTTTTTGAAGTGGTTGTGCAGTCCAAAGGAATTTAGTATATCTTAAATCAGCTGGAAGTAATTTACGGATATCTGCTCTGTTGAAGTAAGCATCAATTTTATCCATGTTTTCTTCCTTCGCGTATCCAACTACTGGTCCACGCTGAACAGTCACCCCACCTTGACCTTGATTGATACTTGGTGAAAGTACTTCAAATAAAGGATTGAAACGATCAATATCAGAAATAGAATCGTTGTTCAAACTATCTGATGGAGAAGATTCATTCGCTAAATCAGCTAATTCGTCATCAGAGCTAGTTGTTTTATCGTCAGAATTTTTGTCCATTAACAATGAGTCAGGACGAGCTTCAGTCTCTTGCAAACGTGTATTCGCTGCAAATACGAAATCCATGATTTCATTTGCTTCTACTGTTTCCCAAAACTCTAGTTGAGCTGTTGTTTGTAGTAGACGCTTAATACGATCTGCATCTTTTACACCTGGAAGTTCAATTAAGATTCTACCAGATTGTTGTAGTTTTCTAATGTTTGGTTGAGCAACACCGAACTTGTCAATACGAGTTCCTAGAATAGTAAATGCTCTATCAATTGCTCCATTAGCCTCAAGACGAACGATTTCAATAACTTCCGCATCCGTAGCTTCCATTTTCGTGAACTTCTTGCTTAGCTCTTGAGTTCCGAAAAAGTCTGGGTGGTGGAATGAAATATTTTCACCTGTTTTCGCTTTTTCTTCTTCAAATGCCTGAACAAATAAAGTGATGAAATCCTCTTGAGAATCTTTTTGCTTTTCTTTAGCGTTTGCTATTGAGGCACTAAATAGAGGTGCATTCTGGTTTCCCGCAAGACTTTTTAGGATATCTTCAACTGAAACTTCTAGGATTACATTCATCCCTCCTTTCAAGTCCAATCCTAAGTTAAGTTCATTGTTCTTACATTCTTTATATGTAATTCCAAATAAACTGCTCACCGGTAAATTAGCCACCGAGTCCAAATATCTCTCTTCTGACTCTACATCTCCGCTGGCATATGCTTCTGCAGCTGCGTCTTCTACCTTTCCTGCGAAATATGTAAAAGACAACTGATAAAGACACACCAACGATAATAATCCCGCAAATAGCTTTACAATACCTTTGTTTTGCATTATATAATCGTTTAATTCAAAATTATGCTGAACGTGCAAATATAAAATTTCTAATGGAAAAGCAATCACATGAGCACATACATTTATCGACAATTTTATATATTTTTGTTGTGAACTCTAATTCTATTTTATTTTGACAATCTTGAAGTTTACTTTCGTTTCGTTATTTTCTATTTTCTGTTTTCCCTTAACTGCACAGCCATATTTTTTTCAGTCCAATGAATTGCCCATTGAAAAAAACGGAGAAGAACTGCTATTGGCATGGGCTGGAGGAGTTAATTCTCCCCAATTAAGTGCCATGGATTTTGACATGGATGGTTTAATAGATATAGTGTTATTTGATAGGACTGATTCAAATTTGGTATTATTACGAAATAATGGATCAGGAGGTACTACAGCCTATCGATATGATTTTCGTAATGAAGGTAATTTTCCAAGAATGAGATTGTGGTCTTTGTTTAGAGATTTCAATAATGACGGTTTGATGGACATTTTTACTGGTGGAGCAGCCATCTGTAAACTATATGAGAATACAAGTACGGATGGTAATATAGAATTTACCTTTTTAGATTCTTTATGGACGGATCCTTATGGTAATGGAAAATCGACTATTTATGCCAGTAAACCTGATATACCGGTAATTGATGACATCGATGGTGATGGTGATTTAGATTGGTTAGGTTTCCATGCATTGGGATTATCAGTTATGTATTATGAAAATGAGGGGACTCCTGAAGAACCCGAATTTCAATGGAATACGGATTGTTTTGGGGATTTTAAGGAAGATGGTTTTACCAATACGATTACCTTAAACGATTGTGCCTCTAATTTGCCACCTGCAAAGAGTGAAATGCATGGAGCTTCTTCATTGGCTGTTTACGATTTGGATAATGATGGCGATAAGGAATTATTTATTGGCGATTTTACGTATAATCAAATGTTAATGTTGACCAATGGTGGGACTGCAGAAGATGCTACCATGGTGTCTATTGATTCAGCATTCCCTTCCACTGATGTTCCTATTGATGTGAAATTTCCATCTTTATATTTTGCGGATGTTGATCAGGATGGTGCCACTGATATGATTTGTTCTCCGAATGCATCGAATTTTGATGCCCCGAATGCGGAATCCATGTGGTTTTACAAGAATCATGGTACTACCGAATTACCGGACTTCCAATTTGAGCAAACAGATATATTCCAATCTCAAATGGTAGAGGTTGGTCGTGATGCAAAACCTGAATTGTTCGATTATAATGGAGATGGATTACTCGATCTGGTGATTGGGAATCATCATCGTTTTTTGCAAGGAGAAAAGAAATCCAGTATTACGTTATATGAGAATATAGGAAGCAGTACCGCTCCTTCATTTAAATATATAACGGATGATTATGGTTCTTTTTCATCTTTAGGACTGGGAGAAGGGATGGATCCTACTTTTGGTGATCTAGACGATGATGGAGATAAGGATTTGATAATAGGGATGTCTGAAGGTGAATTGTATTATTTTGAAAATAATCCAGTCGCCAATGTCGCCAATTTCACTTTGTCTGCAACGGATTATTTTGGGATTGATGTAGGGGCCTTCGCTTCACCACAGCTATTTGATTTGGATGGAGACTCCTTGTTGGATTTAATTATAGGAGAGAAAGATGGTTATTTGAATTATTATAAGAATGAAGGTACGGCATCTGTTCCTGATTTCGTGATGGAAAACAATAAGTTTGGAAATATCTTTTATAAAGATGTCCCTCGTTCAAGTCCTAATTTCTTTTACGATGGGGATACTTTGAAGTTGATGCTCGGTACCAAAGACAAAGGACTCCAATTTTATGATCAAATTGGCGTAAATGAAACGGATACGTTTAACCTTGTGAATGCTTCCGTTACAGGTACGGTGAAAAAATATAATACTTCTGGAGCTTTGGCCGATTTAAATGGTGATGGTTATCCTGAGTTATTATTGGGGCTATTGAGAGGGGGAATGCACTTTTATCAAGGTTTGTCACCAGATCATATAGGACTGGAAGAAGAAGAGGGTTCTAAGTGGGAGATTTATCCAAACCCTTCCAAAAACATCGTGTATATTCAAGGTGATGATACGCCTCAGCTAATTAGCATATATAATCTACAAGGTCAGAGGGTAGGGGATTTTACTGATGTAAAGAAAATAGAAATTGGATATTTGAAGTCAGGGATTTACTTGATGAGTATTTCCAATGGAACTAGTATCCAAACCGAAAGAATCGTTAAGTATTAAGAATATAGATAAAATAAAAAAGGTTCGCATATGCGAACCTTTTTTATTTTTATAGGATACTAACTATTAAAGTTGAGCATCAATTTTAGAAGCTAAAACAGCTTTAGAAGTAGCGCCAACTTGTTTGTCTACAACTTCTCCATTTTTAAATACCAAAATGGTTGGGATATTTCTCACACCAAATTGAGCTGCAATTCCACCTTCGTTATCAACGTTTACTTTACCAATGATAGCTTTTCCTTCATAGTCTGTATGTAGTTCATCAACGATTGGTCCAACCATACGACAAGGTCCACACCATTCAGCCCAAAAGTCTACCAATACTGGTTTGTCTCCACTGATTAATTCTTGAAAGTTTGCTTCTGTTATTTCCAGTGCCATAATTTATGTTCTTTTTCTTTGTTTAACATTCTTTACAAAAGTAATTTATCTTAGTCAAAAGCCATGCAAAAGTCGATAGAT
>MAAC01009383.1_pt1 | contig 34177 bp, 21 predicted proteins | sample 1115981 | NCBI WGS metagenome assembly MAAC01 (sample SAMN04961126, study PRJNA320927) | seawater metagenome | isolation source: sample BD02T64 sea water enriched with oil for 64 days | place: USA:Gulf of Mexico | collected 2013-07-27 | reverse complement strand
GTGATTGGCCATGAATTCTGTGGTGTGGTTGAAGAAGTGGGTGCCAATGTTAAAAACTATAAAGTCGGCGATAGAGTGGTTTGCCCCTTTATCTTCGGTTGTGGCAACTGTTCTTTCTGTCACTCGGGTCACCAGAATGTCTGCATCAATGCTGACCTGGCCGGCTTTGGCTGCTCCGGTGGTTACGGGGAATTCGCCCAGGTTGCTCGTGCCGACCTCAATCTGGTGCCTCTAGATGAGTCCATCGACTTTGTTGAAGCCGCCAGTATGGGCTGTCGTTTTATGACCTCTTTTCACGGCATCGTCGACCAGGCAAAAGTAGGTGCTGGAGACTGGGTCGCGATCCACGGTTGTGGCGGTATCGGCCTTGCGGCGACACAAATTGCCAATGCCCTTGGTGCCAATGTGGTGGCCGTTGATATTAATGACAAAAACCTCGAAATGGCGAAGAAGATGGGTGCCGTTGCTACGGTGAATGCTTCGAGCGGCAATGTCGGTGAGGCGGTTGTCGAGATCACCGGCGGTGGTGCTCATATTTCTGTCGATGCCCTGGGCATCGCCACTACCTGCCTGAATTCAATTATGAGCCTGCGCTCGCGGGGCCGACACCTGCAAATTGGTCTGACGACTCAGGCGGAAAAAGGCTTTATTGCCTTGCCAATTGATCTGATGGTTGCCAGAGAAATTGAATTTATCGGTACCATCGGCATGCAGCCCCAGCGCTACTCGGCGATGCTCAATATGGTGACATCCGGTAAGTTAACCCCCGGAGCGATGGTGACCAGCGTGATTCCCGTTGAAGAAGCGGCAGGGGCGATTGAATCCATGCACGGCTTTGGCAATGTCGGTACAACGGTTGTTAAGTGGTAAGTTAATCACTGTATGTTAAAAAAAAGCCGCGCTCTTTAGAGCGCGGCTTTTTTTTAACTTGTGTTACGCCCTTAAAAAGTTGAACAGCGATGATCCTATTGTCTGCTGATGACTGGTGCCATATGCCGATGGCCGGGATCATCAGCTAATCACACTGTAATAAAATACACCCTTTGGTAAGGCCTATACCTGCTCGCAGTTTATAGCTCTTCTATTACTTTTCCCTGCCAAAAGGAGACAATGTGTTTAAACTTTTAAGGCTTACGCTGCTCCTCGTATTATTTACGGGTGGCATTGCTGCGCCTGCAGCTGCAGCCCTCATACTGAAAAGCTATGACTCTGATACCCCAACTCCTGAGACCATTGGCGGCTACGCCATGAGCGACTTTGCTTTTACCCGGGTAAATGGGCGTAGCAGTGTATCTAGTGTCCTATCACCGTCCGGTGATTCATTAAACTTTGTTGACGCTGCTAACAATGTACTTTCTCTTACTCATAACAGCGCTAACAGGGTGGGATGGTGGCGTAATGGCGAAGCCAACGATTACAATGTGTTCACGACAGATGAGAACCTAATTACCATCTTACTGCCTGAAAATACTTTCGCTTTCTCATTTAATGTGGGTGCGAAATTTAGAAATAGAGGGGACAATGCCTGGCTTTTGGCTACGGAAACTATTGGGCCAGGGATAAGTAACAAGTATCGATTTAATGTCGGCAAGTTTAATACACCGGGTTTTGGTATTTATGCAGCGAATAATGGTGGCACTTGTTCGGCCTTGAGCTCGGTGACCATTGAGCCCGACTATTGGGGCGTGGGTAATTTCTCCATCAATCAAGGTAGTTGTGGCCCTGCCAGCTCATCGAGTGTCCCAGAACCCTCATCCATTGTTTTACTGCTTATGGGTGCAATGGGCTTTGGCCTGGTTCGGTGGAAACTATCGTCTACAGATTTTACTGCCTAACGCTAGTTCTCGGTATTCATGATTAAGAATCTACCGAATTAAAAAATAAATTTTTTATATTTTGTATCTATTGCCGGCTCAATACGTCTTTTGATGAAATTAATCTTGAACTTTTACCTGCATAAAACTGATGGCATCACTTTAATTCTTGCTCGAGCCTGAAGATTTGTGTCAGGTTTAACTGTAATCAAGCTGAGCTAAAGCGGCGCAGGTATTTCGATAATCCAGCAATACTTGCTCAAGCTGCCTCGTACTTGCCTGCAGTCGGTTGGCGCGGGCGTCGCTTTCCAGGAGGCCGCAGCTTTTCGCAAGCTTTAAGGCGGCGAGGTTGCCGCTGGATGACTTTAGGCTGTGGGCTGCCTGGTAAATAGCCGCGGCATCGGCATTGTCGACGGCCTGCTTTAAGTTGGCGATTTGTTCGTCGGCACTTGTTCTATAGACCTTGAGTAGTTGTTGAAAGCGGGGCCATCTATCTCCGTGGTAGTAGTCGCTCAAGCTTTTTAGCGTTTCGGGGTCTAGGGCTTCTTCAATTGATTCAGAGCTTATACCTGGGGTGAGTAGATCGCTGCTCTCTGGCTTGACCCAGCGTGCAACCAGCTCCGTCAAACCTTTTAAACCAAAGGGTTTACTCAGATAGTCATCCATACCAGCGGCTAAAAAACGCTCTTTACCACCGGCCATGGCGTTGGCGGTAACGGCGGCTATGGGCGTGTGAAAGGAGTGCGAATCTTCGTGTGCACGGATCAGGGCGGTGGCCTCAAGACCATCCACCTGGGGCATTTGTATATCCATCAAAATTAGGCTGTAGCGCTGCTGTTTGGCGGCATCGAAGGCCTCCTGGCCGTTATTGGCGACGTCCGTGGCGACACCGATTTGCTCGAGCATATCGCATGCCAGCATTTGGTTGACCGGATTGTCCTCTGCGACAAGAATTTTTCCGTTTCCTGCCTCCGTGTTTGACGGCATCAGTAGTTCGCTTGCCATGTCGGCTGTGATTTCATTGAGGTTCTCGGGCTCAGCGGGCAGGATTGGCGCCTCACTATTATGACTCTTAGCCAGGGGGATTGTAAAAGAAAAGGTACTGCCCAAGCCAAGTTTACTAGCCACAGTCAGCTCCCCATCAAAGAGCTCAATCAGTTGGCTGGCGATGGCCAGACCCAGGCCTGTCCCTCCATATTGGCGGGAAATAGAGCCGTCGGCCTGGTGAAAAGCCTCGAAAATACTCAGCACCTTGTCTTTGGCAATCCCAATACCGGTATCTTCGATACTAAATAATAACCAGGCATTTTGACTACTTTCGTCCGCCACCGACACGCTCAGGCAGACCTTGCCATGGTGGGTAAACTTAATGGCGTTGGCGACCAAGTTCATAAGAATCTGAGTCAAGCGCATGGAATCGCCGTAGAAATGCAAGGGCAGTGATGATGCCAGTTGAGATCTTAAGTCGAGCTGCTTTTTATCCGCAAGATCCTGGAATAACTCGAGTACATGGGCAATGAGCGGTGCTAGTTCGAAGGTTTCTTCTTCAAGGTTGAGTTCACCGGCTTCGACTTTGGAAAAATCGAGAATGTCATTAATGACGCTCATTAATGTTTTTCCGGAGCGGCGAATGGTTTGCACGTATTTTTGTTGCTTAGGATCGAGTCGGGTTTGTTCTAATAATTCGGCCATACCCAGCACTCCATTCATTGGGGTGCGTATTTCATGGCTCATATTGGCCAGGAATTCCGTCTTCGATTTATTGGCGGCTTCGGCGATGTTTTTTGCTTCACCAATGGCCTTATCTCTACCCTGGATTTGTTCGAGCATCTGATTAAAGCTGGAAAATAAACTACCCAGTTCATCTTTGCCGGGTACTTTCAGGCGCAGGTCATAATTATTTTTTTCGGAAACGTCTTGCATCGTCTCTGCCAGTTCTTTAACCGGTGAAGATATAATGCTTTGCATACGCCGAGCCAATAAATAGGTGGCGATAACAGAGCCTAAATATAACAGGCCCATTAATAGTAGCTGTTGTTTGAAATCGTAGTATAGGGCCGACAAATTACCTTGTATGGCAATGTGCCCCACGGTTTTTTCTCCGACCCGAATGGCTTGCACAACATCAATATAGTCGGACATGAAGCTAACAGTGGTATTCGAGGTGAGTGCATCTCGCTGCGATGGGGCCTCGCCAATAACCGCCAATAGTTCCTGGTTTGCAGACGTCGTGCTTTGAAAGTGGCTAAATATCTTACCCTTATTATCGAATAGCTGGGCGGAGGCAATATCACCATTTGCCTCCAGGGCGGCAAGAATTTCTTCACCCGTACTGCTATCCCTGAAGACTAGTGCGGCACTTGAGTTGACACCTATGGTCTTACCGAGAACGCTGAGAGAATCTGAAAAATTTTGACGATTTGAATGCCAGGAAAAATAACCATAGAACATGACCAGGATGAGTAAGACACTAAGGCTAATGAGCATGACAATGGCAATAATTTTTTGCGCGATAGAAAAGTTTCTTAAAACTTTCACGGTGTGTCCCCATTGTTGGGGGCGCGGTGAATCTTGGCTAAGCGCAGTAATGTAGAGCTAATGGTGAGTTTTGAACGTTCGAGTTGGCTACTGTTAATGAGCGGTTGGATACGGGATTTATTTTCGACCAGCTGGATCAAGCCGCCACTGTCGGCAAAATTATCGCTGTCACTCACCGTCAATAGAGAGCCGCTAGATAGACTGGGGAGTTGACTGTGGTATTCGGCGAGATCCGCCTCTTCCAAAAATAGTAGGTGGCAGTCGGCGAGTTCACTGCTTTTGAAGGGTGCCTTCAAAAGCAGTTGATGGCGCTCCTGGCTTTCACCGTGAATGACCTGTGCCAAGGTTTTGACGATGGCTGACTGGGGATTGCTGGCACAAAATATAAAAGGTGAGCTTTCCTCGGCAAAGGCGTCGTCGGGCCAGCGCACGAAATTGGCGAAATTGAAAAGGAAAACGGCTTTGATTTCATGGCTAGCAAAGTCGGCTGCAAGACTAGGGGCTGTGGTTAGGCTTAGCCCAAAGACCAGGCAAAGAGCCGATAGCTTCACCATCACGCTACTCAGTTTTGCTATCAAGCGAGCATAGGGGCGGCCCAATTTAATGAGAGCCGACTTCAGTCTTATATATGCCTTGAATTGCATAAACTAAAGCTGCCAGTCCAATTTAAGATAAAACTCTCGTTCTACCTCTGTTTCCTGAGTGGTTAAAAAGGTGTCGCTGGTTTCCCTGTGTGCTGGATCGATCAAATTTCGGCCGACCAAGGAGAGTGCAAGCCCTGGTTTGAGCTGCCATTCGAGCCCGGCATCGAGCTCAAAGTAGGCATCGTTGTCATTGGAGGTCAGTTCGTCAACATAGCGGCCGGTAAAATGGAGTTGCACCTTGTTATTTAGAGTGTAGTGACTGCTTATCGTGAATTGCTGTTCTGGGCTCAAACCCTCGGTACTATCAGGAAAAAGTTCACTGGCCGAAGATTTGGCATGCACCTGAATGTCGAGGAATGCATAGCCCAGGTTGAGGTGCCACTGCCGTGAGGGTTGCCAGGTGAAACTCATTTCCAGGCCGTAGGACTCGGCATATAAGCCATTGGTGGTATTCACCAGTGCCGCCAATACCGGTGGTGAGGGCGCCGGTACCGGGAAGATTCCCTGTGTTTGGGCGGAGCGTAAGTCACCGTAATCGTTGTAGAACAGGTTGAGATCAAAGCCCAGGGTGTTACTGCCGACAAAACGATAACCAAGTTCCCAGGCGGTAAGCTTTTCACTGTCAAAGTCCGTATTGCCCTGTAGTATCAGGACGACGGGGGGCGGTCCACTGTCGATAATATCGAGCACGATGAAACCGTTGTGTTCCACTCGGGAAGGGGTGCGAACCGCCTTTGACAGTGCAGCCCACAGCAGGTGCCCCTCGCTAGGTGCCCAGCGCAGGCGAATATTGGGTTGGTTTTCGAAGCCGCTGTAGTCATTGTCTTCAAACTTGACCCCCAGTGTTAACCAGAGAACATCGTCGAGTAGTTCGATTTCATCCTGAACAAAAAAATTAAATATTTCGTCATCGCGCTGTTTTGGGGTAAAAAACCGTAATTGGCCAATGCTGAAATCGCCATCGGGGAGTTCATTGTCGATATAGCGATAGCCGGCGCCGACTATTAGTTGCTGTGATCCGAAGCGAGGGAATTGGTAGTTGAGGTTGATATCGTAGGTCGAGGAGCTTTCCTCCAATATCCACTGATCGCGTTGTTGTTTGTCGTAATAGGCTTGTAATTCACTGCGCCCACCAGAGCTCCATGTGGTTGACCAGCGCGCCAATATATTATGCCCCCAGGCATCGACATCATCCGTCATCATTTTGGTGAAGGGCGGTGCTAAATCTAGGACCCGGATGTTCTCTGTAAAGTCCCCGCGATGCATATCACCCTGCAGAGTGATATGTGTGTCATTGTCTCCCTGCCAGTCCATGCGAAAGCCGGTGCGCCAGTCTTCCCAGCCATCGGTGCTCTTCGAACCACCCTCGAAGACCGCGTCATCCTGGTTGCGGTATTTGGCATAAACTCGATAAGCACCATTTCCCGGTAACGCGGCACTTGTCCGTAGGGTGGTATAGCTCATTTCACTACCCGCTGTGACAGTCACAGCGGTACTGCCCTGGGTATCGAGGGCACTGCGGGTAATAATGTTAATGACACCATTGACAGCGTTGGCACCCCAGACAGAGGCTCCAGGGCCACGTATCACCTCTATACGCTCTATATCATCGAGCACCACGTCGTGCTGGTCCCAAAAAACACCGGCAAACAGCTGGCTGTAAATACTCCGCCCATCGATCATAACTAACAGCTTATTAGTGGTACGGTCGCCAAAACCACGGCTCGAGACCACCCAATTATGGGCGTCGATGCGGGCCACCTGTAAACCGGGCACCAGGCGCAGTACATCGGGAATAGTCGTTGCACCCGAGTTCCGTATATCCTCCTGAGTAAGTACGGCAATGGCAGCGGCAACTTCACTGGTTTTTTGTGGGGCTTTGCCGGCAATGGTGACCTCTATAGCGGCGAGCTCACTGAGGCTGAAATTCTTGAGTTGATCGAGGCTGCTTGCGGCAACGGGTGTGGCCATAGCCAGTAGGCTGAGACAGCCGAGAAGGCAGGGCTTACACTGCAGGGCTCGTTTAACGTTGTATAGGGTAGCGTCCCTGCGCTTATTGTATTTTGATCCATCAAGCCTGGCTTGTGGCTTTGCATTCATGGTTTAACAAGTCCTGATACTTATCTAGGGGTGGCTATTACCGTTGCGATGTTTGTCGGCAAAGGATGGTATCTCATTGGCAGGTAGTGGGCGACTGAAAAAGAAACCCTGTATAACCTCGCAAGATCTTTCCCGTAAAAAATCGAGTTGCACCTGGGTTTCCACCCCTTCGGCAATAATCTGCAAACCGAGGCTGTGGCCCATAACAATAATCGCCTCCGTAATCGCGCTATCGTCACTATCTTCACCAATATCCATGATGAATGAGCGGTCGACCTTCAAGGTGTCAAGGGGGAATTTTTGTAGGTAGCTTAGCGAAGAGTAGCCGGTGCCGAAGTCGTCGATGGAGAGTTTTACGCCGAGCTCTTTCAATGAGAGAAGGGTGGCGATGGTGTTCTCGGCATCACCCATGACCACACTTTCGGTCAATTCCAGGCCAATGAGTTGCGGGTCGACACCACTGGCTTGAATGATTTTCTGCACATTTTCTTTAAAGTCACTTTGTCGAAATTGCATGCCGCTGAGATTGATGGAGACCATAAAAGGCTCTAGACCGGAGTCCACCCAAGTCTTTGTCTGGCGAAAGGCCTGGTTCATTATCCAGTCGCTCATGGGTAGAATCAGGCCGCTTTCCTCGGCTAGAGGAATGAATTCGGCCGGTGATACCAGCCCGCGCTCGGGGTGGTTCCAGCGTACCAGGGCTTCTACCCCCACCAGCTTGCCACTAGCGGCTAATACTTGAGGTTGGTAATAGAGTTCGAGTTGCCCACCGTCAATGGCACGGCGCAGCTCCGTCTCTAGGTCAAGGCGCGCTCTACCTGTGGCAGTCATGGCGTCATTGTAAAACTGGTGCTGGTTTTTACCGCTTTGCTTGGCACTGTGTAATGCCGTGTCGGCATTGCTTAACAGTAGCTCGGCACTTTCTCCATCGTCGGGATAAATGGCGATGCCAATGGAGGCACTGATCATGATCTCTATTTCATTCTTACCCGTGCCGCTATCAGAGGGGCCAATGTGAAAAGGCCTAGCGAGGCTGTCTTTTATGAGTTCGGCAACCCTTGCGGCACAGAGTTTGGGCTCATTTTTGTCACAGTTGATCATCAGGCTGAATTCGTCACCACCGAATCTCGACATACTGCTCGGACCGATATCACGATCAATGATTTTGCTAGAGCGTAGTTCACTGCTGGAACGTTGTACAAAGGCCTGTATAAGGGCATCTCCAATGCTGTGACCAAAGGACTCGTTGATGCGCTTAAAGCCATCGAGGTCAACCAGAAAGAGCGCCAGTTTACCCTGACTGGCTTTGTTCAGCTCCAGGGTGACGTTGAGCTTTTCCTGGAATGAGCTGCGGTTATGCAGACCGGTCAGTTCATCGTAGTGAGCCAGTCTCTGGATGCGCTCCTCATTGTCGCGAATTTCGGTAATATCTTGTGTAACGCCGTAGACACGCCCCAGTGTTGTAATACTGCTAGCATCAATTTCCTGTCTCCGCGCCTCGCTATGAAAGGTCAGGAAGGACTCGGCATCGCCAGCAATATCGAGGACGCGGAATTCAATGCTTGCTGTCATATCCTCTTGCTGACTGGTTAACTTTTTGTAGTAGGCCTCCATGGCACCGCGATCAGCCGGGTGTAAACGGTGCAGCAAACGCTTAAAACTATAGAGGTTGCTATGTTCAATGGTTTGTAGGTTACCGTCGGGCTTAACAAAATAAAATTGCTCAGCCTGTGGATCAAACTCCCAATAATCTAACTTTGCCGTGCGTTGGGCATCGGCAAGTCGTTGCTGATTGCGTTTCAACTCGTTAAAAGTACGGGCCGCCCGTAGGGCATAGCGCAACCGTTCGGCGAGTACCAGCCAGTTGGTGGGCTTGGAGCTAAAATCCGTGGCTCGTACGGCATAAGCCCTGCGGGCCGCCTCTATATCTTCCCGCGCCGAGATCATAATAATGGACACGAAGAGTCCATCATTGAGGCCACGAATTTGTTGGCAAACTTGATAACCATCCATGCCCGGCATCTCTACATCGAGCAAAACGACATCGAAAGGCCGGCCCCTGACACTTGCCTGCGCAAATAAAGACAGTGCCGTTTTGCCGTCTGCCGCTACGATGACCTCGAAACCTTCATCGCCTAATCTATCTTCAGCAAGTTGCAGGCTGACGAGGTCATCATCTACCGCGAGAATAAGGGGGCGAGATTTGGCGGTGTTATTCATAGCTTACTAGCCTGTGAGAGCATGCTAAATGAATACGAAGTAGAGGGTGTTTGCTCGATTCACAGATATTGGTCGAGGCGGGAGAAGGTAGGCGGTAACTGTGTATAGTTTAGACATAGGCAGAGAACAATTCATTATTTTCAATAAGTTTTATAGTGTTCAACCTCCCTGTCTCACCCCTCCAATCAACGACGAGTTACACAATGTTTGAGGAATTTTAGTTCAATCAATGAAATTTCCCTGTCGATTGGCACACAAATTTGCGCACTTGTTACTCAAGAGGCGCTGACTCAGTATTTTGGCAATACATCCCAATAGCCATTGAGTTTCTCCGAGTGAGGCCAGTGTTTTTGAAGGTTTGCAAGTAGTCTGTCGCAAGAACAGATACTCGGCCAGGTTGTGCAGGGTGCTAAGCGATAAGAGCCGGGTGGTTATGACTGCTTAGTCGGCTTTAACATTGCCAGCTTGTTCTTGACCGCAGGATCGTGATTAGCCCCTATATATCCGCCTTAAAGGGCCAGTGAGAAGCTCCTCCAGGTTTGTTATCAGTACTGCGCCCTGTAGTCGAATGAATAATCTTTCAGCATTGGGGTGAAGCCCCTTTTATGTGTGGTCACGACGCAGATCTGGGTAGATTTTCCCTGCTTAGACTGGGGTTTAGGGGTGCCATTACCTGTATCAAAGGCTTGGTTAGCCGTACTAGCAGAGCTTATACTTGGGATTATATTATAAGAACAAAGGGAGTTCTCAAGACATGACGCAATCTAGCCCAGTGGCCATCGCCGCTGTCTCGGAAATGAAACCGGGGCGCTATCCAGACATGGATGGCTATGATCTTTATCTCGAAGTCATTCGCCAATTTCTTGCCGAATGGTCGCTACAACCCGGTGATATTCAAGGCCTGCTTGCCTGTCCATCGGGTATGGCTAGCGGTGGTAGCAATGATATTTTTGTTCACGAACAACTCTACGAAGAGATGGGCATTAAGCCCTTGTTTGCAGATACCATGAATGCCGGTGGTTCGACCTATGGCTTGATGGTGCAGCGCGCGGTACTAGCCATTACTCAGGGCAAGGTCGATAGTGTGCTATGTGTTGGTGCCGGTAAATTTCCCAAGGTAAGTACCGGTGGTGCGGAGTCTATGGCGCGTATGGTGAGCCATGAAATCTATGAATTCCCCTACGGCACCTTTATTCCGGCCTTATATGCGCAAGTGGCGACAAGGCATATGCATGAATATGGCACCACGGTTGAGCACTTGGCCGAGGTCTGTGTGTCGAGCCGCGAGTGGGCGCTGTTGAATCCCGATGCCAGTACATACGGTGGCGAAGCCTTAAGCGTTGAAAAGGTGCGGCAGTCGCGGCCGATTGCGTCGCCCTTTAATCTCTACGATTGCTCTATTCCTCTGGAGGGCGGGGCTGCATTCCTGGTGTGTAGTGAAGCCTATGCCAAACGGCTCAATCAACAACCGGCCTATGTACTGGGCATGGGTGAGTTCCACAATCACCGCAATATCCACCAGGCCACGAGCCTGACTGATATAGGTTGTAGCAAGTCGGGCAAGCAGGCCTATGCGATGGCGAGGCTAAGCCCGGCTGATATTGACTTTGCGCAGATCTACGACGCCTTCAGTATTAACCCACTGGTGTTTATGGAAGAACTGGGGCTTTGTCCGAAAGGTAAGGGCGGCGAGTTCTTCGCATCGGGTGCAGCTCGGCCGGGTGGTGATTTTCCAGTCAATACCTTCGGTGGCTTACTGTCCTTTGGCCACACCGGGGATGCCTCGGGCATGTCGATGATTGTCGAGGGCATACGCCAGATTATGGGCATTGCCGGTGAACGCCAGCTGGACAAAGCCAATGCCGGCATCGTTCACTCCTACGGCGGCATGATGAGTGAGCACTCGACACTGATTTTGGGTCGCAGTGCTTAATGAATCTGAGATGAATAGTGAACACAAATAACAGGCATAACCTAACAGGTAAAACCTATGAATGATTTAACGACGGGTGATATAGCCCCTCCCGCAAAACCACAACCGCGAATCACCGCTTGTGCCGCACCCTATTGGCAGCATGCCAAAAATGAAAAACTAGTGCTGCCCTACTGTGGTGATTGTGAAGCCAGTTTTTACTACCCCCGTCTTTGGTGCCCCATCTGTTTTAATCAGGATGTCAGCTGGAAGCAATTGAGTGGCAAGGGCAAGGTGTATAGCTACTCGGTCATTTACCAGTCGCCATTACCGTCTTATCAGGGGGATTTACCCTATGTCCTGGCAATTATTGAGTTGGACGAAGGCCCACGAATGATGGCCAATGTACTTAATTGTGATGTCGATACAGTGCGTGTTGATATGGCCGTTGAAGTGCTATTTGAAGATCGCGGTGAAATGAAGATTCCACAATTTCAGCCCGCAAAATAAAAATGAGGATAGATAAATGAGTGAAACATTTAATGAGCCATTTCCCTTGGCCTACGGCACCTACGAAGATGCCGTAAAACTACTGAATATGCCGGGTGAAAAGGTCGTTTCGGAATTTTCCGTTAATTGGGAAATGATTAAGATTTATTGCTCAATGGTGGAGGATGGTAATCCCAGCTATTGGGATGAAGAATACGCCAATAAACAATGGGGCGGCATTGTTGCGCCATCGGGTTTGCTTCTGACATGGCCTATGTCCTTGCAATGGCATCCGCAAAAAGAGCGCAAGCACTACTTTATTGCGATGACCATTCCCCTACCGGGCGATACGATTATTAACGTCGCCACTAATACCGAATTCCATCGTCACTTATATTTGGGTGACCGTGTATCGGTTGTTGATGAGCTCACCGACGTATCGGAAGAGAAGAAGACGCGTTTGGGTATCGGCCACTTCCTCACCACCAAAGCGCAATTTTTCAATCAACGCGACCAGCTTATTGCCGTGCAAACCAATAGTTTATTTCGTTATTACGTTCCGGAGGAAGAATCATGAGCCGCGAAATTACCTTTAAATACTGGAATGAAATTAGTGTCGGTGATGCGGTGACGAGCATCTCTATGGATGTACCTTTCGAACGTGTGATCCTCGATGCGGCAGCCACACAGGATTATTTCCCCGGCCACCACAATCCTGCCTATGCTCGGCACCAGGGGCAAAAAGAAATCTACCTAAACACCATGGCCATCGAGGGTTTTATCGATAGGGTCGCAACAGACTGGGCCGGCCCCCATACCTTTATCCGTAAGCGACAAATGCAAATGCGTAGCTCTATTTACGCCGGCGATACGATACAGGGCGAAGGTAAGGTAGAAAAATGCTATGAAGATGATGGTCGACATTTGGTCGATGTGACAATCAATATTTCGACAGAGAGTGGGCTTTGTGTTCCTGCCGCACTGACGCTTGAATTACCCTCTGCAAACCCTTCGTAAGCATTTTTTCGGTAAATATAATTTAATAAGAGAAACCTATGGCTTTAAGTACTTTTACATCGTGGTTCGACCAGGCCCTATCGGGACAATACTACAATGAAGACCACGAGGCCTGGCGCCGAGCACTGCGTAGCTTTGTCGATAAAGAAATTTCGCCCTTTGTTGAAGAGTGGGAGGAGGCCGGCACCTTCCCCCGTGAGCTCTATAAAAAAGCGGCCGATATCGGCCTGCTGCAAATGGGCTACCCGGAGGAATACGGTGGCGTGGAAAAGCCCGACCCCTTCTTCGACATTGTCACCTGTATGGAGCTGGCCCGAGCCGGTGGTGGTGGCGTTCACCCCAGTTTGAACAGTCATAGCATCGGTATGCCGCCCATTCTGGCCATGGGTAGCGAGGAGATGAAAGCTCGTGTTGTGCCCAGGGTGATTAGTGGCGAGAAAATATCGGCGCTAGCCGTTACCGAGCCAACGGGTGGCTCCGACGTTGCCAACCTAAAAACCACTGCGCGCAGAGATGGCGACCACTACATAGTTAACGGCTCAAAAACCTATATCACCAGTGGTATTCGTGCCGACTATTACACCGTCGCCGTGCGCACCGGTGAAGAGGGGCGCAAAGGTATTTCACTCTTATTAATTGAAAAAGATACGCCGGGCTTTACCCAAACGGAATTGAAAAAAATGGGCTGGTGGAGTTCCGATACGGCCACCCTGTTTTTTGATGAATGCCGTGTGCCGGTTGAAAACTTGATTGGTGTGGAAAATAAAGGTTTTTCCGGCATCATGCTCAATTTTAATTCCGAGCGCCTGGGTATCATTGCCTTCGCCACGGGACTTGCAATGGTGTGCATGGACGAGGCTGTTGCCTGGGCTCGCGAGCGGGTCACCTTTGGCCATCGATTGATGGAGCACCAGGTGATTCGACATAAAATCGCCGAAATGGCCAAGCGCATTCTCACCTCACAGGCAATGATGGAACGCACGGCCTTACAGATGCATCAGGGTGAGGTTCCGGTCGTTGAACTCAGTCTGCTTAAAGTACACGCCACAGAAACCATGGAGTATTGTGCTCGCGAGGCCCTGCAGATATTGGGGGGCATGGGATATATGCGCGGTAATAAAGTCGAGCGAATTTACCGGGAAGTGCGGGTCTACGCCATTGGTGGGGGCTCGGAAGAAATTATGCGAGATTTAGCGGCCCGGCAATTGGGATTATAGCGGGAACTTAGAGCATCACCTGGCCCCTGCCGCGTCGGCTCGGGCCTTAGTTGACCAATCATTCTCAGATCTTTCTTTATAGTGAACACGGTTTTTATACCATAGCGCGCGTTTCTATCGTTCATAAGACAACTACCTTCTTTAGTATTCTCTTCAATAAGAAATAATTGAACGCTGGGTCAGACACCACTAAATCGTTAACATGCGCCTCGTTCATTATCTGACAGGCAGAGCTACTTACTGTCGTCATCGTTGTTATTTCGTCAAGCCAATAAAAACAATTTACGGATGAGATTGTTCACCTCCGCGTGAATGGTTTTTAGGTGTCTGTTTTTTGTTGGCGGCGAATGTTATTGAGGAACTAACATGGCTCTACGTGATTTCACCTCCTGGTTTGACCAACCTCTCAGCAAGCTCTATTACAATGAAGATCACGAGTCCTGGCGCCATATGTACCGTCGCTTTGTCGATAAAGAGATAGCGCCGAATCTCGATGACTGGGAAGAGGAGGGCATCTTCCCCCGTGATCTCTACCCAAAGGCGGCGGAACTGGGTGTCTTGCAAATGGGCTACCCCGAAGAATATGGCGGAGTTCCCGACACCGATCATTTTTTCAGCATTATTTCGGCTCAGGAACAGGCTCGCTCCGGTGGCGGCGGGGTTAACTCCAGCCTGATCACCCACACCATAGGGATGCCTCCGATTGTTAACCTGGGCACCGAAGAGATGAAGGCGAAAATAATCCCAGGCATTGTCTCCGGTGAAAAAATTTCAGCCCTCGCCATTACCGAGCCCTCCGGCGGATCGGATGTTGCCAGCCTACAAACTACGGCTAAACGTGAAGGCGACCACTACATCGTTAATGGTTCCAAAATGTTTATAACCAGTGGCACACGGGCAGATTTTTTCACCGTTGCCGTGCGTACCGGCGGCCCCGGTCGTGCCGGTATTTCTCTGCTATTAATTGAAAAAGACACACCAGGATTCACGGCAAGCTCATTGAAAAAAATGGGCTGGCACTCCTCCGACACCGCGGCACTTTATTTTAATGACTGTAAGGTGCCGGTCGAAAACCTTATCGGTAAAGAGAACGAAGGTTTTAGCATTATCGTCGGTAACTTTAATGCCGAACGCCTGGGCCTCGCGGCAATGGCGAATGCTCTGGCCATGGTCTGTATGGACGAAGCCGTCGCCTGGGCCAAAGACCGTGTTACCTTTGGCCAGCGCTTAATTGACCATCAGGTGATTCGTCATAAGTTTGTTGAAATGACGAAACGGATTAGCGCTACCCAGGCATTTATTGAAAAAACAGCCTGGCAAATGGAAAATGAGAGTATGCCAATTACCGAGTTGAGCATGGTGAAGTTAATGGCGGCCGAAACGATGGAGTACTGTGCTCGCGAAGCGGTACAAGTGTTTGGCGGCAGTGGCTTTATGCATGGCAATAAGGTTGAACGCATTTACCGTGAGGTGCGGGTTTATGCAATTGGTGGCGGTTCGGAAGAAATTATGCGTGAGTTGGCGGCCAAGCAAATGGCTTTTTAATAAAGGGCGTAATATTGAGGGCCAGAAAAAAACAAACCTATTCCATCGCAATGATGGAGTAGGTTTAGTAAAAAATTTCTCCGCTTCAATGAATACAGTTGTTTAAACCAGTGCGGCTGGAATCACTACGGTATCGGTATCGCGTCCCGAACGCATAACAATGCCGGGGCGCGAACCTGTCAGTTCGTTATTTTGCACAATAATTTCGCCATTAACCATGACATGAGAAATACCCTCGGCCTGGCAATAGAGCCGGCCCGCTTCGCCGGGTAGGTCATAGCGGGTGTGGATGGGCCCCTTACCCACAGAGACCTCATCAAAAATAGTAATATCGGCAAACCACCCGGTGTTCAGACGGCCTCGTTCGCGCAAGCCAAGAAAGCGCGCAGGCTTTTCGGTGATCTCATAGATGGCTTCCTCCAGTGTAAGTAACTGGCGTTGGCGTACACCCTCCGATAATAGGGTGGTGCTAAACGCGAAGGTGTCAATCATATCAAGATGGGCCCCGGCGTCTGAGGCGCCCACTAAAGTCCGGGGGTCTTTCCATACCTCGCCGCGCAACTGCCAGCTTTCGTCGTCATGGCCACCGAGCCTAGGTAGGAAGGTGGTTTTTAAATCATCGGCGACGGCGATATCGAAAAAGGCTTCACCGGGGCTGATACCCAATTCAGCGGCGACCTCTGCGACGGTGCGCCCTTGATAAGCGGCATTTTCGGGTGAGAAGGTTTCCTCAATGGTCATCCGCGCGAAGTTGCCCATGGCCCGTAGCATAACGGGAATGTCGGGCGAGGCAGCCCCTTCAATTAAGCGTTCGCGGGTGTCGGGGTCACTAAAGGCCTTTTTGCGCTCGTCCAGGGGCAGTGACAGAATTGCCGACCAACCGGGCAGGGCGTCCATGCCAAAACCACTCCACAAATTGAGCCGCAGAGTGACGGGTTGGGCAAATGTCAGCGCTTTGACCACCGCACCGCGCTCGGCAGCGTAGTCACAGGCGGTAAGTTGTTGCTGGTAGATTTCCTTAGAGCCGCGATTAACGATGAGTACATTCCAGTTTAAGGAACGTTGTGCCGCCAGAGACATATCGGTCATCAGTTGTTTGTGTTTGTCATCGAAGGGGCCGACGGTGGGGATGAATTCCAGTAGGGTTCCGGGGTAGTCCTTCAAGCAAGAGCTGAGTTCGACAAGTTCTTCATTGCTGGCTGCACGTGATGGCACTGGGTCACCACCACCATCATTGTGGGTGGGGGATTGTGACGAGGAAAAGCCCATACCTCCTTCAGCCAAAGATTTGCTCAGCAATGCCTTCATGGCTGTGATTTGTCCTGGTGTCGCAATCTTGTCGGAATCCTCACCCATGACCACCCGACGCAGTGCCGAGTGCCCAACCAAAAAGCCAATATTAATCGCCATTTTATTGTCGAGACAGTCTAGATAGCTGCCAAATGAGGTCCAGTTCCAGGGTACACCCTGCTGCAGGCTTTTTAGTGGCATACCTTCGACCTTAGCCAGTAAGCGCATGAGGTAATCGCTCGCCTCTGGCACCAGTGGTGCCACAGAAAAGCCGCAATTGCCGGCAAACACCGTGGTCACACCGTGGTAGGACGAAGGGCTGACGGCCGGATCCCAGAATACCTGGGCATCGTAATGGGTGTGGCAGTCGACAAAGCCGGGGGAAACAATTTTACCCCGAGCGTCGATAGTTTCCCGCGCCGCTTCGTCGATATCGCCAATGATCGTGATGCGACCATCTTTTACGCCGATATCTGCCTGGTAGCGGGGCGCACCAGTACCATCGATAAGAGTGCCGCCTTGAATTAAATAATCGAGCATCTCTAAGCTCCTGTAGTATTGTTTTTATGGTGTTAATAGAAAGTAGGTTTGTGGTTAATTTATTAGAGTTTATAGCAACAGCATAGACTGCTTTTTCAGCGGCGAGAAGTGCCATCACTTCTTGTCATTAAAAGCCCTTGATATATCATTTTACTAGACGATGATGAACGGCCTCTGAGATGATCCCTGCTGATTATTTATAGCCACTGCTGTGACAGGGCTTAAGCCAATTAATAATAAAAGGATGGAGTGAATATGAAAGCATTAGTGGTGGGTGGTACCGGACCGACCGGGCCCTATTTGGTTAATGGTTTACTCGAAAGAGGTTATGAGGTCACCATTTTTCATCGTGGGACCCACGAAATACCCGAGATCCCAGCGCAGGTTGAACATATTCACGGTGACCCCCACTTCCTTGAAACCATTGAAGAATCACTGGCCGGGCGCACCTTCGATGTAGCCGTTGTGACCTATGGTCGGGTGCGCTATCTGGCCCACGCCCTGGTCGGCAAGGTCGGGCGCTTTGTCAGTGTTGGCGGCGTAGCCAGTTACCGGGGATATTTTGACCCCAGTGCCCTTAGCCCCGTGGGTTTACAGTGCCCTATTGCGGAGACAAATCCAGTTGTCGAGACCGAGGCGGAACACCGTTTTTCTTCTTTGATCGCTCAAACGGAGCAAACTGTACTCGAGTACCACCCTGAGGCTGCACATTTTCGCTATCCCTATGTCTATGGTCCGCGCCAATTAGTGCCGAGGGAGTGGAGCATCATGCGCAGGATTCTCGATAAACGCCCAGCTATTATTCTGCCCGACGCGGGCTTAACCCTGACCACTCACGGCTATGCGGCCAATCTTGCCCACGCGGTATTATTGGCCGTCGATAAGCCCGGGGCTTCGGCCGGGGAAATTTATAATTGCGGTGACGAGAATCAATTGACCCTGCACCAGATTGTCGAGGTGATCGCCAATAAGATGGGGGCTTCCCTCGAGATTGAGTCCATGCCCTGGGAGCTTGCCCATCCGGCGCAACCCTATAATACCGGTCCCACAAGCCATCACCGAATACTCGATTTATCCAAACTTAAGCAACAGCTGGGTTATCGGGATGTGCACCCCAGTGTCGAGGCCCTGGGCTTAACAGTTGACTGGTTGCTAGAAAACCGACCCGAGCCCGGTGGTGATGTGGAAGAGCGCCTGCAAGACAGCTTTGATTACGCAGGTGAAGATCGCTTGATCAGCACCTGGCACGCTTGCCTTGAAAAAATGCGCGCGGTGCCCTTTACGGTGCTAGGCGAGCGCCCCCACCCCTATGCCCACCCCAAAAAGCCTGGAGAGAAAGACCACCGCAATCGTTAGTTAGGTCTTCTCACTCAGCATTCAAATCATAATGGCCATGGTGGGGGTAAGGACCTTTTCTTCAGTGCCGGGTTCGGGAGGCCACTGATAGCTTTGTTTTATACGCTCTTGATCTAGCGAGTCCAGGTGTACATCAAAGCCCCATAGATGGTGAATGTGCTTTAGTACCTCCGGGGTTGAAGCCGGGTCCATGGGTCGCTGCTCGTGAATATAGTGGTGCAACAACAGGCTGCGGTCACTATTCAGGTTGGCATTGACAACTTGAATATTGGGTTCGCTGTTGCCAATATTGTGCATGCCTGCCAGGGCCTCTCTGATAAGTTGGTATCCGCTGTCGTTGTGAATGGCGGTGACTTCCAAATAATCATTTTTATCACTATCGAGTACGGCGAAGAGTTTTAGTTCGCGGATCAATTTTGGCGATAGAAACTGTAGTATAAAACTTTCATCCTTATAGTTTTCCATGGCGAAATGCAGGGTCTTCAGCCAGGGGCTACCGGCGATATCGGGAAACCAGCGCCGATCTTCGTCAGTGGGTGCTTCACAGATCCTACGTATATCCTGCATCATCGAAAAGCCCAGGGTGTAGGGATTGATGCCATTGAAGCCGGGGTGATCGTAGGCCGGCTGGTAAACCACATTGGTGTGTGACTGCAGAAATTCGATCATAAAACCATCGTTGACATGGCCTTTACGATAGAGCTCGTATAAGAGGTTGTAGTGCCAGAAACAGGCCCAACCCTCGTTCATGACCTTTGTTTGGCGCTGGGGATATAAATACTGAGCCATTTTTCGCACGATACGAATAATTTCCCGCTGCCAGGGCTCCAGCAGCGGCGCATCTTTTTCAAAAAAATAAAGTAGATTTTCCTGGGGCTCCGAGGGGTAGCATGGCACCGACTCGGCTGTATCCGCGTCTTTTTTCTGGGGGATGGTGCGCCATAAATCATTGACCTGCTGTTGTAGAATGGACTCCCGTTGCTGTTGGTTTTCCTTTTCTTCTTGCAGTGAAAGTGGGTAGGGCCGCTTGTAGCGGTCGACGCCGTAGTTCATTAGGGCGTGGCAGGCATCAAGTATCGATTCTACGGCCTCTAGTCCGTAGCGTTCCTCACACTTATTGACGTAATCCCGTGAAAACACCAGGTAGTCGACGATGGAGCTAGCGTCAGTCCAGGTCTTAAATAAATAATTTCCCTTGAAAAAGGAGTTGTGTCCAAAGCAGGCGTGGGCAATAACCAGGGCCTGCATGGTCAGTGTGTTTTCCTCTTGTAGGTAGGAAATACAAGGGTTTGAATTAATCACCAACTCATAGGCCAGGCCCATGTGGCCACGGCGATAGTTTTGTTCGGTGCCGATGAAATGCTTGCCAAAGGACCAGTGGTGATAGTTGATGGGCATGCCGACGGAGGTATAGGCATCCATCATTTGCTCTGAATTGATGAGTTCAATTTGGTTGCGGTAGGTATCTAATTGGAAGCTATCGGCCAGTTCGCCAATGGTTTTTTCATAGCGCTCGAGCAATTCAAAGGTCCACTCTGAACTGTCAGAAATCAAGGGGCTGTCTGTCATGATTCATGCTTCCTGAACAAGGCGCGAAGAACGGGGTAAATATCGGCTGCACCGGTAATATGTTGCATGGCAAAGGTGTCACCGTGCTCGGCTTCCACCTCACGATAGGATCTCCACAAGACATTGTCGCGCTGGGCGATTTCCACATAGGCAAAGTACTGTAGTTTCGGCAGTAATTGCTTGAGAATTTGCAGGCATCTGGAGCTGTCATCGGGCCAGTTATCGCCATCGGAGGCCTGAGCCACATAAATATTCCACTCATTGGTCGGATAGCGTTTGTCAATTACCTCTTGAGTTAAGGTCAAGGCACTCGAGACGACCGTGCCGCCACTTTCGCGGGAGTAAAAAAAATCGTGTTCATCAACTTCACTGGCGATGGTGTGGTGACGGATAAAAACAATATCTGTCTTTTCATAGTGGCGATCGAGAAAGAGGTAGAGCAAGATAAAAAATCGTTTGGCGAGATCCTTGGTGGCTTGATCCATCGATCCGGAAACATCCATAACGCAAAACATCACCGCCTTTGAGCAGGGTACGGGTTCGAGGACCTGCTGGTGGTAGCGCAGATCGATATCATCGAGGAAGGGCACGCGATTAATTCGTTCTCGCAGGTGGTTTATCTTTTCTTCCAACTCATCGACCAGGGCCTGGGGGAACGGAGGCTCTTCAAGTAGCGTTTTTAACTCCTCCTGAAGTGCACGAAGTTCTTTACGTTTGCCAGCACTCATGGCGATGCGACGGGCTGTGGCGGAGCGCATGGAACGAATAACGCTGATATTTGAGGGGTTGCCGCTACTGCTAAAGCCGGCCCGGCGAGGTTTGAACTCTCTATCGACGGCTAGTTGCTTGCGAATTAAATTCGGTAATTCCAGGTCTTCAAACAACAGCTCAAGGAATTCCTGTTGGCTAATTTCAAATACGAAGTCATCCGTACCCTCACCGGAGTCACTGGCCTCATCGCCTGAACCCGCACCGCCGCCCTGAGGTCGTGGCAGTTTATCGCCTGCGGTAAATTCGTGGTTGCCAGGAAAGATACGCACTTGTCGGCCACCGGGGCCATGGTGAAAGCTGGGCTCATTGGTATCCTTGCTGGAGATATTGACTGATTCGCCCTTGTCCGTGTCGGTAATGCTGCGCTGCCGTAAACGATCTTCCAGTGAACGGCGAATTTGCGCCTTATGACGCTTCAAAAAGCGCTGTCGATTGACCGCGCTCTTGTGTTTGCCCTGCTGTCGTCGATCAATCAGAAATCCCATGATGTCTCCCTTGGGGTTTATTTCACTGTGATTTCCTGACGCGTAAATACCACTCCGACAATAGGCGTACTTGTTTTTCGGTATAGCCCCGCTCGACCATGCGCTCAACAAAATTGTGATGTTTGTTTTCTTCATCCTCGGATGATTTAGCGCTGAAGGAAATAACCGGTAATAGATCCTCGGTGCTGGCAAACATCTTTTTCTCAATCACCGCTCGCAATTTCTCATAGCTGGTCCATTTTGGATTTTGCCCCTCGTTACTGGCACGGGCACGCAGCACAAAGTTGACAATTTCACTGCGGAAGTCTTTCGGATTGCTGATGCCGGCGGGTTTTTCAATTTTTTCCAATTCGCCATTGAGGGTTTCTCGATCCGAAATTTCTCCGGTTTCAGGGTCTCTGTATTCCTGGTCCTGCACCCAAAAATCGGCATAGGTGACATAGCGATCGAAAAGGTTTTGTCCGTATTCGGAATAGGACTCGAGGTAGGCGGTTTGAATTTCCTTGCCGATAAACTCAACATAGTTTGGCGCCAGGTATTCTTTAATGTAATTCATATAGCGGTCGCGAATCTCCGCCGGATATTGCTCCTGTTCAATCTGGTTTTCGAGTACGTACAAGAGGTGTACCGGATTGGCGGCAATTTCCGTTGTATCGAAGTTAAATACTTTCGATAAGACCTTGAAGGCGAAGCGGGTAGAGAGCCCCTGCATGCCCTCATCGACACCGGCGTTGTCTCGGTATTCCTGAATCGACTTCGCCTTGGGGTCCAGATCCTTTAGGTTTTCGCCATCGTAAATTCGCATCTTCGAATAAATGCTGGAATTTTCAGGTTCGATAAGACGCGACAGGGTGGCGAATTGGGCGAGCATTTTCAGGGTGTCCGGTGTGCAGGGTGACGTAGCCAGGGAGCTGTTGCACAATAATTTTGAATAAATTTTGATCTCATCATTAACGCGCATGCAATAGGGCACTTTGACGATATAGACGCGATCAATAAAGGCCTCGTTGGTGCGATTGTTTTTAAACGTTTGCCACTCCGCCTCATTGGAGTGGGCGAGCACCGTGCCGTCATAGGGGATGTTGCCGATGGCTTCGGTACCGTTGTAATTACTTTCCTGAGTCGCCGTCAATAGCGGATGTAGCACCTTAATCGGTGCCTTAAACATCTCGACAAACTCCAGTAAGCCCTGGTTGGAACGACAGAGGCCACCGGAATAGCTGTAGGCGTCGGGGTCGTCCTGGGCGAATTCTTCGAGACGGCGAATATCAACCTTACCCACTAGTGCCGATATGTCCTGGTTATTTTCATCACCGGGTTCTGTCTTACATATGGCAATTTGATCGGCACGGGATGGGTAAATTCTCTCCACTCGAAACTGACTAATATCACCGCCATATTCGTGTAAACGTTTTACCGCCCAGGGTGACATATGGGCGCGTAAATAGCGTTGCGGTATGCCGTATTCCTGTTGCAGGATGTCGCCATCTTCCGCTCTTTCAAACAGGCCCAGTGGTGACTCGAAGACGGGGGAGTCTTTGAGACAATAAATGGGGAATTTTTCCATCAAACTCTTCAACTTTTCGGCAAGGGATGACTTGCCGCCACCAACGGGACCGAGCAAATACAGTATTTGTTTTTGTTCTTCCAGACCCTGGGCGGCGTGACGGAAAAAGCTGACAATATTTTCGACCGCCTCCTCCATACCGTAAAAATCTTCGAAGGGTTTATAGCGACTGATGATTTTATTGGAAAAAATTCGACTCAAGCGAGGATCTTGCGAGGTGTCGACCAGCTCCGGCTCGCCAATCGCTAGTAACAGGCGTTCCGCAGCGGTGGCATAAACCGAGGGGGTTTCACGGCACATGTTGAGATAATCTTTAAGGCTGCATTCTTCAACACGGGTCTGCTGGTACTTTTCTTGATAGTGGCTGAATAGAGACATAAGAGGTTCCTCTAGTGTTAATTTAGACACCCAATAACAATAAATCTGCAATAAAAATGCCGTCCCAGTTCAGGGCTTGTTCTTATACAGCCATGTTTAGTCGGTGTCGGTGTCGCCCGAAGTCAACATCTGGCCGCTAAGATGACAATATTGGTGTTATACGTCCCCGATCTTCTCGATACGTGCCCACATCGTGCTTGGGACTATGACTAAGTCCTTATATGCCAAATCACCTAAGAGATATCTTGTTAGATAAAAAAAAGCTATTTGGAATGGCCGCTTGTACAAGCAGAGTGAATTCAGAGCGAGACTAGATAGCCACCCATGTCATTAACTTGCCGCTGTGCTGATCGAATCGACGAAACCCTGGCTCGGCTTTTACTCTAGCCTCGCAAGTACTCAGTAGCCCCATGAAGGCTGCTGACAGTTGTCATTTACAGTACAATGGGCGGCTTTCAAACCCCTCCCAAATGACTGAGATTTTTTGATGCTGACCCTCCGCGGTGCTCCGGCCTTATCCCCCTTCCGTCGTCAGAAATTACTTGCCGTACTGGCGGCAGAACAACCTGCTGTTAAAGCGCTTTGTGCCGAATATATCCATCTGGCTGATGTCAGTAGGGCCTTAACCGAGGACGAGCAGACGACCCTTGCGGCCCTGCTCAGCTACGGACCGAGCATCGAAGATGAACACAGCGGCGGGACTACAACCACCACGCTAAACAATAGCCTGGACTGTGTTGTGTTGCCTCGGCCGGGAACAATCTCTCCGTGGTCCAGCAAGGCCACGGATATTGCCCACAACACGGGTCTTGAAAGTATCAAGCGCCTGGAGCGAGGTATACGTTATCGCCTTGAGTTGTCGCGCAAACTGGAGCCCGAAGAACAGCGGGTCTTGAGTCACTTGCTTCACGACCGCATGACCGAATGTGTGTTTACAGAATTGAGTGAGGCCGAGCAGCTATTTAGCGATCACACAGCCAAGCCGATGGCGTTGGTCGACGTGCTGGGTGGAGGGCGAGAGGCCCTAGTCGCCGCCAATATTGCGCTGGGACTGGCCCTGGCCGACGATGAGATTGATTATTTAGTCGAAAATTTTATTCGCCTTGGGCGCAACCCGGTGGATGTCGAACTGATGATGTTTGCCCAGGCCAATTCTGAGCACTGTCGCCACAAAATCTTTAATGCCAGCTGGACACTCGACGGCGCAGAGCAAAAGGACTCCCTGTTTGGCATGATCCGCCATACCAATGAAGTGGGTGGTGAGAATGTGCTGTCGGCCTATTCCGATAACGCAGCTGTGGTTGCCGGTAGTGAGGGCGGGCGCTTCTTTCCCGACCCAGCTTCTGCAACCTATGCCTATACTCAGGAAGATATCCATCTTCTGATGAAGGTTGAAACCCATAACCACCCGACGGCGATTGCGCCCTTTCCCGGTGCCGGCACCGGTTCCGGTGGTGAAATTCGCGATGAGGGCGCAGTGGGTCGCGGCTCCAAACCAAAGGCCGGCCTCAGTGGTTTTTCTGTGTCCAACCTGCGTATCCCCGACTTTATTCAACCCTGGGAAGACGACTACGGCAAGCCCGGGCGCATCGTTTCCGGCCTCGATATTATGCTCGAGGGGCCAATTGGTGGTGCCGCCTTCAATAATGAATTTGGCCGCCCCAACCTTTGTGGCTACTTCCGCACCTTTGAGCAGGACGTTGCCGGTGAACGCCGTGGTTATCACAAGCCAATCATGATCGCCGGTGGCTACGGTAATATTCGTGCCGACCACGTCGATAAACCGCCCTTTACACCGGGCCATAGTTTGGTGGTATTGGGTGGGCCAGCAATGTTGATCGGCCTCGGTGGTGGGGCGGCATCTTCCATGGCCACCGGCAGCAGTAGTGAGAATCTCGACTTTGCCTCGGTACAGCGCCAAAACCCCGAAATTGAACGCCGCTGTCAGGAGGTGATCGACCGCTGCTGGCAGTTGGGTGACGACAACCCACTGGCCTTTATTCACGATGTCGGTGCCGGCGGCCTCTCCAACGCCCTGCCCGAGTTGGTGAAGGACGGCGGTTGTGGTGGCAGCTTTGAATTGCGCGCCGTACCCAATGCCGAGCCTGGCATGTCGCCCCTGGAAATTTGGTGTAACGAGGCACAGGAGCGCTATGTACTGGCCATTGCCCCTGAAAATCTTGATATTTTTGCCGCCATTTGTGAGCGTGAGCGCTGCCCCTACGCGGTGGTCGGCGAGTCGACAGAAGAGCAGGCACTGAGGGTAAGCGACAGCAAATTTAACAATTTACCCGTCGATTTGCCCATGTCCGTACTGTTTGGCAAGGCGCCGAAGATGCACCGCGAAGCATCCAAGCACGATCTTGAGTTAGAGCCTTTGGCACTAGAAAATGTGCAGCTCAATGAAGCCGTCGAACGGGTGCTCAGCCACCCGACGGTGGCCAGTAAAAGCTTTCTGATTACCATTGGCGATCGCTCGATTACCGGCATGGTGGCTCGCGACCAGTTGGTCGGCCCCTGGCAGGTACCCGTAGCCGACTGTGCCGTCACCACTGTGTCCTACGACAGCTTTGCCGGTGAAGCGATGGCCATGGGTGAACGCACGCCGCTGGCGCTGATTAATGCCGCCGCATCTGGGCGTATGGCCGTGGGTGAAGCCTTGACCAATATCGCCGCCAGTCGCATTGGCCAGCTGTCCGACATCAAGTTGTCCGCCAACTGGATGTGTGCCGCTGGGCATAAGGGTGAAGACGAAAAGCTCTATCGCACGGTTGAGGCCGTCGGTATGGACTTGTGCCCGGCCCTGGGCATTACCATTCCGGTGGGTAAAGACTCCATGTCCATGCGTACCGCCTGGCAGCAAGATGGCGAGAGCCGTGCCGTCACCTCCCCGCTATCGCTAATTATTACCGCCTTTTCGCCGGTACTCGATGTGCGTAAAACACTGACCCCGCAACTGCAAAATAGTGTAGTTGAGACGACCTTGTTGTATATCGATCTGGGCCTCGGCAAATATCGCCTTGGCGGTTCAGTATTGGCTCAGGTCTACGCCCAGACCGGCGATAGCTGCCCCGATCTCGACAAGCCCGAATTGTTTAAAGGGTTTTTCGAGGCGCTACAGGCTTGCCTGGAAGCGGATGAATTACTGGCCTATCACGACCGCTCCGACGGTGGCCTTTTAGCCACCTTACTGGAGATGAGTTTTGCCGGCCACTGTGGCATATCGGTGCAATTGCCCGAAACGGCAGAGCCCCTGGAGACCCTCTTTGCCGAAGAATTGGGTGCCGTGATTCAGGTTGAGACTGCACGCCTCGATGCGGTACTGCAGCGTTTTAAAGCTGTTGGCCTGGGTACCTATGTACACAGTATCGGCACCACCAATAGATCCGACCGCGTCGAAATCAGCAATGCCAGTAGTTTGTTGATCTCTCAGTCACGGGCCGATCTTCAACAAACCTGGGCGCAGACCAGTTATCGCCTGCAAACACTACGTGACAACCCCGATTGTGCCAAGGAAGAGTTTGAACAACTCGCCAAGGTCGACCCCGGTTTGAGCGTAAAACTCAGCTACGATTTGAACGAAGATGTCAGCGCACCCTATATTAATAGTGGTGTTAAACCTCGCATCGCCGTGCTGCGTGAGCAGGGTGTGAATGGCCAGGTTGAAATGGCGGCGGCCTTTGACCGTGCCGGTTTTGCCGCCGTCGACGTGCACATGAGTGACATCATAGCCGGCCGTGCCGACCTGGGTGATTTTAAGGGCATGGTTGCCTGCGGTGGTTTTTCCTACGGTGACGTACTGGGAGCCGGGGAGGGCTGGGCGAAAACCATCCTCTACAACCCCGCCCTACGGGATATGTTTACAGGCTTTTTTCAACGTGACGATAGCTTCAGTCTGGGTGTTTGCAACGGTTGTCAAATGTTGTCAAATCTAAAAGCATTGATCCCCGGTGCCGAGTTGTGGCCACATTTCGTGCGTAATAGCTCGGAGCAATTTGAGGCGCGAGTGGCCTTGGTTAAAGTGGAATCGTCCCCATCTATCTTTTTACAGGGCATGGCGGGTTCACACATGCCGGTCGCCATTGCCCACGGTGAAGGTCGAGCAGAATTTAAGGATGCGGCCGCTTTTGAAGCCTTGAATACCTCCGGACTGACAGCTCTGCGTTATGTTGATAATGAACTCAATGTGACCCAGCGCTACCCGGCCAACCCCAATGGCTCGCCCGCGGGTATTAGCGGTGTTACCACGGAAGATGGCCGCGTTACTTTAATGATGCCCCACCCCGAGCGTGTATTTCGTGCGGTGACTAATTCCTGGTACCCCGGTGACTGGGATGAAGATGGCGCCTGGATGCGCCTGTTTAGAAATGCGAGGGTTTTTGTTAAATGAATGAGCTAAGAGGTAATTCGATGGACGGTTTAATGGTTTCAGGTGTGACAGCAGGTATCTCTGAAAATATTCTCGATATCAATGAGCAGAATTTTCAGACTGCGGTAATTGAGGAGTCAAGTAAACGCCTGGTGGTTATCGACTTCTGGGCCGATTGGTGTGCGCCCTGCAAGGCCTTAATGCCGGTGCTGGAAAAACTTGCCAATGAATATGCCGGGCAGTTTGTTTTGGCCAAGGTGAATGCCGACGAACAACCGAAAATCTCCGGGCAGTTTGGCATCCGCAGTTTACCCACCGTCATCTTTATGAAAGACGGACAGCCCATCGATGCCTTTCAGGGTGCCCAGAGCGAAAAAGAAATTCGCGAAACTCTCGGTAAACACCTGCCTAAACCCTGGGATGAACAATTGGCAAAGGCCCAGAAAATGCTGGCCGATAAGGATTATCAAGCCGCCCTTGAAACCCTGCGCCCAGCCTATAAAGATTCAGAGCAGCGCTACGATATTGCCATGTCCCTGGCATTTACCTTGGTTGAACTGAACCGCTGTGATGAGGCGCAAACGGTAATGGACGCTATTGCCCTGGTTGATAGAGAAGCCCATTTCGATCGACTATTGGCCAGCCTTGAGCTAAAGCGTGAGGCGGGTAAGTCACCGCAAATACAGGCACTGGAAGAGCAGCTCAATAAAGATCCCGATAATCTAGAGTTGATTTATCAATTGTCCCTGCAATACAACCAGAATAATCAATTCAAGGAAGCCCTCGACCTGTTGTTGACGATAATTAAGGCCGATAAAGAATTTCAGGATGGCGCCGCTAAAAAAGCCTACATAGATGTCTTGGCATCAATGGGTAAGGGCGAGCCCCTGGCGGTAGAGTATCAGCGCAAATTTTTTAATGTGCTGTATTAATTACCGACAACTAAACAAGTTTTCGAAAAAAATATGTACCAAATTTGTTTTTATGTGCCTTTAAGCCACCTTGAAGAGGTGAAAGAGGCGCTCTTTAGCGCTGGTGCCGGGCGCATAGGAAACTACGATCGCTGCTGTTGGCAGTGCCCAGGGGAAGGGCAGTTTCGTCCCTTAGCGGGAAGCCAGCCCACACTCGGTCAACAGGATGTTGTTGAGCGTGTCGGCGAATATAAAGTTGAATTAGTTTGCACCGAAGAACATATCCACGCTGCGATTGGGGCCTTAAAAACTCATCACCCCTATGAAGAACCGGCTTTCAGTGTGGTAAAAATAATCGACGAATATTAGTTTCGCCGGCTGTTTATAAACCAAGATTAAATTGATCTCCAGCAATTAAATGACCACCTACAATTGTAAATCAAGGCTTCGCCCCCAGATAAGCTCTACGTCATAAAAGTCCTGATGGAGATGCTGAATGCGACAAGATCGTTTAACCACACAGTTGCAAAACGCCCTTGGTGAAGCTCAATCACTCGCCGTTGGCCGTGATCACACGGCAATTGAAGCCCTACATTTAATCCACGCCTTACTCAATCAACAGGGCGGGGCTGTGCGCCCGATGCTTGGACAAGCGGGATTTGATGTGGCGGGCTTGCAGAATGCACTCAATGAAAAGCTCGAAGCGCTGCCAAAAATTCAAAAGCCAAGTGGTGATGTCAGTATTTCACAGGGCTTATCGCGCTTGTTGAATCTAGCCGACAAACTAGCTCAACAGCAGGGTGATCAGTTTATTTCCAGTGAAGCGGTGCTGCTGTCAGCTTTTGATAGCAGCACAAGCGGTGGCAAGCTGTTGGCACAATACGGTGATAAAAAAAGCCTGCAAGATGTGGTCACTAAAGTTCGTGGCGGTGAGTCGGTCAATGATGCCGAGGCCGAGGGCAATCGTCAGGCACTGGATAAGTACACCATCGACCTCACCGAGCGAGCCGAGCAGGGCAAGCTTGACCCGGTGATTGGTCGCGATGATGAAATTCGCCGCACGATTCAAGTCCTGCAGCGTCGCACTAAAAACAATCCGGTATTAATTGGTGAACCCGGGGTCGGTAAAACCGCGATTCTCGAGGGCCTGGCCCAGCGCATTATCAATGGCGAAGTGCCGGAGGGCTTAAAGGACAAGCGTGTTTTGTCCCTTGATTTAGGTGCTTTATTGGCCGGCGCCAAATTTCGCGGTGATTTTGAAGAGCGTCTTAAAGCAGTGCTTAACGAGCTGGGTAAGCAGGAAGGCCGCATCATCTTATTTATTGATGAGCTGCACACCATGGTCGGTGCCGGCAAAGCCGAGGGTGCGATGGATGCCGGAAATATGCTTAAGCCCGCCCTTGCTCGGGGTGAGCTGCATTGTGTCGGCGCCACCACCCTCAATGAATACCGTCAGTACATTGAAAAAGATGCGGCTCTGGAAAGGCGCTTTCAAAAGGTGCTGGTTGAGGAACCCTCCGAAGAGGACACCATCGCCATTTTGCGAGGTTTGAAGGAGCGTTATGAGGTTCACCACGGTGTCGACATCACCGATGCGGCCATTATTGCGGCGGCCAAGTTATCTCAGCGCTATATCACCGACCGGCAATTGCCCGACAAGGCCATCGATTTAATTGACGAATCCGCCAGCCGTATTCGCATGGAAATTGATTCCAAGCCAGAGGTCATGGACAAGCTGGAACGGCGCTTGATTCAGTTAAAAATAGAGCGCGAGGCGATGAAAAAGGATGAAGATGAAGCCTCTAAAAAACGTCTGGACAAAATCCACAGTGATATTGCTGAAATCTCCCGTGAATTTGCCGACCTGGAAGAAATCTGGAAAGCGGAGAAGTCTGCCGTACAGGGTTCGGCGCATATAAAAAGCGAACTCGAGCAGGCGCGCTTAGATCTCGAAACGGCGGGCCGTAGTGGCAATCTTGAAAAAATGTCCCAGCTGCAATACGGCTTAATTCCCGACCTTGAAGGACAATTAACAGCAGCTAGTAAGGCGGAAACCCGCGAAATGCAGCTGCTGCGCAATAAGGTGACGGAAGAGGAAATTGCCGAGGTTGTCTCCAAGTGGACGGGCATACCCGTGGCGAAAATGCTGGAGGGCGAGCGCGACAAATTGTTGCGTATGGAAGAGGCCCTACACGAACGAGTGATCGGCCAGGACGAAGCCGTCGTAGCGGTGGCTAATGCCGTACGCCGCTCGCGGGCCGGTTTATCCGATCCCAGCCGACCCAACGGTTCCTTCCTTTTTCTCGGCCCCACCGGAGTGGGTAAAACCGAGCTGTGTAAATCGCTGGCCTCATTTTTGTTTGATAGCGACGAGGCCATGGTGCGCATTGATATGTCAGAGTTTATGGAAAAGCATTCCGTCGCTCGCCTGGTGGGTGCACCTCCCGGCTATGTTGGTTACGAGGAGGGCGGTTATTTAACCGAGGCGGTCAGGCGTCGCCCCTACTCTGTACTGCTGCTCGATGAGGTGGAGAAGGCCCACTCCGACGTCTTTAACATTCTCCTGCAGGTACTCGATGATGGTCGCCTAACGGATGGCCAGGGCCGCACGGTAGACTTTCGCAACACGGTCATTGTAATGACCTCGAATCTGGGCTCGGATCTTATTCAGGAATTTTCCGCTGACAAGCTTTCTTATGAAGACAATTACGAGGCAATGAAGTCGGCAGTGATGACGGTTGTTGGTACACACTTTCGCCCCGAGTTCATTAACCGGGTGGATGAACTCGTGGTATTCCATCCCCTGGCCAGACATCAGATTCGCGGCATCGCCGATATTCAAATCGCCCTCTTACAGGCACGGCTTGCCGATCGCGAACTCAGTCTTGAACTCGATGAGAATGTCATGGAAACCATATGCGAAGCCGGTTTTGACCCAGTTTATGGCGCCCGGCCGCTAAAGAGGGCGATTCAACAACTGTTGGAGAACCCTCTGGCCCAGGCGGTGCTAGCCGACAACTATCACCCGGGGCACTGCATCCATGTGGCATTGTCTGACGGCACCTTGGTCTTTACCTAGGTGTTTTATCTGTAATCGGCCAATCCCCAGAGGCAGAGAGCCTGTCACTGGGGATTACTGTGTCGACGTCTAACTTTCATTGCGCCGGTACTTATGTTTACTAGCTCTCAGACTGGAGCAGGCAGCGTTGGCAGCACTCAGGGCTTGAACTAGACTCGGGTCGTTTTGATTTTGGAAGTCATCCGTGACCCTGTTTCGACAGCTATTAAGCGCCATACTCGCGGCAATGTTTCTGCTCTACATTGGCAACATGAGCGTTGGCCTGAGCAACACCAAAAACCTGGTCGAGCACCAATTGCGCAGCCATGCCCAGGATACCGCGACGTCCATAGCTCTATCGCTATCATCGGCGGCGAGTAAAAAAGACCTCCGCGCGCTCGAAACTGTCCTCGCTGGTGTCTCGGACAATGGTTTTTACCGGCGCATTTATTTTCGTGATATTCACGACCAGCTGATTATTGAGCGCAGCTTTAATACCCCAACTCATACCGCACCCCAGTGGTTTGTTGATTTCATTGCCCTCTCGGTCCACGAGGGCGTTGCGGAGGTTGCCTCGGGCTGGATGCGCCTGGGGACCCTGGTCGTGGTCAGCCACCCGGGGCGCACCTATGGTGACTTATGGCACATTGCCCTGGCCCAGCTAGCCTGGTTTACAGTGATTAGTGCTATTGTCGCGCTGCTGCTGTGGCCAGCCATACGCAGCTTATTGGCCCCTCTACAGGCTCTGGAGTCACAGGTTAATAGCATTGGTCGCCAGGAGTTTATCGAGCAGGTCGCCGTGCCTCGCACCCGCGAGCTGGCCAGCCTGGTGATGGCGATGAATCGTATGTCTTCTCAGCTGCAAAACTCATTTGCTAGCCAGCTCGATTTAATCGCCAACTTACGGCACCAAACTCACACCGACTCCCTCACTGGCCTGTCGAATCGCGCCGATTTTGATGCCAGGTTGAGCAGCTGCGCCGCCGACGATAGCGGCCAGCACGCCGGCGTATTGATGATTTTCGCCGTGCAAGCCCTCGACAAAATCAATGAAATTGCCGGGCGGGAGGAGGGCAATAAGGTATTAATATCACTCGCCGATTGCCTACGTGAGGCTCTCGTCGATTACCAGGAGGCCGTGATTGCCCGTCGTCAGGGGCCTGAAATTGCCGTATTTATCAGTGATATTGATGACGAAGAGGCCGGCCGGCTTGGCCAGAACCTATTCGATGCAGTTGCGCAACTGGGCTGGTTGGGCCAGCACGAGCAGCCCTTGGTCATCCATATGGGCTATACCCACAGTGAAAATGTGAGTGATGGCGCCGAGATACTCAGCGAGGTCGATATGGTGCTGCGCTCTTTCAAACAACACCAACTTAGCGAGTGGGCGCGCTTTGCCGATATCCAGGGGGGCGAGGCACCGCTGGTGTCCATTTCGGCCATCGACTGGCGGGGTTTCACCGAGCAAGTCATCGCCAAGAAAAATATACAGCTCAATATCCAGGGGGTTTTTAGTGCCACCGATCGAGAGATCCTGGCCTATGAGCTATTCTCCAGTTTCCCAGCCACCTTCGATGGCCCAGATTTGAGTTCGCGAATTGTCATGCCCGCCTTTGAGCGGGCGGGCCTGGCTCCGGCCCTCGACCAGTTAGTGCTCACCGAGCTTGCCGAACAGTGGCGCGATAAGGAAGAGAGCATCAATGTGAATATTTGCCTGAGCTCTTTGAGCTCGCCAGAGTTTCATCGCTGGATGGATGCCTTCCTCGGTGACAATCCACGCTTTGCCCGCTTATTATGCTGTGAATTTTCTGAGCCCATGGTGCGGCTTGCCGATCGCGATATTCGCCTTTTTGCAGAGATTCTAGCCACTCATGGCACTGAGCTGGCACTTGACGGCTTCGGCCTTGGCACCTCGGGCTTTGCGTATTTAGCCAGCATGCCCCTGCGTTATTTAAAAATTGACCGCAGTTTAAGTCAAAATATTCATGCTCTGAGTGACAACCAGTTTTACATTAAGGCCCTGGTACAGCTCGCCGAGGCACGCTCGCTGCCGGTTATTGCCGTCGGTGTTGAAAGCCAGGCCGACTGGGACTGCCTGATTAGCCTGGGTGTAGCGGCGGGCCAGGGTTATTTGTTCAGTCGCCCAAAAGTCATCCACTAGTTGCGCCAAAGCACGATATAATTGCCGGCTCTATTTTCTTTCGCACTGGTGTTCTCTCTATGACTGTTCGCACGCGCATCGCGCCCTCTCCGACGGGTGACCCCCATGTCGGCACCGCCTATATTGCCCTGTTTAATCTCTGCTTCGCCCGCCAGCACCAGGGCCAGTTTATTCTGCGCATAGAGGACACCGACCAGGCGCGCAGCACGGCCGAATCCGAAAAGAT
>MAAC01017871.1_pt1 | contig 34239 bp, 30 predicted proteins | sample 1115981 | NCBI WGS metagenome assembly MAAC01 (sample SAMN04961126, study PRJNA320927) | seawater metagenome | isolation source: sample BD02T64 sea water enriched with oil for 64 days | place: USA:Gulf of Mexico | collected 2013-07-27 | reverse complement strand
CTCGCGAGCCCATTGCGTTTTTCTTAAAAACCCTAGGCTTGATTTCATCGTAGGGTTATACATGAAACAGCGAATATTGACACGATTTGCCAGATACTCCCAACCATAATGCTCTACCAGACGTTCTAAAATCTGAGCCAATTTCACTCCATGTAGCGGGTCGCTAAGTTCTTCTTCAGTAGCTTGTCTCCTGTTTCGTCTAGCAGGGTTCTCTTCATTCAGCTCTTCATTCGTCTTTGGTTTGAACTCTGTATCCGAAAGTTCATCTGATTGCTTCTGTTTATCAGTTGGCTCGTACTTGTGATTGTTTTTTATATCCATTGTTGGCAAACGTTTTTAAATTATAAGACAGTCAAAAACCCGTCTGGTAGACTTTATTTTTGCCTGTTAAACTAAAGAACAATTAATGCATTCTACATTATTGAAAATATTAAACCAAATTAATAAATTTATTCCTATTAAAATTAAAGAAATACTTAGTATGGGATTCTTCTTTTTGTATAAACCAATTCCTCCTTTAATAAAAAATATTATAGGAATCAAAATTGTCAAAATTAGCAGGAATTCTTCCTTTCCATTATGACTTCCAGCACAGTGTTCAACAAAAGGAAAGAATCCATAATAAAATGTAATATTCAATATAGCTAAAAGGAAACCAATGGATAGAATTACTTTGAGTGTCCCTCTCATGCTCTTTAATTGTCTAATTAGAAGTGTATTTAATGTTTGACAACGGTTTGTGTATAGTGTCGTAGTATCCCGAAGGGTACTATGCACTTTACATAGTGTTATCTTTATTTTTAAAACTCATAATTTATTGCTGACCAGTTGCAGGGTATATGTTTATCATTAGAAAACGGTACATAATAATCTTCTAAATTATAAGCTTTATCTAATTCTATAAATATATTTGCAAATTCTCCTTGGCTCCAAAAGGTTTGTTCCTCTCCGAATTGAGCCCTCAGCATTACTAATACACCAGCTACACTATTGATAGCATTTTTCAAAGAGGCAAGGATTAAATTTTGTTCTCTATCATGCTTTACTTTATTATAAGCATTATACCAATTCAATGAGGTCGTAGGGTTACTATCTATCCAATTTTCAAATGGCTTTATATCTTGTAAATCAGAATGCAAGACAAAGCTAACTTTGTACTTGTCCAAGTGTAAAGGCTTACATAGTTTAACGTAATCATTGGTACTTGAATTTATGTCTCCATTTTGCTTTGTATTAAATTGGTAATTATTTGCTCTTAGTATTGCACTCCATGCTGATTCTACTTCCATAGCTGACAAGAGTAGTAAATTCCGTAATTCATGGCCGTAAACAGTTTCATTAGCAACATCTGGACTCACTGTTTCAAAAATTGAAGATAATTTCTTGAGTATAATATTTGCCGTGATTAAACTTTGACCCAGCACTTTTCTATCAATAACATTGAAATGGTTTTCTGGGAAATTAGCCTCTTTTAAACCTGGCTTATGTATGCGAGGATAATATTTACCTGGATGAAGTGGTATGGTTTTACTCACTATATCAGTCGGTACTGGAGTAATTCTATCAGTATAAGCTTTGGCATGCTCTTCCAAGGATTTACCTTCTAAAGGTTGTCCTTCCCATTGCCTTTGCATATAACCAAACTCAATGTCAAATCGTTGAATATATACTAAATCGTCTACAACAAACGTAAAAATAGGATGTTGAAGAAACCTTCGTCCATCATTGAAATAAAAGGAGTATGATTCTGTCATTTGCTGTTTAATTAAAGATAACATGCGGATATAGTGCACATGCACTTTATCCGCATTATAGGTTCACTTCAAATGTAATAATTTGCAATTATAATGTCAAGGGGAAAAAGCCCCTTTTTCATCAACAATTAAGGGGTGCTTTTTTTCTTTGCTAGCTAAACATATACAATGACAGAACTTATTAATTGATTGTTCTCATCCATTTTAAGATTCTCTGCTGAAGGGTTGGGTAATTTCATGTCGAACTCTTCTGACGCAATAGAAGCACTATTTTTGTAATGTAATTTTAATAAAGGATTAACAGCTAATTCATCTACCAAAGGCAATGGTGTAGGACTTGTAAATGTTTGTGAAATTTGACCTCCAATTATGGTTTCTTCAATTGGTCCTTCGTATTCTTCTTGCGCAAAACCTACAACGTTGTATTTATTAATTTCAATTTTACGGCTATCGTTAATAATAATTTGATATTGATACAATACTTTTCGTGAGTCGAAGGATAGGCTTAGATTTTCGGTTGATAAATCGGGGGTACTAATTTGAAGCATCCCAAAACTATTTTTTTTCATTTTTTGTACTTGCTCTTTGTCAGTTACTTTTTCAATTTGTAAAGTAGAAGATTCAACCGTATTTTTAATGAAGTAATATTCATCTGTATTAGGAGAAGTTAGTTCGGTATAATTAAAAAATAAGGTATCTTCAGTGAAAACCTCAAATTCGAGAAGGTCTAAATTTTCAATGATGGAAGATTTGGCTGTAACTTCAGGAGCCAAGCCTATAAAAAAATGGATAAATCCATCTGTTTCCTTAAACAGTATATTGTTACTATGTAGGATAGTTTTCGTTTCTTGTGTAGGTAATATTCTAATGGGAGGATTGTCATTAATAAAATAAGAATGTTCTATTTTTATGGCTAACCATTTATGATATTGTAGTTCCATCGACTAAAGGCTTTTTTAAATATTTAGTTCAGTGTTGAAAACTAAAGATACACTTTATTACTTAATGGAGGGAGCAATCTAAAAAGGAAAAAGGCCCTTTTTTATGTATAGGGTTTAAAATAATCTTGCAGACTAAACTTACGGTCTTCAAACACCTCGTTTAAAATTTTAAAATGTTGGATGCGGTCTATTCTAAAGGCACGATAGTCCTTTCGTAAATGGCACCAAGCAATTAAAATCCATTTATGGTTGGTAGAATACATGGCGCAGGGTTCAATTTTACGGAAAGAGATGGTAGGGTCATTCGCCTTTTGGTAATTGATCTCCATACATTTAAAATGGGTAACTGCCAATTGAATTTCAGACAGAGCGTCGCTGGAAAACTCCTCGTATTCCCAATTCATGACGTGAATTTTATCGCTTAATAATTCACTTCTTTCTTGGATGGAACTTCTAAAAACCGATTTAATTTTTACCAAAGCCTCATTAAAATTGTTGACAAAAGAGACGTCTTTAGATTGGTTAATAATATGCTGTGCGGTAATTAAGGCGTTGGCTTGTTTTTCAGAAAACTGTACGGGTGCCACCGTATAATGATCCATCAAGCTATATCCCCGACCTTCGATAGTGTATACGGGAATACCGGCCTCTTCTAATTTTCTAATGTCTCGGTAGATGGTTCTGATGCTGACCTCGTATTTGGCAGCCAATTCGGTAGCGGTTAATAATCGTTTCGATTTTAACAGGGTAAGAATGGAAATAAGTCTGGAGAGTTGCGACATAAAAAACAAAGATAGCGAACCCATAGGATTCGCTATCATTTTTTTTTTTTAACCCATAGAATGTAAGGCAACTCGATTACCTTCGGTATCTATAAATTGAGCGATATAGCCGTTTTCTTCGATATCCATTTTTGGCATGATTACTTGTCCACCAGCATTTACTACTTTATTCAAAGCGATGTTTAAATCTTCACCGCCGTTAAGATATACTGTAGATCCATCGGCAGAAGGTTTTAATTCTTCCATTTGTACAATAGCACCACCAACACCACCATTTTCCATATCGTAAGGAAACATTCCGTATTTCATATTTTTTTCAGGCATATGAAAATCGGTAATAGTAACACCTAAAATTTCGGAATAGAATTTTTTTGCTCTTTCGTAATTACTTACAGGAATCTCAAACCAGTTGACTGCATTTTTCATTTTTAAATTGATTTTTATTGTTAAACTTAGGTGCAAATTTAAAAGGACATGTGACGGAGGATGTCAGGGGTGTTTTTTAATTTAAAAATATTTAACTACTATTTCTGAACGTATTTTTTTAATCCTTTACTGGGTCTTTGTATATTTGGTAACTATGCGATATAAAGAATACAATCCCAATCAAGTTCTGGAAAAATCGATTGTTCTATTTTGGAACAAAGGAGTGAAGGGTTGCTCTATTAACGATATTGTTGAAGAAACAGGAGTCAATCGGTTTTCTCTTTACCATGAGTTTCAAAATAAGCAGGGGATCTTAGAGGCTTCCTTACAATTGTATAGAACACGCTATGCGGAAGAAAAAATGAAAATCCTTAATGAAAATGGAGATTTAGCAACCATTATTCTTTCTTTCTTTATGTCCTTTTTAGAAACTAAAAAACCAGTAGCAGGCTGTTATATGATTCATGTAGGCACCGAATTAGCCGATACGGATGAAAGTGTTAAGAATGAAATGGTGAGTTATTTATCGAATATTGAAATCTTGTTTTCTTCATTACTTCTTCGGAATCAATATACCCAAGACCATGCAAAGTTTACTGCCAAACATTTATTAGGATTGTTTTGTACCGCCATGAGTTTTTGTCTTATTCATAACAAAGAAGAACAAGAGGTTTATTTATTAAAGGGAATTCATTTAATTTTATCGAAGCATGCCTAGAGTACTCCAACATTCGTATAACGACCTGATAGAAAAAGCACAGGAAATCTTTTGGTTAAAAGGCTATAAAGGGGTTTCGGTTAAAGAACTGTCGGAACATCTGGAAGTCAGTCCATCGGTGTTATATAACAAATACTCCAAGGAGATGCTTTTTACAGGCTCATTAGATTTTTACACTACGACCTATTCCGATCCATTTTTAAAACAATTAAGAGCAACTACCGAAGGACTAGAATCTTTAAAATTATTTTTTCACGAATTGATAGCAGCACTGTTGGATAAAACTTTTCCCAAAAGTTGTTTGATGGTGAATACCATTGTGGAATTGCGAAATGAAAATCAAGAAGTAGTGCATCGATACGATGATTATTTAGAGGCGCTTAAAAATAGTTACTTGGTGGTATTAGAAAAAGCTTTTATCTTAGGGCAATTCGAAAAAAAGGAATGTATGGATGATTATGCCGAGTTTTTACTGGGAATGATCTTTAGTCTGAGCATCCTTTATAAATTTAAAGATGTAGCCGAATTACATCAATTTATAGATGAGCAACTCTCTTTTATTCAGTAAAATAAATAACTGAACGCGATTTTTTTATTTGGAATTGAACTGTGCTAAATTTGTATTGTAAAACAATAAAAACCCAATATTATGAATGAAGTAATCGTAAGCAAGTCTATTAAAGTGCCAGCTGAAAAAGCTTGGGCAGCCTTATCCTCCTTTAGAGGAATTGAAAATTATTCACCCATAGAACGATCAGAAACTCAAGGTGAAGGAGCTGGAGCAACAAGAACCTGTTATTTACCCGATGGAGCAGCTATTCATGAAATATTGAATTTTACTGAAAATGATAAAATGGAGATGCAATATAAAATTACGGAAGGTCCATTTCCGGTAACCAATTATGTAAGTGATGTAAAAGTTAGTGCTATTGATAGCGATAGTTGTAAGGTAACTTGGGGGTGTGAATTTGAAAGTGCTCCAGAAGCAAAAAAAGAAATGGAACAACTTTTTGGTGGGTTTTACGAGGTCATCATTGATAGTTTAGAAGGCTATTTAAAAAAATAAAATAATAAATCTACTTGATTAAAAAGGCGCTTAAATAAGCGCCTTTTGATATTTAAATTTTCTATAAAAGCATACTACAAAACGTTTTTTTAGCTTATTTTTGCGGATGCAAAACAACGTCCTTATTTTAGATTTTGGTTCACAGTACACGCAGCTTATTGCAAGACGTGTTAGAGAGTTAAATATTTACTGTGAAATCTATCCTTACAACAAAATTCCAGAAAATTTAGAAAGCTTTAAAGCGGTAATTTTATCGGGAAGTCCTTTTTCGGTACGTGCCGAAGATGCTCCGCATCCTGACCTTTCAAAAATAAAAGGTCACAAACCACTTTTAGGGGTTTGTTACGGCGCGCAATACCTTGCACATTTTCATGGAGGTAGTGTAGAACCATCCAATATTCGTGAGTATGGCCGTGCTAATTTAACTACTATATATGATCATCAAGGCTTGTTTGCTTCTATCTCGGAAGACACCCAAGTATGGATGAGTCATAGTGATACTATCGCAACGCTTCCTGAAAATGCGGTGCGTTTGGCAAGTACCAATGATGTTGCAAACGCTGCTTATCGAATTGAGGGTGAAGAAACCTATGCCATTCAATTTCATCCAGAAGTATATCATACTTCAGAAGGGAAACAATTACTAGAAAACTTTTTAGTACATATCGCAGAGGTAAAACAGGATTGGACTCCTGCAGCCTTTGTAGATACTACGGTTGCCGATTTAAAAGAAAAGATTGGAGATGATAAAGTAGTGTTGGGGTTAAGTGGTGGAGTAGATTCTACTGTAGCTGCTGTATTATTGCATAAAGCCATTGGAGAAAACCTGTATTGCATATTTGTTAATAACGGTTTGCTACGTAAAAACGAATTCCAATCGGTATTAGATCAGTACCAACATATGGGCTTAAATGTAAAAGGAGTAGATGCTTCGGAAAGATTTTTAGATGCCTTAAAAGGAATCAGTGATCCAGAGTTAAAAAGAAAAGCCATCGGGAAAGCTTTTATAGAAGTTTTTGACGATGAAGCACATTTGGTACAAGATGTGCATTGGTTAGCACAAGGGACCATATATCCCGATGTTATTGAAAGTGTATCTGCAACAGGAGGACCTTCGGCGACGATTAAGTCGCATCATAATGTAGGTGGATTACCAGATTTCATGAAATTAAAAGTGGTAGAACCTTTACGTATGATCTTTAAAGATGAGGTGCGTAGAGTAGGAAAAGAAATGGGTATCGATGCCGAATTATTAGGAAGACACCCTTTCCCAGGACCTGGATTAGGTATACGAATCTTAGGAGATATCACTGCTGAAAAAGTTAGAATTTTACAGGAGGTGGATGCCATTTTTATTGAAGGATTAAAAAAGTGGGATTTATATAATAAGGTTTGGCAAGCAGGGGCGATGTTGCTTCCAGTAGATAGTGTTGGGGTGATGGGTGATGAACGAACCTACGAAAAAGTAGTAGCTTTACGAGCAGTAGAATCCACTGATGGAATGACAGCAGATTGGGTAGATTTACCCTATAAATTCCTACAAGAAACGTCTAATAATATAATAAACAGAGTAAAAGGCGTTAATAGAGTAGTGTATGATATTAGTTCGAAACCTCCAGCTACGATTGAATGGGAATAGAAGAATATCGAAATGCGAATTTTGAATAAGGAATTAAGAAGTACAAGTTTATGGAACTTAGTTAATTAATAAAAATATAATTTTGAATAAAGCATCATACTTAGCATTAATACTATTTTTATTTGTTGGATTTACTTCAATAGCCCAAGAGAAATTTGTTAGTCATACGGTTCAAAAAGGAGAGACGGTTTATAGTATTGCTAAGCAGTATGGAATCCATGAAAATGTGATTTACCGATTGAATCCCGATGTTAAAAAAGGAATGAAAACAGCATCGGTTTTAATTCTACCTATTACAGGAAATAATACTGCTAATAATCCTGTAATCGAAATTAGAAAACATAAGGTTAAAAGAAAAGAATCTCTAAAAAGTATTTCTCAACTCTACAATGTAAGTATAGAAGATCTTAAGAAATACAACAAGCATTTGTATTCAAAAGAGCTTAAAAGAAAAGATGTTCTTAGAATCCCTGTGGGGTTATATGCACCGTCGAACACCAAGAAAACTTCATCTGAAGATAAAGAGAATACTGCCAAGACCAGAATTCATATTGTAGTTCCTAAGGAAACAAAATATGGAATTGCTAGAAAATATGGAATCACTATTGTGGAACTGGAGATGATGAATTTAGAGATGGGCGAGAACCTGCAAATAGGTGCAGAGTTGATTGTTCCTGATGTTGTGGTTGTTGAAGACTCTACCTTCGAAGATGCGAAATTTGAATATTATGAGGTACAGCCCAAAGAGGGGTTTTTTAGACTGAAAGTAAAGCTAGGATTAACTGAAGATGAAATTACATCCTTAAACCCCTATGCAAAAGAAGGATTAAAAGAAGGGATGATTCTTAAAATTCCAAGAGCTGATAATTCTTTAATTTCTAAGGATTTTGAGGCGGTGAATCTTGAAAATTATATCGTTAACACCAAAAAGAAGCACTTGGCAATTATGCTGCCCTTTAAATTGGATCGTATAGATATCGATTCTTTAAACGTTAATAAGGACTTGTTGAAAAAGGATGCAACATTACGTGCTGCCATCGATTTTTATAGTGGAGTTTTAATGGCAACAGAATTTGCAAAGGACAAAGGAATATCAACACATCTTGATGTTTATGATACCGAAGGCAGTGTAGCTACCGTGAGTTCAATAATTGATAATAATAATTTCTCACAAGTTGATGCCGTAATTGGGCCTTTATTGAGCAAAAATATTGAGCGTGCAGCATCGAAATTAAAACAACAACAGATTCCTGTATTCTCTCCTTTAAGTAAAGTGAAAATTAAGCAATCTTCAAATTTATATCAGACCTTACCTCCTAATGAATTGATGCAAAAAGCAATGTTAGACTTTATTGTAAAAAATGCTGAGGGAAGAAATATCATTGTCATTTCTGGTAATAAATGGACCAAAGAAAAAGGAGCTATTGTTGCAGCTTTGCCTCAGGCCATCACCATTAGTCCAAAGGAAGGTAATTATTTTAATGTAGATGAAATAGATGCTAAAATTGATAAATTCCTAGAAAACTGGGTGATAATCACTTCAGATAATCCTATACTGGTGAGTAATGTCGTGGGTCTGTTAAATGGTTTGCCAGAGAAGGTTTTAGACGAAGAAGGGGTTGAAGTAGGAGAAAATAAAATTAGATTGTTTACCCTAGATAAAAACAAAGCCTATGATTATAACGATGTGTCTAACCTACATTTGGCTAATTTAGAATTTACTTATCCCTCGGTAAGCAGACATTATGTATATGATGAGGTCAATCCTTTTTTGGTAAGCTATAAAAATAAATATGGGGTCTTTCCTAATAAGTATGCCATTCGAGGATTTGATGTTACTTACGATGTACTTTTAAGACTAGCAAGTGCAGAATCAATTTACGATGCCTCTAGAAGTGATGTTAAAACAGAATATATTGAAAACAAATTTCAATATACATTTAAGCCACTTACGGGATATAGCAACAATGCTTTTTATATTATAAAATATACTAGTGAGTTGAAGTTGGAAGTGATTGAATAAATATAATTTCCAATAAAAAACTTATTTTTCCGTTAGGAATAGCATGAAGATTTTTACATTTTTATTTTTTGTATCCACAATGATATCACCTTCCCTACTGGAAGATGAAAAGATTATATGGAGTGAAGATTATAAGTTAACCTGGTCAGATTTTAAGGCACCACATAGGAAGGGTGTAAGTTATGTAGCGAGTACAAGCTCGGGAATTTCGTTTTCCTATTCTTATTCCGATAAAAATGGAGAAATAGATTTGAAGGTTACGATCCACAGCAATTTTTACCCTAAAAATTCTTGGGTAAATCCAGAAGAAGCTTCAGATTATATCTTAGCCCATGAACAAGCGCATTTCGATATTTCTGAAATCCATGCCCGAATCCTTCGGAAGAAAATATCAGAAACTACTTTTTCAAAGAATGCAAAAAAAGAACTTACATCGCTTTATAATGGCGTAGAAGAAAAGCGGGTAGCGATGCAGCATTTATTCGATAAAGAGTCGGACCATTCAAAAATAAAAACAAAAGAATTGGAATGGGAAGCCTTTATAAAGCAACAATTAATAGACTATGACCGCTGGAAATAATTTTAATCCCAATCACTTAATAGAGCTTGCAAATTACAAGATGCCCTTCGGAAAATATAAGGGGTATTATTTAGTGAATATCCCCGAATATTACTATGTTTGGTACAAACGAAAAGGATTTCCTAATGGGAAGCTAGGTAGAATGATGCAGGAAATGGATGAGATAAAAATTAACGGTTTGGAAGGATTGCTTCTTAAATTGATTCGAAAATAAACTCGTTTTTTAGAATCTATAAACATGTATTTTTTCTTTTATCTAAAAGCGACTTGTACTGAACCGAAACACTGAGCATGTTTGGAATAAACATACCTGTACTGAGGGTAGTAGAAGTAACGATTAAGTGATCTTGTGTCTTAAATTATATATAAGTGATTTTAATTTTAAAACAAATGCTATTTGTTTATTGAAAACAACTACGCTTTTTACAAAATTTCCTTACATTTGCATCCCGTATAATTATCACACATGAGCACTACAAAGTATATATTCGTAACGGGCGGAGTATCATCTTCATTAGGAAAAGGAATTATTGCGGCATCTCTTGCTAAATTACTGCAAGCTAGAGGATACCGAGTGACAATTCAGAAACTAGATCCCTATATAAATGTCGATCCAGGAACATTAAATCCCTACGAACATGGGGAATGTTATGTAACCAATGACGGTGCAGAAACCGATTTGGATTTAGGTCATTACGAACGTTTTTTAAACGTGGCAACTTCACAGGCAAATAATGTTACTACAGGACGAATTTACCAAAGTGTAATTGAGAAAGAACGCAGAGGTGAATTTTTAGGTAAAACAGTACAAGTGGTTCCACACATTACCAACGAGATTAAAAGCAGAGTACAATTACTTGGTAAGACAGGTGACTATGATGTTGTGATCACAGAGATTGGTGGAACCGTAGGGGATATAGAGTCATTACCCTATATTGAAGCTGTACGTCAATTAAAATGGGAGTTAGGTGAGAATAATGCCTTGGTAATTCATCTTACTTTAATCCCATTTCTTAAAGCAGCAGGAGAATTAAAGACAAAACCCACACAACACTCTGTTAGAACATTAATGGAAAGTGGTGTGAAAGCAGATATTTTGGTATGTAGAACAGAATATCATATTCCTAAGGATCTTAGAAAAAAATTAGCTCTGTTTTGTAATGTTCAGGAAGAGGCAGTAATTGAGTCTATAGATGCTTCTACTATTTATGATGTCCCTAATTTAATGTTAGAAGAAGGCTTGGATAAGATTACTTTGAAAAAATTAAATTTATCGGATGCAACTCCTCCTAATTTAGAACATTGGAATAGTTTTTTAAAGCGTCATAAAAACCCAAAGAGCGAAGTTCAAATTGGGTTGATAGGAAAATATGTGGAGCTTCAAGATTCTTATAAATCCATATTGGAATCTTTAATTCATGCGGGTGCTGAAAATGAAGTAAAAGTAAAAGTGATCTCTATTCATTCAGAATATATAGATAAAAACAATATAGCCGAAAAGCTTACAGGACTTCACGGAATTATAGTTGCACCAGGTTTTGGAGAACGTGGTATTGAAGGTAAGATAGAAGCTGTGCGTTATGCTCGTGAGAACGATTTGCCTTATTTTGGTATTTGTTTGGGAATGCAAATGGCAGTGATTGAATATGCTCGTAATGTTTTAAATCTTGAAGGAGCTAATTCTTCTGAAATGAATGCCGATACTCCTTATCCAGTGATTGACTTAATGGATGAACAAAAAAGCATTACCAATAAAGGAGGAACCATGCGTTTAGGTGCTTGGAAATGTAATTTAAAAAAGAATAGTATTGTTGAACAGGTTTATAACTCTGAAACGATAGAGGAACGTCATAGACACAGATACGAATACAACGATGAATATCGTAATCAATTTGAAGCAGCAGGATTAATTGCTACTGGTACAAATCCAGATACGGGATTGGTTGAAATTATTGAAATTCCTAATCATCCTTGGTTTGTAGGAGTTCAATACCATCCAGAATATAAAAGTACCGTTGCCAACCCTCATCCTTTATTTGTGGCCTTTGTAAAAGCTGCTTTGGATCATTCGGAAAATGAATAATACGACAATTTGACGTTTTTGTAAAAAAGGTGGGATATTTGCCAACTGTTTAAAGATTAAAATAATTAATAGATTCTGAAATAAGTTCAGTTTAGTATATGGAAGAAAAGAAATTTGACATCAATTCAATTATAGGTTTTTTGTTAATAGGAGCTATCCTATTATTTATGATGTGGCAAAATGCCCCAACCCAAGAAGAAATTGATGCAGAGAATGCAGAAAAGGCAAAACAAGAAAAACTTGTTGAAGAGAATAACTTTTCAGAAGTAAAAAGCAATCAGGATATCTCAATTACTCAGGGAAGTTCAGAACTTTCTGTAGCTATTCAAGGGGATTCTTTAGGATTTGAAAAACTGCAAAACAGATTGGGATCCTTTGCTTATTCAGGAACATTGCCTTCAGCAAAAGAAGCAATAACAGTTATTGAAAATGAAGTTTTAAAACTAACCATAAGTAATAAAGGGGGGTATATTGTTGAAGCAGAATTAAAACAACATACCATTTACAATGGAGAACCGGTTTATTTAATAAAAGATGGTAATTCTACTTTAAATCTTCAGTTTACTTCAGAAAATAGAATTTTAAATTCACAAGACCTTTTCTTTGAGCCATCACTGTCTAATAATGGTGAAAACAAAGTGCTTTCTATGAAGTTAAAAACTGCTTCAAATAACTTTATAGAATATAGATACGAATTGCTGCCAAAAGATTATATGCTAGGGTTTAGTATGAAAACGCAGGGTCTTGAGAATGTTATTAATACTACGCAACCCATTTATCTAGATTGGAATTTTGTAGGATACCGTCACGCTAAAAGTATTAGTTATGAAAACAGGTATTCTCGTTTAACCTATGAGTATGAGAATGGAGAGAAGCATAGTAAGTTAGGTCCTACTGGGGATGATGATGAGTTGGAAAAAAATGTGTCTTGGATGAATTTCCGTCAGCATTTCTTCAGTTCTATGTTGCTTACCGATACCGCTTTTAAAGAAGTTGCTTTAAGTTCTAGAGATTTAGTGAAAGACGAAGAAATTGATACCATGTATACCAAAAGATATGGGGCTAAAATGTTGTTGGAACCTAAAGCTGGTGGAATATCATATAATATGAATATGTATTATGGTCCTACAGATTACAAGGTTTTTAAGTCTTACGATAGAAACTTAGATGAAGCTATGCCTTTGGGTTGGGGGTTATTTGGATGGATCAATAAATTTATTGTAATTCCATTGTTTGGATTTTTAAGTGGATTCTTACCCGCAGGAATTGCAATTATTATGTTGACAGTTTTAATAAAACTAGCCATGTCACCTGTTCAATATAAACAGTATTTGTCTCAAGCAAAATTAAAGGTTTTAAAACCTGAATTAGATGAGATTAAGAAAAAGTTTGAAGGAAATAAAATGAAGATCCAACAGGAAACGATGAAACTTCAAAATATTGCAGGAGCAAGTCCATTAAAAGGATGTTTGCCTGCCATATTGCAAATTCCGGTTTTTTATGCCTTATTCACATTTTTTCCTACTGCTTTCGATTTAAGGCAGAAAAGTTTTCTATGGGCAGATGATTTATCGAGTTTTGATACGGTAGCCGAATTGCCATTCTATATTCCATTTTATGGAGACCATGTAAGTTTATTTCCAATATTAGCGTCTATAGCCATCTTTATTTATATGATGATGACAACTGGACAAACGATGCAACAACAGCAGCAACCTGGGATGCCTAATATGAAGTTTATTATGTACTTATCCCCTTTAATGATGTTGGTATTCTTCAATAATTATGCGAGTGGATTATCCTTATACTATTTTGTGTCTAACTTGATTACCATTGGGATTATGTTAGTGATCAAGAACTTTATCATTGATGAAGATAAGATTCACGCTAAGATTCAAGTGAATAAGAAAAAACCTAAAAAGCAAAATAAATTTCAACGTAAAATGTCTGAAATGATGGAGCAAGCCGAGGAACAAAAAAGAAAAGGTAAAAAATAATTAAAGACTCCCGAAAGGGAGTTTTTTTGGATATATATTATTGCTTATTTGAATAGATATGCAAATTTGCCGTTATAAAATAAAGATCTATATGAATATTAAATATTTCCTTCTTGTTTCTTTTCTAATAATTAATTTATCAGCGATATCTCAAAACGAAATAAATCAATTTGATGGCCAAGGGAACCGTCATGGAGTTTGGGTAAAAATGTTTGAAGACTCCACTCAGATACGTTATAAGGGCGCGTTTCATCATGGAAAAGAAATTGGGGTATTTAACTATTATTGTAGTGATTGTAAGGATAGGCCTATCATTATTAAGACTTTTAATGAGCAGGATAATACAGCTCAAGTAGTTTATTTTACTAAAAAAGGAAAGTTGGTTTCTGAAGGTACTATGGAAGGTAAAAATCGCATAGGAGAATGGGTTTATTATCACAAAAAAGCAAAAAGTGTGATGACTAAAGAATACTATGTAGAAGGGAAATTAGATGGAGTAAAAACAACCTATTATCTCAATCAAAAAGTTGCCGAAGTAGTTACCTATAAAATTGGAATTAAAGATGGAATGAATAATTATTATTCACCTGATGGAATATTGCTAAAAAAATTATTTTATAAAAATGACCAATTAGAAGGAAAGGCTTTACATTACAATGCAAATGGTGATATTATTATTGACGGGTATTATAAAAATGGAAGAAAAGATGGTACCTGGAAATACTATAATGACGGAAAATTATTAAAAGAAGAAACTTTTCCAAAGTCTTAACAAAATCTTATATATTTTCATTCCTTCTTGATTTTTAAAACCTTGTAGGTTTTATATCTTTGCAGCTTAATTTTTTTCTTATGAAACGCGTTGTCGTAGGACTTAGTGGAGGAGTAGATTCTAGTGTTGCAGCTTATCTTTTAAAAGAACAAGGCTATGATGTTATAGGGTTATTCATGAAAAATTGGCATGATGATTCTGTTACCATTTCAGATGAGTGTCCTTGGTTAGATGACAGTAACGATGCTATGATGGTTGCTGAAAAGTTGGGAATTCCCTTTCAAACCGTAGATTTAAGTGTTCAATACAAAGAGAAAATTGTAGATTATATGTTTCGGGAGTATGAAATTGGACGAACCCCAAATCCTGATGTACTTTGTAATCGTGAAATTAAATTCGATGTTTTTTTAAAAATTGCTTTAGAGCTAGGTGCAGATTTTGTTGCCACAGGTCATTATTGTAGGAAGCATGTAATTGAAAATAATGGAATAAAAACCTATCAGTTATTAGCGGGAAAGGATCCAAACAAAGATCAATCTTATTTTTTATGTCAGTTATCTCAAGAACAATTGTCGAAAACATTATTTCCTATTGGAGAAATTTTAAAACCTGATGTTCGTAAAATAGCAAAGGAACAAGGGCTAATTACTGCCGAAAAAAGAGATTCTCAAGGATTATGTTTTATTGGTAAAGTACGCTTACCAGAATTTCTTCAGCAAAAATTAAAACCTAAAGAGGGTAAGATCATAGAAATTTCTTCAGATTTTTTAGATTATAAAAAAGAAATTTCAGAATCTTCTTCAGAAGAAAAGAAAATTAAGTTCCTTTCTCAAAAATCAAGATATATAAAAGAGGATGGAAAAATAATTGGCTCACATCAAGGAGCGCATTATTTTACTAAGGGGCAACGTAAGGGCTTAGCTGTAGGTGGGACTAAAGAACCATTGTTTGTTATCGATACCGATGTAAAAGAAAATATAATTTATGTAGGTCAAGGAAAAAACCATCCGGGATTATATCGTAGAGGATTGTTCGTAAAGCAAGAAGAAATACATTGGATTAGAATCGATAAAAAATTAGAAGAAGGAGAAACCCTAAATGTGATGGCTCGAATAAGATATAGACAACCATTAGAAAAAGCGATTCTGAATAAAACAAATTCAGGACTTTATATTATCTTTGAAAACCCACAATCTGCAATCACCGAAGGGCAATTTGTTGCTTGGTATCATGGTGAAGAATTGTTAGGAAGTGGAGTAATCTCTTAAAAAAAAAACTATGAAAAAATTACTATTATTATTTACCATTTTTTTGGTTCAACAAAGTTTTGGGCAAACTCAGGATGCTTGGGTGTTTTTTGCTGATAAAGAAAATGTAGAAGAATCTTTAGCCGACCCAATAACCATTCTTACACAAGAGGCAATAGATCGTAAGGTTTTACAAAACACTCCAATAGATGAACGTGATGTTCCAGTTACCGAAGCTTATATAACTCAAATAAAAGATGCTACAGGAATCACAGTATATTCTAAATCTAAATGGATGAATTGTGTATATGTTAAAGGAACACAAGCCAATATTGAAAATTTATTAAACATGTCATTTGTTGTAGATATTGAATATGCAAACAAAAGTTTAAATTTATTTCCAGGAGAACCCATTGAAGACAAGTTTGTAATAGAGAATGAAACCAATAGAGTTGTTTATAATTATGGGGAAGCAGCAAACCAGATTGAAATGCTTTCTGGAGATTTTTTACATGAATTAGATTATGCTGGAGAGGATATGTTAATAGCAGTTTTGGATGCTGGTTTTCCATCTGTACTTACAAATCCAGGCTTTGCTAATATGGTAAATGAAGGTAGATTATTAGGGACATACGATTTTCAAGCAAGAACGACCAATATTGATGGAACTAGTTCTCATGGAACTAAAACTTCAAGTGATATTGGAGGGTTTATACAAGACCAATTCATAGGTACTGCACCTCAAGCTTCTTATTATTTCTTTGTTACTGAATATACACCAACCGAAACTCCATTAGAAGAAGCGCATTGGGTAGAAGCATTAGAAAGAGCAGATAGTTTAGGAGTAGATGTTGTGAATACTTCATTGAGTTATAAAGAATACGACAATGGGAATTATACGCATAGCTATGAAGATTTAGATGGAGTAACAACCTTTGCAGCTCGTGGTGGAAATATAGCATTTGATAAAGGAATGATATTGGTAAACTCAGCAGGGAATAGTGGAGATGGAAGTTCTCCATTTGTTGGAACGCCATCCGATGCTCTTGGTGTTTTAACTATTGGAGCAGTAGATGCCAATGGAAACTACTCTTCTTTCAGTTCAACAGGTCCAACGGTAGACGGTAGAATAAAGCCGGATGTTATGGCTCAAGGATCTGGTTCTGCGGTAATAGGGACTAACGGTTTAGTAGATTTTAGTAATGGAACTTCTTTTAGTTCACCTATATTGGCAGGTGTTGTTGCATGTTTATGGCAATCAAGACCAGAAACTACTAATGGTCAAATTATGCAAATAGTTAGAGAATCTGCACATCTTTATAATAATCCTACAGATCAAATGGGATATGGAATCCCTAATTTTGAAGATGCTTATAATGCATTGGAAATACTAGGTGTTGAAAATGATTTCTTGTTATCAAATTTTGCTTTATATCCAAATCCTGTTTCATCGAGAATAAATATTTCATTTCCACAACAAATTCATAACGCAGAAATTACTATACACTCCATATTAGGGAATAAAATACTAACGACAGAAATCACTTCAACTAATAATGTTGTAGATATTGAAACATTAACTGCAGGAATGTATATCGCTACGATTACATCTAATAATAAGAGTATTAGTTTTAAGCTAATTAAGGAATAGTGCAAAATAAAATAACTGAGTTATTTAACATTCAACACCCAATTGTTCAAGGAGGAATGATTTGGGTGAGTGGATGGAGGTTAGCTAGTGCTGTAAGTAATGCAGGAGGGTTAGGCTTAATAGGTGCAGGTTCTATGTACCCAGAGGTTTTAAGAGAACATATTGTAAAATGTAAAAATGCAACAAGAAAACCATTTGGAGTTAATGTTCCCATGCTTTACCCCAATATTGAAGAAATTATTCAGATTATTATCGATGAAGGGGTGAAAATTGTGTTTACCTCCGCTGGAAACCCTAAGACACATACCGCTAGATTAAAAGAAAATGGTATTACTGTAGTTCACGTGGTAAGTAGTGTGAAATTTGCTTTAAAAGCCCAAGAAGCAGGAGTGGATGCTGTTGTAGCAGAAGGTTTTGAGGCTGGGGGGCATAATGGCCGTGAGGAGACTACTACTTTCACATTAATACCTATGGTGAAAGAAAAATTAAAGATTCCATTAATAGCAGCAGGAGGAATAAGTAATGGACGTGGAATGTTGGCAGCTATGGTATTAGGTGCAGATGGGGTTCAAGTGGGTAGTCGATTTGCTGCAAGTGAAGAATCAAGTGCACATCAGGATTTTAAAGAAATGATAGTTAAAGCAAATGAGGGAGATACACTATTAACATTAAAAGAATTGGCTCCTGTACGGTTATTAAAAAATAGTTTTTTTGATGAACTTATGGAACTTTATAAAACCAAACCTTCAAAACAAGATTTACTTGATTTACTTGGTAGGGCAAGAGCTAAAAAAGGAATGTTTGAGGGGGATCTAGAGGAAGGCGAACTAGAAATTGGTCAAATTTCAGGCTTAATAAATGAAATTAAACCTGCTGCAGAAATTATTGATGGTATGATATCTGAATTTGAAAGCTTGAAACATAATATTCAAAAATTATGACTTAATTTTTTTTTTGTAAATTAGTTGTAGACTTATGAAGCCAAAAGTTACAACTAAATTCAATAGAGGTAATGCTAAGATTTTCAAGAACTCTTTTTTAGAAAGTCTTTCAAAAACAACCCCATTATCTAATATTATCATCTTCGGTACCGCTATTATCATAGCTATCTATTATGCGGTAATTCATATTGGACTGCCAGTTTTAACATTGACTGGATTGTTTATAGCAGGAGTATTTTTTTGGACCTTTGCAGAATATATATTGCATCGATTTGTTTTTCATTGGATATCAGAAGCAAAATGGTCACAACGTTTTCATTTTATTATGCATGGATCCCATCATCTTTACCCAAACGATAAAGAACGGTTATTAATGCCACCTGTACCAGGGTTTATAATTGCAGGAATTTTATTTTGTATGAATTATACAATTTTTTGGATCCTAGGTGTTTCCAATTTAACTTTTGGGTTTTTCCCAGGTTTTTTTAGTGGATATTTATTGTATTCGTTTGTTCATAGAGCAACCCATGTAATGAAAGCTCCTAAAGGCTTTGAAAGCTTATGGCTTCATCACCAATTACATCATTATAAATATCCTGAAAAGGCATTTGGTGTTTCCAATACTTTTTGGGATAAAGTTTTTGGTACTATGCCACCGTTAAAAAAATAAATTAATATTAAACTTAAGGAGGCTATGAAATGACTTTCATTCTTTCAAAAGGCTTTTTTCTATCAAATAAATAGCGATAAGTGCTATGCACTTTGCAAATATCTCCACCCACTTGTTTGATCACTAAAATCATTTTTCTATTAAAATCACCTATGCCTTTAATTTCGGTAACGGGATATTTATTAGAAATACTATGTAATGTATTAAGAGATGCAAGTATAATAGCCCCATCAACTCCCTTTCCTTGGTGTTCTGGAATTACACCGAAGATAATACCGAGCATTTTCTGATTTCTATTGAATTTCTTGTACCATAAAAACTTCAGCTTCCCAAAAAAGTCCATTTTACCGTTTACATATTTTATAATTTGATTTACATCTGGAATATTGAAATAAAAGGCAATAGGTTCTTCTTTATAATAGCCTAACCAAATTATTTTTTCTTCTAAAATAGGTTTTAATTGGTTGATAATAGCTTCGCCTTTTTCTTGAGTCATCTTAGGAACACCTTTATGATCTACCCACGCTTTATTATAAATACTAATAATATGCTTAGTTTGCTTTTTGAACTTTTTCATATTGAAATGTTCAAAAGTGTAATTGGGATCTTTTTTTATGATATCTGCTTTATACTGAAGTCTATGGTGAATAGGATCTAAAATTTTTCTTGTAAAAGTGTATTGATCAAAATAATTTTGAAAGCCATAATTTTCAAATAACTCTTGATAATATAAAAAGTTATAATTGCATTGATAATTAGGTTCAACATCAAACCCTTTGGTTAATAATCCCCACCATTTATCCCGATCTCCAAAGTTGATAGGGCCATCCATCGCTTCCATACCCTTTTCTTTTAGCCATTTTTTACTAACATCAAAAAGAGTATTTGCAGCTTCTTGATTATGAATACATTCAAAAAAACCAATACCACCAGTGGGTTGGTTATTGTCTTTTTTAGCAGTTCTGTGATTTACAAATGCTGCAATGCGACCAATAACTTTGTTGTTGTCTTCTAAAATCCATCTTGTACAATCCCCATTTTTAAAATGGTTATTTATTTTAGGATTAAAAATAGCTGCTATTTCGTTATCTATGGGTCGAATCCAAGGCGCTTCATTTTTATAAAGATCAATAGAAAGAGCTATAAATATTTTAGCGTCTATTTTGGTTTTTACTTCTGTTAATTTCATAAATAAAATAACATACTGTTGTTAATTCTTTATTCTTTTGCCCAAGAAACCTTTCTATACTCATCCTTTCGAGAGGCGAATTCGCGATTTTTTATAAGGAGATAATTTTCATTTATTTCCTTACTTCGATAACCCATCAAATGAAAAAATTGTTTGGCAAATAACCAAGCAATATTCCGGTTGACTAATAAAGTATCGTGCTTGTCTGTTTGCCATTTAATTCCTGGTAAAATTGGTAATATTCGATCGAACTTTACGGTTCTTAATGCTTTAGATAAACCAAGGAAAATAGGTGGGATTTTTCGAATAGAAAAGAAACCGTCATCTCCCTGATTTTGGTATTGAGGCATCAACATTCTTCCAGATTTTTTTGCAAAAATAATAGAGTCATTGCTTTTTGCTAATTCTTGTCCTTTACTAATATGCTGAAAATTTAAAAACCCAGGTTTCATCCTAAAAGCTTCCCCTTTCTTAATTTTATAATGATAATATATTTCATAAATGTCACGGGAATCAACCGAAGTTTTGGCAAGGACATCATAATGTTTTTGAAAATTAAAAGCATCTTTAGAAACACTTTCTGCAAATAATAAAGATAAATAGATAAAAGCGATATGATTTTCTATAGAAGATAAATCATCATGCTGACCTGCTTCAAACCCAAAAGCAACATAACCTAACTCATTGATATAACTAAGTAGGGCCCCTTCTAAATATTCCTCAATTCCTAATACAATTGGAACAGGATATTGTTTCGTGAAAGCTCTGTTTAAAAGGCTATCGTTTACTGTTAAAAATGGAATGGTTTCACCAGAAGTTGTATGAAGATCCATAAAGTAAAATGGCCCTTTTTCTTTTTTTAATATAGTCGTTATTGTACTGCAAATATCTAATTGCTGAATGGTGTCTTTGTCTTTTTCTTTAATATCTCCATCGTGGATTTTTAACATTCTGTCACTAGTCCACATTCTATTTAGGTCTTGATTGTTAAAACGAGTACCTTCTTCTAGAGCAGTTAGATTTCCACTTAAAGCATAAATAGTTCCGTGAAAAAGAATGTTTTTTTTCTTTAAGTCTTCTAAAACTTGTTGTAATGCAAACACACCAGAAGGCTCATTACCATGAATTCCAGCTGTAAATATTAGTGTTGGCCCAGGTTGTGATCCCTTTAATTGTCCAATAATACGATTTACTTCTATCGTTTTATGTAAAGCTTTACTAAAAACTTTTGTCATATTATGCAATTATATCCTTGATGGTAATAATCCCAACTAAACTTTTATCCTGAACAACAGGAAGGCATCCAATTTCATTAATTTTCATGAGATGTATAGCTTCCAAAATCTTGGTGTCGGGTCTAGTAATGTAAACATTTTTCATCATAATATCAGCAACGACACTATCAATGTTATTGTTTTTGAAATTCTCTAAATGAGCCCAAGTTAAAAGCCCAGTTAATTCCCCTTTTGTGTTTTCAACTGGTACATGATGAATTCTTTTCCATTTCATGATGCTTATTGCTAAATCGGCCAAATCATTTTCATGTACTGTAAATAATTGAGTAGACATAACATGACCAACTAGATGCGCATCTTGGTATTTATTAGGAGATTTTTCAAACATCGGCCATTGATGAACGGGATGCCCAATTTCTTGGTTTTTGTGTATTAGTTTTGTCAATGCACCTAAAGCGTCGTCTTGTTTTAATGTTTTACGAAGGTGGCGATAATTTGCAACCATCCATTGAGCTCCTGTAATTCCTTCAGCTCTATCTTTAATAATGCCTAATAAACGGTCAATGTCCTTTTTATCGATGTTAGCTTTTTCTAGTCCTTTTCTCGCAATTGGAATAAGTTCTGTAACAATTAACTCTTTAAGTGAAATTTCTTTTCCCATCCATGACATTACCGATTCCTTACCCGTTCTTGCTGCTTTTATAAAATTTGCTTTTGCATCTTTAAAATCCATTTGGCTAGGCATATCATTATATTTTGATGGTCTGCCCTTCATTAAGCCAACCCAAAATGCAAAATTTGCCATTTCATCTAAAATAGTGGGTCCTGAAGGAATATATCTATTTTCAATTCTTAAATGTGCTTTACCATTTCCAACGCCATAGCAAGGACGATTCCAACGATAAACCGTACCGTTAAAGGTGCATAACGCCTCTAATTTTGGAGTCTTACCATTTTCAATATCTTCTATTGAATTAGATTCTATATCTTTTGCTAATATTATTTTATAGTTGGAAATGTCATTTTTAAATATATCTAAAACGGAACCTGTTGCCCATTCTTTACTAAAAGAAACCCTTGATAATTTATCCTCTAGAGCATGAGATGAATTTCGGGTGTCTATACTTTGCTGAAATAGCGCAATTCTAGTTTCACTCCAAAGCTCTCTTCCTAGTAACAAAGGAGAATTAGAGCAGATTCCTAAAACGGGGCCTGTAATGGTTTGTGCCCAATTATAATTTGAAATAAAATCGGCAGGATCAATTTGAAGGTGCAATTGAAAACTAGTATTACACCCTTCAAATAATACCGAATTATGTTTTATAAAAAGTTCATCTACACCACGCATATGCATTCTAAAATCTCTACCTCTTAATTCTTTTAGCATATCATTTAGCATCCAATACCTATCTAAAGGCGTCATATAATCAAATTCCAACTCTCTTTTGGTTATGGTTGGAAGAATTCCGGTGAGAACTATATTATTATTGATTTTTTTAGCTGAAACAGATGCCTTTATTAGTAAATAGTTTAATTGATTTTCAACTTTTGACAAAGCATCTGTTTTTAATTCTATAGGGTCTAAATTTATTTCAAGGTTAAATAAAGCAATTTCAGTTGTAAAATGTGGGTCGTTTATATCCTTTAAAATTTCAGCAGATTTTTTTGAAGGACGCCACTTTTCGGTCACCAAACAAAACTCTTGTTCTGCTCCAATTCGTGTGATATCACTTTCCAGCATTCCTTTATCAAGCATTATTTCTAAAGCTTGTATATCGTTTAGTAAATTTCGAATAAAATTAGAACGCGCTTTTTTATCAGTTATGGTATTAATTTTTTGATCTCCCATAAAACTAAATTTAATTGATAGAATAGCCTTAAATTAATAGAAGCTACCTTGTTATAAAATTATAGTATTAATAGGGAATTACCAAACAGATTTCAGTTATGAGTTTATTTAAAAACATTCTAAATAAACTTACTAGTTTACATTTTATCTCCAAAGAAAATAGCGTTCATTAACAATTTATTAGTTCCATACCAAAAGGCTCTGAAATTGGTGTTATCAGCAAAATAAATTATTTTACCACTACCCAAATTTCCAACTTTAAACATCGCCGTATTTTTTAATTCGGAATAATTTTTATTGGAGATATAACCACTTAAAAGGGGTTCTTCTGTGTAAACAATTGGGTTGTTATAACTGTTTTTTTCGGTTTTCATAAATAGTGTAGAATTTCTAAAAACAGGAAGTGTGCTATTTTTATAACCAAAAGCAATAGGATGAGAACGATCTAACTTTGTTTCAAAAATAGCACCTCCAATTACTTGTGCACCAAAATAATTCCCCTTTTGTTCGAAAGAAATATTTTGCGCAGAATCCTTCTTTGTTTTAAATTCTAACTTTAATAGATCATTCTTGTTAAACCATTTTCCTGCATTTTTATATCCTATTAATGTTCCGCCATTTTCAACCCAAATTTTAAGTTTTTTAGCATCTTCTTTTGTTAATGCGTTACCCCAACTATTTGGAAGAATAATGTCTGTATATCGACTTAAATCCGTTCGGTTAAAATTTCTTGTATCTAATTTTGTAATTTGCATATCGTATCGTTGATCAAACAAATGCCAAACCTCACCAGCATCATAGGGAGTTATGCCATCACCAACAATCAAGGCAACTTTTTGAGCTTCTATCTTTTTAAAATTACTACTTCCGAGATCAATACCTTCTGTAAGCCCCGTAGAAACCCCTGTTATTGTTACATTGCTATCTCTAGCGATTTCAATTAGAAATTTTGAAAGTTCAATTTCATTCAATTTTTGATTTTGAACAGGAATTAGAATAGTTCCATAATCATAATTTTTGTTTTCTAAGGTAAAAGGCTTTAATCCCACTTTTGCACGCAATCCTCTTTCAAGAATTTTATTTAAAACCTTAGGAGTGTTATAATCATGCCACTCCATTAAATACCCGTAGTTGGAAGTTTCAGGAAGTGATATATTATTAGGTTTTAACTCAGAAACTAAAACTCCTAATTTGTTAGTAGATTCGTTTTCTTCATAATCCAAATTAAAGGCCAAAGGAAATGTCCAAGCACTTACATCATAAAATAAACTATCCTGAAATGTGGTGCGTTTTTGAAACATAGCCTTAATTAACCGATGTTGTTTTTGATTTTTAGGAATGACATAGCTATACCCTTTTTTATAATTTTTCCCATTTTCAGAAAAATCTTCTTTTAATTCATGAAATTCAATTTTATGACGCTTTAATATTTCTGCTAAATGATAAACTTTGGTAGCATCTTTTTCATCTCCAAATATGATAGTTCCAGTATTAGCAGCTTCTTTTCGAGCATTGGCATAAAATGTTTGTTGGTAATTAAGCAATTGTTTTCTTAAATCAACTGCAGCTTCTAAAGTTGAAAGTGCTGCTGTAAATTGATTGCGAATAGTAAAGGGAAATGTTACAATACCATTGTCACTTTCTTGTGCATGCCCTCTGGAAGAGGCTTGCTCAAATAAAATCCCGATGCCACCATTAATATCTGGAAATGTAGAGCCTTTGCCATAATAAAAATCATCAAAACTTTCTTTACTGTAGTAAAGACTTCCAATCTTATTTAAGGCATTTGCGTGGAATTCTCCTATAGCACCTGTAAGTTCTTGGTTTTTACTTGGTGTTAATGGGTTTGTTCTAGAAGGGATACCCGGTTGAAAGAAAAATGTGGAATTGGTTCCCATTTCATGATGATCGGTTAAAATGTTGGGATACCATTGATGAAATGTACTAATTCTAGCCTGACTTTCGGGTAATTGTACGGGCAACCAATCTCTATTCATATCAAACCAATAATGATTGGTTCTTCCTCCTGGCCAAACTTCACGATATTCTCTGTCGTTTGGGTCTGGGTTGATGTTTTTGTTTTTATGAATATTAGCCCAATACGCAAAACGTTGCAATCCATCAGGATTATAGGATGGGTCAAATAAAATTACAGTATTGTCTAAGAGTTCGTCAATTTTTGGGCCTTGAGCTGCTGCTAAATAATAGGCAACAGCTAAAGAAGCATTTGATCCACTAGCTTCATTTCCGTGAATTGAAAATCCTTGATAGACAACTACTGGCATTTCATTTAGCTCGGTATTGTTAGAGCTAACATTAGTTATAGACATATGATCTTTACGAATTTGATCAATATTATTAAGGTTAGTAGGAGAGGTGATGGTTAGAAGTAATAAAGGTCTGTCTTCAAAAGTTTTTCCTCTATTTTCAATGGTTATTCTATCACTTGCATTTGCTAATGCATACATGTATTGTACAAGTTTGTCATGAGTGATATGCCATTCGCCTACTTCGTGGCCAACAATACTTTTAGGTGTAGGAATATTTTTGTTATAACTAACATCTGTAGGTAGATAATAATTAAGATCAACCGAGTAATCTTGGGCGATTACATTAATAGCAAATAATAAAATAAGAAATTGAAATATAACTTTCATTGGGCAAATTTGTTTTGCCTAAGATATAAAAAAAAAATCCCTCCAAACCTAAAAAAGGTGAAGGGATGTTTATATTATGTGGGTGTGGTTTGTTCTTAAATATCGTCGAAATCTACATCTGTAAAACTAGATGTTGAATTTTCATCAGATTCAACTTCAACGGTATCCTCTTCTTTTTTATAGTCTTTTTGATGACGTTCACTAATAACTTCTTCCCCTTTTTCGTCAATTATGAAAGAAATCATTTCATCTAAACTATCTTTAAATTCAGTAAAATCTTCTTTGTAAAGATATATTTTATGTTTTTTATAGTGAAAAGATCCATCATCATTGGTGAATTTTTTACTTTCGGTAATGGTTAAATAATAATCTCCTGCCTTAGTAGCTCTAACGTCAAAGAAATATGTACGTCTTCCTGCTCGCATTACTTTTGAATGAATTTCTTCTCTCTCCATCATATAATTATCACTCATAATATTTTATTATTTATTTAAGGTTTTGTCAAAATTCTAAAAAAAAATTAACTGTAGCAACATTATAGTTAGTTTTCTTTTTCTAAGAGTTGTTTGGCGTATAATTCTTTATAGTAGCCTTCTTGGTTTACTAGCTCATAATGAGAGCCTTGTTGTATAATTTCACCCTCATTTAGAACAATTATTTTATCTGCATTTTTTGCTGAAGATATTCTATGACTGACTATAATTGTAGTTTTATTTTGCGATATGGCATCAAGATTCCTTAAAATCTCTTCTTCAGTTTCCGTATCTACTGCTGAAAGGCAATCGTCAAATAATAAAATTTGAGGATCTTTTATAATAGCTCTTGCAATAGAAACACGTTGTTTTTGTCCGCCACTAAGCGTGATACCTCGTTCTCCTAATATGGTATCATATCCTTTTTTAAATCCAATGATGTTTTTATGAACCGAGGCTTTTTTGGCAGCTTCAAACACTTCATCTTCAGTTGCATTTCCTTTTCCGAATTTGATATTATTTAAAATAGTATCACTAAATAAAAAGGCATCTTGTGGAACATAACCAATACCACCCCTAAGATTATTTATATTAAGATCTTTTAAATTTTTACCATTTACCATTATTTGTCTATCTTCAACATCGTAAAGCCTTCCAATTAATTCTAAAATAGTTGATTTTCCCGAACCCGTATTTCCAATAATAGCTAAAGTTTCACCAGGATTTATAGAAAAGCTTAGGTTTTTTAATGCAGTAATATTCGTGTCTGGATAAGTAAATGTCAAGTTATTAAATGCTATAGCACCCGTAATTGGAGTATCTCCTGTGACAAGGTTTGTTATTTCAGGTTCCTCATTTAAAAATTCATTAATACGTTTTTGTGAGGCTTCTGCTTGTTGTACCATAGAAGTAACCCAACCTATAACAGCAACAGGCCAAGTAAGCATATTAACATAAATTAAAAACTCTACTATGGTTCCTAGTTGCTCTATTTCTCCATTAATAAATTGTTTACCTCCAATATAAATCACAAGGATATTACTTAATCCAATTAGTAATATCATTAATGGAAAAAACAAGGCCTGTACTTTTACAAGAGCAATGTTTTTATCTTTACTTCCTTCAGCAAGCTCATTAAAATTGGCATTAATTCTCGACTCAATCCCGTAGGCTTTAATCACAGAAATACCACTAAAACTTTCTTGAGTAAAGGAAGTTAATTTGGATAGGTATTCTTGAACTATTGTGCTTCTTTTATGAATTGCAGAACTCAATTTATAAATTGCAATAGATAATAATGGGAGTGGAGCAATTGCATATAAGGTAAGGGTTGGTGCTTTGTAGAACATATAGCTCAATGCCACAATGAGTAGGGTAAGATTTGTTACACTATACATTAAAGCTGGGCCAACATACATTCGAACTTTACCAACATCTTCACTTATACGATTCATTAAATCACCCGTTCGGTTTTGTTTATAGAAACTTAAGGAAAGGCGTTCATATTGCTGAAATATTTCATTTTTAAGATCAAATTCTATTTTCCGAGAAACCACAATAAAAGTTTGTCGCATTAAAAATGTAAAGAGACCTGCCATTAAAGCAGTTCCTAATATAATAAGGATATTAATGAGTAATTCGTGTTTAACAAATGTTATGTCTGAAACAGTTCCATCTACATAATCTTTAATAACATCAATGATGTCACCAATAATCATAGGGACAATTATTTTGAAAACAGTTGCAATTATTGTAATAATTAAGCCTAATAATAATCGACCTCTATATTTTTTAAAATAGAGGTTAAGGTACTGAAGTTCTTTCATTTAGCTTAAAATATTAGTTATTAACAAAGTCATAATTTAATCTTAATATTATTGTGAGGTATTTCGTAATCCATTACTTTTGCACGTCCTTATAAAGGAGGTCATAAATTCAACATATGGAGACTGAAGTAATTAACAAAAAAGATCTTATTAAAATGAACCCTGTTTTTGGTCAATTATCATTCGATAATCACGAACAAATTGTTTTTTGTAACGACAAAGATACAGGTTTAAAAGCAATAATAGGTATTCACAATACGGTAATGGGGCCAGCACTTGGTGGAACTCGTATGTGGAACTATAATAATGAATGGGAAGCTTTAAACGATGCTCTAAGACTATCTCGTGGTATGACTTATAAGTCTGCAATAACGGGTCTTAATTTAGGTGGAGGTAAAGCGGTAATTATTGGAGATGCTAAGACTCAGAAAACTCCTGAATTAATGCTTCGTTTTGGTGAATTTGTTCACTCTTTAGGAGGGAAATATATCACTGCTGAAGATGTGGGAATGACTACTTCAGATATGGATTTAGTAAGAACGGTAACTCCCTTTGTTACAGGTATTTCTGAAGAAAAAGGTGGAGCAGGAAATCCTTCCCCAATAACTGCTTATGGAGTTTTTATGGGAATGAAAGCTGCAGCAAAATATGCCTATGGTAGCGATCTTCTTGAAGACAAAGTAGTGTATGTAGAAGGAATTGGGAATGTGGGAGAAGCTTTGGTTGAAAACTTGAATAATGAAGGAGCTAAAATTTATATTTCAGATATAAATCGAGAACGTCTAGAAGAAATACGTGACAAGTATAATGTTACAATATATGAGGGTGATAATTTATGTGCCGAAGAAATGGATATTTATGCACCTTGCGCATTAGGAGCAACAATTAATGATATTACTTTACCACAGTTAAAAGCTAAAGTAATTGCTGGAGCAGCAAATAATCAATTAGCCGAAGAGCAAAGACATGGCCTTTTACTAAGAGAAAAAGGAATTGTTTATGCACCAGACTTTTTAATAAATGCTGGAGGAATAATTAATGTTTACGCCGAATTAGAAAACTACGGTAAAAAAGAAATTATTCGTAAAACAGAAAATATTTACAATACAACACTAGAAATATTTAACAACGCTGAAGCTAATGGAGTAACAACTCACCAAGCGGCTTTCGATGTTGCTCAATCTAGAATTGATGCCAGAAGATTGAAAAATAGTAAAGACCAATTAAATTAGTAATATTTAAAAGCACAATAATATCATTGTGCTTTTTTTAATTATTTAAGTTCTTATAAAATATGCTTACAAGAAGACACATTAGAGTTAAGGTTTTGCAATCTATTTACGCTTATAATCAAAGTGAAAATAAAAACCTTGAAAAGCAAGAAAAGTTTTTACTCTATAATATGGAACAAATGCAGGAACTGTATTTGGTAATGCTTCAATTAATATTAGCACTTCGAGATCAAGCAGAAAACTTTCAAAACCTCTCTCAGAAAAAACACCTTGCTACAGAATTGGAAAAAAATCCAAGTAAGGTATTTATTGAAAACAAAATAATTGAGTTAATAGCTTCAAACGAAGCGTTTTCAGATATAATAAAGCGCAGAAAACTTAATTATTGGGAGATTGATTCTGAGTATGTTACTATTCTTTTTAACTCTTTAAAAGAGCAAGACTGGTATTCTGAGTTTTTAAAGCAAAAAGCAACCAATTTTTATGAAGACAAAGATTTTCTTATTAAGATTTTTAAGAATGTTATTGCCCCTAATGATAAATTATACGAATATATAGAAGACAAGCGTCTAACTTGGGTAGATGATTTTCCTTTGGTGAATACCTTGCTTGTGAAAATGTTATCTAATATTTCTGAAAAAAATATAGAAACTGTTTTAATTCCTGATGTTTATAAAAATAAAGAAGACCGCGATTATGCATTAGAATTAATGCAAAAGGTGATTTTATATGATGAAGAACTTACCGATATAATTGATGAAAAAACTCCAAATTGGGATAGAGAGCGTATTGCAGATATAGATATGATCATTTTAAAAATGGGAATTTCAGAATTTCTATATTTTCCTTCTATCCCAATTAGAGCAACAATTAATGAATATTTAGAAGTGTCTAAAGAATATTCTACACCCAAGAGCAGTTTATTTATTAATGGGATTTTGGATAAAATAGTTAAAGAATTCTCAAATTCCAAAAAAATAAATAAATCAGGACGTGGTCTAAAATAAAAAATAAGTATTTTAGCCCAACTAAAAACATAAATCTATACTATTATGAAAAAGTCAATTTTAATTATTGCAATAATGTCAGCTTTTGTATTTACTTCATGTAAAGAAAATGCTGCTGAAAAAGTGAGTGAAGAAAATGTAGCAGAAGCTGCAGATCGTGATGCAAATGCTGGTAAATTTCCAGTAATTACTTTTACTGAAAAAGAGTTCGATTTTGGAACTATTGATCAAGGAACCAAAGTAGAGCATGTGTTTAAATTTAAAAACACAGGTGATGCACCTTTAGTAATTGTAAACGCAAAAAGTAGTTGTGGTTGTACTGTTCCTACTTATCCAAAAGAACCAGTTGCACCAGGAGCAGAAGCTGAGCTTTTAGTAAAGTTTAACGGATCTGGTAAAAACCAAGTTAGTAAAACAGTTACGATTACTGCTAATACTGAATCAGGAAAAGAAACAATTAAAATTAAAGCTTTTGTAAATCCTAAAGAAGGAGCAGCTGGAGCTACAACTTTAAAAACTTCTTAATAAAAAGTAATTTTTAAATATTTTATGGAACAAATACAAAGTTTTCTCCCGCTAATTTTATTATTTATGGTGATATATCTATTTATGATACGTCCCCAAATGAAAAAACAAAAGCAAGAGAAAAATTTTTCTAAAGAACTTAAAAAAGGAGATAAAATCATTACCAAAAGCGGAATGCATGCGAAAGTAATGGAACTTAATGATGACGGAACCTGTGTTTTAGAAACCTCTGCTGGAAAAATGAAATTTGAACAATCTGCAATTTCTATGGAAATGAGTAATAAACTCAATGCCCCAGAAAAAAAGAAATAGTTTAAATACGATTTTAAAAAATAAAAAAGACCTTCAATTAATTTAATTGAAGGTCTTTTTATTTGAGATTCAATTGCCTATTTTGCTATTAATTGAACAATCTTAATAATAACTTCGGTAGCTTTTTGCATACTTTCTACAGGTACGTATTCATACCTTCCATGAAAATTATGTCCACCTGCAAAAATGTTAGGACAAGGAAGTCCTTTGTAGCTTAATTGAGAACCGTCAGTACCACCACGAATAGGTTTTATTATAGGTTTTATACCCACTTTCTCCATAGCTTCTTTTGCAATATCAACAATATGCATTACAGGTTCTATTTTCTCTCGCATATTAAAGTATTGATCTGTAATTTCAACTTTAATTACTTCTCTTCCATATTGAGAGTTTAATTCATCCGCAAGATTCTTGATTACATTTTTTCTCGCTTCAAAATGTGATTTATCATGATCTCTAATGATGTATTGAAGTTTGGTTTCTTCAACTTCACCATTCATATTATGCAAATGAAAAAAGCCTTCTCTACCTTCAGTATGTTCTGGAGTTTCCATTTTAGGAAGTGAATTGATAAACTGTGTTGCGATATTCATACTATTGATCAATTTTCCTTTAGCATATCCAGGGTGTACGATTTTACCTTTAACAGTTATAACAGCACCAGCTGCATTAAAATTTTCGTATTCTAATTCTCCTACTTGACTTCCGTCCATAGTATAAGCCCAATCTGCACCAAATTTTTCAACATCAAATTTATGTGCCCCACGACCAATTTCTTCATCGGGAGTAAAGCCTATTCTTATTTTACCATGTTTGATCTCTGGATGATTAATAAGGTATTCCATTGCGGTAACTATTTCGGTAATACCCGCTTTATCATCAGCACCTAAAAGTGTTGTTCCGTCTGTTGTTATTAATGTTTGGCCTTTATATAAAAGCAAATCATCAAAATATGATGGAGATAAAACGATAGCTTCTTCTTTATTTAAAACAATATCTTTTCCGTCATAATTCTCAATTAGTTGAGGCTTAACATTTGCTCCTGTAAAATCTGGGGTCGTATCAAAGTGAGAGATAAATCCTACAACAGGAACTTCATGGTCTATATTGCTAGAAAGTGTAGCCATAATGTATGCGTTTTCATCGATACTTACTTCTTGCATTCCTATGCGTATTAATTCGTCTGCTAATGGATTAGCTAGATCCCATTGTTTCTTGCTACTAGGGGTCTCATCGCTGTTTGGGTCACTTTCGGTATCTATAGTAACATAACTAATAAAACGGTCTATTAGGCGTTGTTTTTCAATCATAAATAGTTTTTTTCAAAGATAAAATAAACAAATTGATAAATCGGGTAATATGCTAGTTTTCATCGATTAAAAAAAAAAGTGTATTTTTAAGCAAAACAATTAAAAACCAATTTTATGAAACAAAAAAACTTTTTAATTCTTATGATTGCTTTGTTGGCAACAACATTTGCTTTTTCACAAGTAAGCGGTACTGTAACCGATGACTCCTCTCAACCTTTAATGGGTGTTAGTATTGTTATTAAAGATACTGCAACGGGAGCGGTTACAGATTTTGATGGAAATTATTCAATTGAGGCCTCTAATGGAGATATTCTAGTATTTTCATACATAGGTTATGATACTCAAGAAATCACTGTTAGTGGGTCAACTGTAACAGTAACTTTAGTATCTGGGGTTTCTCTAGATGAAATTATTTTAGTGGGTACTCGTAATCCTGGTAGAACTGCACTTAATTCTGCAGTTCCTGTAGATGTATTAAATGTTTCTGAAATTGCGGAGAGTTCTCCACAAATAACAGTAACAGAATTACTTAATTATGCAGCACCATCATTTTCATCTAATACACAGACTATTTCGGATGGTACAGATCATATTGCGCCTGCTTCTCTTAGAGGTTTAGGACCAGATCAAGTATTAGTCCTAATCAACGGGAAAAGACGCCATAAATCATCATTAGTAAATGTAAATGGTACATTTGGTAGAGGATCTGTAGGTACAGATTTAGATGCGATTCCTGTAGCTTCTATCGATAGAATAGAAATCTTAAGGGATGGAGCAGCTGCACAATATGGATCTGATGCTATTGCTGGGGTAATTAATATAGTACTAAAAGATGCAACTAATGAACTTGCTTTAAGTATAACTTCTGGTGCAAATTTCACTAGTGAAAATCCAGATGATGATGTAGATGGTGAAAAATTTAATTTAGCAGCAAACTATGGGTTGCCTATTGGAGATAAAGGATTTATAAACTTTACTGGTAATTTTGATTTTAGAGGAGCTACCAATAGAATGAAAGAATGGGAAGGTCAAATCTTTAATCAATATAATACCATTGAAAGAGTGGCTCAAGCAGATGGATATGATATTAGTCTTTTATTAGATGATGATGTATCTGATGTTATTGCTTACGGAAATCAAGCTGGTTTTAATTTACCCGATGATGCAACTAAAGAAGATCTACAGGGTATTTTAAGCGCTGATAATACAACTGCTGAACTTGCAGCTAGAGGTCTTGAACGTAAAGATTTTAATATGCGGGTTGGTCAATCTGAAGTAAGAGGTGGTCAATTTTTTGCTAATATGGAAATTCCAGTTAGTGAAGATTTAGTGAT
>MAAC01018273.1_pt1 | contig 34245 bp, 26 predicted proteins | sample 1115981 | NCBI WGS metagenome assembly MAAC01 (sample SAMN04961126, study PRJNA320927) | seawater metagenome | isolation source: sample BD02T64 sea water enriched with oil for 64 days | place: USA:Gulf of Mexico | collected 2013-07-27 | reverse complement strand
TCACTACTCAAATCGGTATGAAAGCGATGCAAAACCAAGATGAAATTGGTGCTGCTTCAGTAGATTACGCGATGTACTCTGGTTATGTGACGTTTGCTTACCTATGGGCTCGTATGGCTCAGGTAGCGGCTGATAAAATAGCAGAAGGTTCTGATGACGCTTTCTACAAAGCTAAGCTTCAGACGGCTAACTTCTACTTTAAGCGTATTTTGCCAAGAACTCGCGCCTGTGTTGAAACTATACTTAATGGTGGCTTGGATACGCTGATGGATATGGAAGAAGATAACTTCGGATTCTATTAAGTCATTTGGGGAGAGGAGGTGCGGTAATCGCCCCTTCCTCTCTCAGTCAGTCTATCTGTAAGACTATGCCCGCTAATATCGCGGGCATTCTTTTGCCTGTTAATTAATAAAGTATACAGACTGGTTTATAAATGGGTTTATGGGAAGTGGATAGGTGGAGGTATTGGCTTGATGCTAGTTGATGACATCTAGCCAAGATTTGTGTTTTTTGGAGGTAGTATTTGTATCGAATTCATCAAATTCCTCATCGCCACCTTCGACATCGTTTGTATTGTTGGTGGTGTTGTTGGTGCCTTCGGCTAGCTCCCTTTTAAGCGTTGTGCTGGCCGGTTCAGTATTTGTTGCAGTGTTATCTGAGGTTTCTTCCTTTTGCACTGTGCTGGGTGTCGGCTCGCTGCTGTTGTCGATAGCCACAGGGGTGTTGGGTATTGGTTTTGTTGCCTTTAGCGTAGCGGCAAATATGGATAAGCATGAGGTGGTGTCTTTTAGGTTTTGTTTGAGGCTTTTGCTTTGGGGCCAATTTTTGTACTTTTGGCCGATATTTACCAGCGACTTATTTGATGTAATGCTTTCTTTTACGTCGGATGTTGCGTTGTAAAGGCCCTTTAAGCTATTCAACTCAGCGATAGTGAGAGTTTTTTTGAACTCTTTTTGTGCTGATTTACATTCTTTTAATGCCGAGGCCAGGGACTTGCTTGCATTGGAAAGTTGTTTTTGGTTGTTTCTTTGCGTCTTTGTTACGCGGCGAATGGCTGAAGATACGTCGGATTCACATTGCTGTGATTCTTTAATTAGTGAGACTAGCGCAACGGCATTTTCACTATTGGGGTTCTTTTCTGCCAACTCAAACGCTTTTGCATTCTGTCGGGCGCTCTTTTTACGTTTATGGGCTTGGGTGAGAAGTTTGTTGGCTTTGGTTAGTTGGTATGCGCCGAAATTTGGTTTGTTTGTGAATTGGCGAGCATTTTCACATTGAGCCTTAAAGTCTTGATAGGCAATGATTGCTTTTTTCATTTCCTCTTCTGCTTGTGTTGCGGTATTCACCGCTTTCTGAAGCTTTTCTTCTACACGAGTGCAGGTGCGGATTTTACTGGCAAGTACAAAAACCTCCATTAAATCTGGAGCAATGATTAATGCTTGTTCTTTTAGCTCTTGATATTGACCAATTTCATTGGCTGCTAGGGTAAGGTCGTTGTTTGATAGTGCTGATTTAGATGACTTACAAAAATCGATGCCTTGTTCCAGTATGGGGGTGGCTTCTGCTCGTTGAATATTGGACTCGACACGTTTGCAATATTTGATGTTTGTATCCATCTCACGAGAGGAGGTGAGCAAGATGCTTTCATCAATAGCAATTGCTTTGTTTATTTGTTGAGTGTAATAGCTGAAGTTTGCTTTTGCTTGGGCCAAATCTGAAGAGCGAAGGCTGTTGGCTTCGTTACAGGCACGAAAACCGACAAGGTATGTGTCGATGGCCAGGTTGAGCGATGTTTCGTCGGCATGCACAGGGGAGACTGAAAGTGTACATATAAGTAGACTGACAACAATATTGAGTGCTGCTGTTAGGCTATTTGTTTTTATTGGAGTTCTGCGTTCAAGCGTCATGAGGTACCTGTATGTATACACTTCTTGTTTTTTAAAACGGGGTCTCGATTGAATGGATTATCAGGGAGCTTTATGAATAATCGGTAGTTGCTTATTGTCGCTTTTGTTTTCAAAGAAAACGAAAGCAATTTTGTAGTGATCTTGTAACAGGATTGCCTGTAACCTAATAAACACAGTGTCACCTGCGGCGATATAATAAAGGAATTTGCTAGTTTTAGTCACAAAATTACACATTATTTTAATATCAGAGCAGGTTTCTGTTGATTTAGTTCCATTTCAATGACGTAGGGGTAATTATATCAACAGTTTTGTAACTTTTCGTACTTTCCACTCGAGATAGCTGACTGTCAAGGGTGTTTATATATCACTCAGGTGTGGCATAATAGGCGCAAATAAAGAGACGGCTAACGTAGTTAGGTGTCAGTTTGATGTTAAAAATTTATTAAGTAGTGTTCATTATGTTGTCGTTTTTGCCTGGCCCAATAAAGGCACTGTTAACCTTTACATTGGTGATAATAAACACGGTGAGCTTGTGTACGCCGCTGCTCTTATTGTCCCTGGTAAAAATACTGATCCCGTTAAAATGGGTTCGGCGAGTGCTTACGCAAGTGCTGATTTGGATTGCGGAGACATGGGTTAGTATTAATGGTGGTATTCTTGCGCTGACGCAGAAAATTGAAATCGATGTTGATATGCCCGACTCTCTACGTTATGGCGGTTGGTATTTAGTGACCTGTAACCACCAGTCGTGGGTAGATATTGTTGTATTGCAGAAAGTGTTTTGGCGGAAAATACCATTTTTGAAGTTTTTTCTAAAAAAAGAGCTGATTTGGGTGCCTGTACTTGGCTTGGCTTGGTGGGCATTAGATTTTCCTTTTATGAGGCGATTTAGCCGGGACTTTTTGCAAAAACACCCTGAAATGAAAGGCAAGGACTTAGAGACCACACAGAAGGCCTGTGCAAAATTTAAAGAGATACCTGTGTCGGTGATGAATTTTGTTGAAGGCACACGTTTTAATGAAGAAAAGAAAGTGAGGCACCAATCGACCTATGACCATTTGCTGAATCCCAAAGCAGGGGGCGTTGCCTTTGTTTTGTCTGCAATGGGTGGACAATTACAGTCGATGGTTGATGTGACGATTGTGTATCACGATGAGAGTTTTGAGTTTTGGGATCTGATGTTTGGGCGAGTGAAAAAAATCACTGTCAAAATCGTCGAGAGACCAATTCCAGAAAGGATGGCTTTAGGTGATTATGAAGGTGATCCAGAATTCCGTGATGAGCTGAGACAGTGGCTTGGTGGGATTTGGCAAGAAAAGGATGTGTTGATCTCCGACATCAAAGGCCAAGGGTAGTAGGCAGAACAAAGTGAGTGGGCGAAAGCCCTGAATTCCATTAATTTTGTGACAGTGTTGTAATTATGACAGTTCCGATAAATACCAATTTGGCGCAGCTTTTTATGCGCGCATTTTACTGGGCCGAAGAAGGCTTACAGAATACTTTAAAAGAACGTGGTTGGGCACAAATTACCAAAGCTCAATCTCAAGTGTTTATTAGTATTGGAGAGGGTGTTACACGCCCTTCAGAGATCGCTGCCAGAATGAGTGTGACACGGCAAGCAATTCACCAGACAATTAATGAGCTTGTAGGATTTGGTTATGTGAGCTTAGAGCCTGATCCGTCGGATCGGCGTGCTAAGATTGTTACTTACACGGACAAAGGCCACGAGATTGGTCAAAATACCGTGTTAGGGCTTTCGGAAATTGAGGCACAGTTAATTGCACGTATTGGGGTTGATAATGTGCAAGCATTACGAGAAGCTTTGTGTCAAAACTGGGGCGAGCCGTATGTCCCTGTAGAAATGCACGCTTAGCAATTTCAGTTAGCGCATAAAAAAACCAGTATCAAATGATACTGGTTTTTTTATGCGTGGCATTTAATATGGAGCTAATATTGTTAACCGATACTTTTTAACATCCATTTTTCTGGCTGTAAGCACGTCAACTTTTCTTTAAGAAGTTCTTCTATATCTGGAATTTGAAATGCATCTTCTTCACAGGCAAAGCTGATGGATATTCCTGTATTACCGGCACGACCTGTTCGGCCAATACGGTGCACGTAGTCTTCAGGATCTTCAGGCAACGTATAATTTACTACGTGACTGATGCCATCAATGTGAATGCCTCGACCAGCGACATCCGTTGCAACTAGTACTCTAAGCCTGCCGCTGCGAAAGTCTTCTAATGTTCGCATACGTTTATGCTGCGGTATTTCACCAGAAAGAACCGCCGCTTGAATATTCTTTCGTTTTAAACGTTCCATCAGTGTTCGCGTTTCATCGCGTCGGTTGCAAAATACGATGACGCGCTCTAGCTCTTTTTGCATAATAATATTGTAGAGCAAGGTGAATTTTTCTTCACTGGTAGTAATGTAGATATTTTTTTCTACATTGGAATTGGCAAGACTTTCAGACTCAATCTCAATGTGGGTAGGGTGAAACGTCCAGCTTTCTGAGAGGTTAATGATGTCTTGATTGAAAGTGGCGCTAAACAATAAAGTTTGACGATATTCGTTGCGTGGTGCTTGGCGAATCAGGCGTTTTACATCGGGGATGAACCCCATGTCTAGCATACGGTCAGCCTCGTCAATAACGAGGAATTCAATTTCTGATAAAAACAACTTTTTGTTATTTAAAAAATCAATTAAACGCCCGGGCGTGCCGACAACGATATCAATAATTTCGTTTTCTAAACGGTTTTGTTGCTTTTTATAGTCCATGCCACCCACAATGCTCATCAGCGTGAGGGGTGTGTGTTTGATAAGGTCAATCGCATCCTTTTCAATTTGCATGGCCAATTCGCGAGTTGGTGCGAGAATCAATGTGCGAGGTTCACCGTTATAGCGTTCCTCTTGCTCAGGGCGTTTGAGTAATGTGTTGATAACAGTAATAAGAAAAGCTGCCGTTTTTCCAGTACCGGTTTGTGCTTTACCGATGAGATCTTTCCCTTCAAGGCTGTGAGGTAACGACTCAGCTTGAATTGAGCTGCAATGGGTGAAGCCGATGTCTGCGATGGCTTGTTGTAAGCGAGGATCTAAATTTAAGTCGCTAAACGGGACTTTAGGAGGCTCAACGGGTTCCGTGTTAACAGTCTCTGCAGTGCTGTTAGTCGCGTTATTTTCAGTGGTGCTCTCAACCGTATTTTTCGCAGCGATTTGATCGTTGCTGGACGCCTCTGCTATTTGAGTAGCGGCTGTTTTGCTTTCTGGCGATTCTTGTTGCATTAGAACTCTTTGTCATCAAACTGTTTAAGGTGGTCTATTTAAGTCAGATGGGCGGTCAATGTCTAGTACTATTCCATAATCCGAGGTTTCCATGGGGTAAAGCAGGTGTTTATGTCGAGAAATAATGCACTTTGCTCCCTCGTCCCCTGTTAATGTCAATAATTCTTGTTTGAACTGCTGCTGGAACCCGACAGGGTGTCCAGATGTTTGAGTTGATGAAGTGTTGAAGATGACTGGCCTTGTAATGGGGTGGTTCTGTAGTTTGTTTGCAATGTTTTGATAAGTGTCTACCGAAATCCAAGGCATGTCTCCCAGGCAAATAATCCAGCCGCTCCAATCCTTTGTTTGTTTTACGCCATAAGCCAAGCTGGTACCCATTCCTGGGTTAGCGGTATCAAAGGGGATTTTTTGGATAGAATACGCTGAGATATAATGAGAGAGCTGGGTGTTGCTTTGCTCATAAACAACAGCAATAGGATGGTTGAGTGTGGATAGTGTATCCAGGCAATGTTGGATAACGGGTTTGTTATCTAAAATCGCGGTTAGCTTATTACCACCAAAGCGCCTTCCTTGGCCTGCGGCAAGTATTAAAAAACCGGGAGCGGATTGCTCATTTAATCTCAACTATCTAATGTTAGCGGTAGTGAGCGTAATCGCTTTCCCGTTGCTGCGAATACCGCATTGGCTATTGCCGGGGCCACTACGGGTACCGCAGGCTCCCCAACTCCGGTCGGAGCATCGCTACTTGTAATGATGTGTACGTCAATCTCTGGCATTTCATTCATTCGCAGCAGTTCATAATTATGAAAGTTAGTTTCTTGAACCGCGCCATCCTTAATGCTTATTTTTCCCTTCATTGCTTGTGTTAGCCCAAAGACAATGCCACCTGACATTTGTGCTTTGACAATATCGGGGTTAATGGTTTGGCCGCAATGCACCGCACAGGTGATTTTATGAACTTTCACCTTGTCATTGTGAATAGAGACTTCTGCAAGTAGTGCAACATAACTTTTAAATGAATGATGAACTGCTATACCTTGGAACCTTGGGTTTGAATTCTTGTCTTGAGATGGTTTTCCCCAGCGACCTTTATCCGCAACGGTAGATAGCACTTGCGTCATTTTGGCGTTGTTTTTTAATAATTCCAGCCGAAATAGGTACGCATCTTTATTGCTGGCATGGGCTAGTTCATCAATAAAACTTTCCATGAAAAAGCCGTTGTAAGAATGGCCAACGGAACGCCAGAATCCAACGCGTAGTCCAGGGTCGTGTTGAACGTGGCGAACTTCAAAGTTATCTATTTCGTAAAGACTGTCTGATGCACCTTCAACGCTGGTTTCATCCAACAGAAGATCCCCGTATATAGTCGGGCCAAGGGAGCCAACCGCTTTTACCATACCGTCAGGTAGCCACGCGGGTAACACAACCGCGGAGGCTTCTTTGAAGGTGTAAGGCATAATGTTTGGGCTGGCACCTTTGTAATGCAATGCATCGACTTGCCCTTGAGCGTTAATGCTGCCTTTTAATTGAACGACAGCGGCGGGCCGATAAAAGTCATTTTGAAGGTCATCCTCGCGAGACCAAATTAGCTGGATAGGAAGGCCAGATTCTTTGGCGATATGAACGGCTTCTTCAACAAAGTCTTGGTTTAAACGACGGCCAAAGCCGCCTCCCATTAATGTTGTGTTAATGGTGATTTGACTGCGGCGTAACCCTGATGCGTGTTCAGCGGCCGCAGCAGCAAGGTCAGGCCCCTGAGTAGGTGCCCATACTTCGCAATGGTCGCTGTTTAATACAACGCTGCAGTTCATTGGCTCCATGGTGGCATGGGCCAAATAGGGAACGCGATATTCTGCCTCAATTACTTGTGTAGCTGAATCAAAAGCAGAATCGGTATCACCGTCATCCCTGGCAGTTTTTCCGCTATTATTCTTGAGCGCGTTTCGATAACCCTCAAGAATACTGGCGTCGGATAATTTGGAGAATTCGGGCTTGTCCCACTCTATGGAAAGTTTTTTTGCTGCCTCTTTGGCCTGCCACCAGCTAATAGCAATAACGGCAACACCGTTAGGGATGGTAACGATTTTTTTAACGCCAGGCATATCAAATGCACCGTTGGCGTTCCAGCTTTTTACTGTGCCACCGATGACAGGGCAGCGTACTACAGAGGCCTTTAAACATCCTTTTGGCGCAGAATCAATGCCGAACCGGGCTGTGCCTTTAGACTTCATTGGGGCATCAAGGCGGATGCTTGGTTTGCCTATTTTCTGGAACTGATCGGGTGTTTTTAGTGTCACTGACGGTAGCGAAAGGTCTTTCGCTATATCAACGAGTTCACCGTAAGTAAAACTGTATTTCTGATAATGTGCTTTGCCGTCTTGGATTTGAATGGCATCAGGTTTTACGTTCCAGCGCTTTGCTGCTGCATTGCGTAGCATTTCTCTTGCTGTGGCGGCAACGGTGCGTAAAGGTATCCAATTAGTAGCAGTGCTGCTGCTGCCCCCTGTAATTTGAATACCGTATAAAGGGTTTACGTAATCGGTATGCACCCCGCTGGTTTTTACCTCAATGTGATGAGGCTCTACTTCCAACTCTTCAGCGATAAGTGTTGTTAGCCCCGTCATGGTTCCTTGTCCCATTTCTGTACGGTGTAGATAAAACAAGATACGATTGTCGGGTGTAAGTTCTAGCCAGGCGTTGGCGTGCCAGCTGTTGTTGCTCTGATGGTTGCCATTGTGGATAGGGCCGCTTGCGCATCCGCTAAGAGGGAGAGAAAAGGCTAAGCCGGTTCCAGTGAGGCCGGCAGCTTTAAGAAAGTTTCTACGATTGGTTGTAGTATTCATGGCGAGCCCCTTAGCTAGAAAGGTCAGATTGGAAGTTTGCCGTCGATGAGACGGTTGAAGAATTCGATGAGGCAGGTGAGGCAAGGTTTTTTGCGGCATCATGAATTGCTTGGCGAATTTTTGGATAGGTGCCACAGCGACAAATGTTCCCCGACATTGCTTGGGTAATGTCCTCGTCGGTAGGGGAGGCATTTTTTGCCAGTAATGCGCTGGCAGACATTATTTGCCCTGATTGACAATAGCCGCATTGTGGCACGTTGTTTTTTATCCATGCCTGTTGAACGGGGTGTTCACTTGTTTCAGCATTTCCTTGTAAACCCTCAATGGTAGTGATGCTTTTCCCTTTTGCTGCCGATACGGGAGTAATACAAGAACGTATGGCAACACCGTCTAGATGTAGGTGCCTTGTAATTGTACAATGTCGCGGATCACCCACAATAAGGGCATGGCAGGATCCGCATCAACACTGAGGTCGTTGCCGTTAAGTGAAAATGTGATCATGGTTCTATCTCCGTCAGAAGCGAACAGCGATTGTTATACAGAAAAGCATGGATTACAAATAGCTTGACGGATTGTTCATGAGACAGATAGTTGTGAGTTATAATTGACGGTTTGAAATACAGAGTGGTTTAGAGAGCAGAGTAACTATTGGGCTCTTGTGGTTCGGCCTTATCAAATAGAAATTCAATCACAGTACAATCAGATAAATACTGCAGGGTGTGCTCGGTGTTCGATGGGATTCGGAACCATTCGCCTGCTTGAATCTGTTGTGTTTTGTCATTGATGATTAAACGAATAGATCCAGTAATTAAACGGTTTTTTGTGTCTTTTAAATTGATTAGCTCACCCGTGTCTGTCCCTTTTTCATAACTCGTAAACATGACATTGCAGTTGTGAGGGCCTAGGTGAAAGGTGTCCGCAGCATTTGTATTTTTATGTGAAATTTCAATGGGTTGGAAAAGGCTCATGGCAACATCTGTCGAATGAATTGTGGTCGCTTTATCAAAGCTTAGTCCAGAGGTAGGTAAACATCCAGTGTGTGCAGGCAAGAACGCCTGCTAAGTGAGGCTGGTAAGAACTGCGGGTTAGGCTAGGCTTTAAAAGGAGTACATTTGTGGTAGGGCGTGTGTAAAAGCTCTCTTTGATAACAGTGAATAATTGTTAGCAGCAGGAACCGATGAAGCAAGATAATGGACTGAGGGTGCCCCTGGAAATTGACGGGCTAAATGAAGGGAGCAATAACGAGCGCAATAACGGGCGTTATCACTCGCTTGCTAGAAGCCTGGTGCTGTGGTTTCTATTATTGGCATTGTTACCGTTGACGCTAGTGTCTTTTATTAGCTACCAACAAGCTCATAGTAGCTTGAGGTCAGCAAAGGTTGATGCTTTAGAGCAGATTGCGGGAAAAAATATTGGATTCATTGAAAGCTGGTTTGACTACAGACTTATGGATATCAGTGTGCAGGCCGAGTCTCTGGCCAATATTACATTGCTGGCAGGGTTGAGTGAGGGATGGGAAAAAAGTAGAAAGGGCTTAAGTGCTTATGTTAAAAGCTATGACTGGGCGAAACGAATAGATGCTTCAGATGACAATTTAATTACGTTAACTCGCCAGTATGATTATATCTCGGATATTTTTCTTATTGATGATCAAGGTAACATTCTTTTTAGTGCAGCTAATGGGGCAGATCTTGGCACCAATTTGTTCAAAGGCCCTTATTCAACAACCCGCTTTGCCAGTGCTGTAAAGGTATCTCTAGCCTCAGGTCAAACTCAATTTTCAGATTTTGAGCGTTATGTCTCGTCCAATAATCAGGTGTCTGGTTTTATTACTGCTCCGCTATTGGATGATTTTTCCGTAAAGGTGGGGGTTGTAGCGATAAAGTTAAGCGCGGCGCGAATATATGGGTTTTTACATCGAGATAAGTCAATAAAACTGCGTGAATACTTGGTGGGGGAACAAGGTCTTTTGCGAACCCCGGTTGATGATGAAACGAGTGTATTAACAAGGAAGGTCGATTTATCAGGTGTTTATAGTGGGGGTGTAGGGGTAGCGTCAGAATACGTTGGAGTAGATGGAGAATGGGTTGTCGGCTTGCATTTGCCGCTTAAATTACTGAATGTTAATTGGACAATGATTAGTGAGGTGAACCGTGATGAGGCATTCCAGGCGGTTACTTGGTTAGGGAAGGAGACGTTAGGATTGCTGTTGGCAACCGCTATTGTCGTTATGTTTTTCGCATTTGTTATTGCCCGTCGAATTACTCGGCCAATTGTTGCTCTTGTGGCCGCTACAAAAGCCGCGACCGAAACGAATAAAAATGGTATTCAGCGAGTTTATGTTGAGGCCCAGAATGAGATAGGAACCTTAGCTAAGGCGTTTAATCAAATGGTGGTTTCGCGGGGTGAGTATGAGTCCGCGCTTGAGGATAAAACACATCAAATGAAAATGGCGCTCAACGATTTGAATGAGCAAAAGTATGCATTGGATCAACATGCGATTGTTGCGATAACCGATGTCCGAGGGACGATAACATTTGCTAATCAGCGGTTTATTGATGTTAGTGGATATCAGGAAAATGAGTTGATTGGAAACAATCATCGCATGCTGAATTCTGGCATGCATGCTGAGGCGTTCTGGCGCAATATGTACCTTCACGTTAGTCAAGGTAATGTATGGCATGCAGAGGTTTGTAATAAGGCAAAGCAAGGGCATTTGTACTGGGTTGATACCACTATAGTGCCGTTTCTTGATGATCAGGGTAAGCCACAAAGTTATATAGCCATTCGTACGGAAATTACCAAGAGCAAAGAAACGGAGCAAGCCTTAATTCACGCTAAGGAAGGTGCGGAGAGCGCGGTTCTAGCCAAGAGTGAATTCTTGGCCAGTATGAGTCATGAGATACGTACCCCAATGAACGGTGTGCTGGGTATGTTGGGATTGCTGCAAAATACTGAGTTAACAGAAGACCAACGTCGTAAAGCGGGTGTTGCACAATCCAGCGCGAAAGCACTGTTAACGGTAATTAATGATATTTTAGATTTTTCCAAAGTTGATGCCGGCAAGTTGGAATTGGAAGAACTTGATTTTAATATGCGGCATTTGTTTGAAGAGTTCGTTGAGTCTATGGCGTTACGTGTTGAAGAAAACGGGGCAGAATTAATTTTGGACACCGTCAATCTCGGGACATCTCGAGTAAAAGGGGATCCGGGGCGTATTCGACAGATCCTAGTAAACTTAGTGGGGAATGCCATTAAATTTACTCAAGCTGGTGAAATTGTTGTTCGGGCAAGGATGCAACAAGTTGGGTCAAATGAGTCTGTTTTGAGTTGTTCTGTTCGAGATACAGGCATTGGAATTCCAAACAATAAACTGCTTGGGTTGTTTGAGGCATTTACGCAGGTGGATGCATCGACCACACGAGAGTATGGCGGAACAGGGTTGGGTTTATCCATTGTTAAACAACTTTGCGAGTTGATGGGGGGGAGCATTAGCGTTGCCTCTGAGGTGGGTGAAGGTTCCTGTTTTGAGTTTATTATTTTAGTGAAAAGTAGTGATAGTGAATTGCAGGTTCTCCCTAAAATTAATGTACATGAATTGTCATTGCTTATTGTTGATGACAATGCCACCAATCGAATGGTGATGCGAGAACAGTTAGAGGATTGGGGGGCGAAAGTGGAGGAAGTTGAAAGTGGGGTGTCTGCATTAGCCCGACTAAAAGAAAGAACGCAGCCATTTGATATCGTGTTGCTTGATATGCAAATGCCAGGGATGAATGGCGCTGAACTAGGGCGTACAATAAAGTCAGACAAGGCACTGGGTGATACTAAATTAGTTATGATGACATCTATGGGGCATAGGGGAGATGCACAGTATTTCTCTGATTTAGGGTTTAGTGCCTATTTTTCCAAGCCAGCCACAGCATCAGATTTATTCTCCGCATTGACGATTGTTGCTGATGGCGGGGATGCATTGCTGCAAGCCAATCCCTTGGTTACGCGGTATTATTTACAGACGCTGATGGAGTCTGAGATGAGTGACGTTGTCTGGCCAAAAAATTTACGGTTGCTATTGGTTGAGGATAATGCGATTAACCAAAACGTAGCGCTGGGAGTGCTAGAGGCAATAGGATTGCACGCAGATATCGCTAATGATGGGGTTGAAGCAATACATACGTTAAGTGGGGCTCCTGAGTTGAATGGGTTTGATTTGATATTGATGGATTGTCAAATGCCAGAGATGGATGGGTATGAAGCAACACGAAATATTCGTTCAGGAAAAGCCGGAGAGAGAAATAAAGCGTTACCGATTATTGCGATGACAGCAAATGCGATGATGGGTGATAAAGAAAAGTGTTTGGCAGCAGGTATGAGTGATTATTTGACCAAGCCCATAGAGCAAGGTGACCTGAAAGAAATGTTATGTCAGTGGTTAGATGTTGCGCCTACGTCTAAACCAGTTGTTAGTGATGAGCCTAAAGTCGCTAGTGTAGTTACTCGGTTATCCCATATAGATTCATTTGTATGGGATGAATCTATATGGGATAAAACAGCAGCGTTAAAACGACTGGGTGGAAAGGAGAAAAATTTAAAAAAATTGATAAAACTATTTTATCGAGATATGCCGACACAAATTGAAGGACTTGAGCGAGCATGTCTTGGGGAGGGGGTGGATGATATTTTGCATTCAGCTCATACGATTAAAGGCGTAGCAGCCAACTTAGGTGGGCTGAGTTTACAACAAAGGGCTGCTGAATTAGAAAAGTCTGCGCGCTCGAATGATCGGGTGTATGTCGATGTATTAGTACCCAAAGTGAAAGATGCGTATAAGGCATTGGCCTATGAGTTTTCACACTATGTTGATTTTGGCAAAGAAAGGGAGAGCTAACGTTAGCGTTTTTGTCATCGGATAAATTGATGCTGTTGCCGCAGATTTAAACATCCATTGGGTTGTCGGGTATGAGCGGAGGCATAGGGCAATCTAATGTCTCACAGATGGCACGCAATAATTCTATTTCATGGATTGAGACATGATCATCATCTAGGATGCAATCAATACAGGCGTCAATAATGGGTTGTTTTAAAAGTGGAGATAGCTGGCCTAGCTTTTCAAGGCTAATGGCTAGTTGTTGAATGCTGGGTAGTGAGGGTGCAACTTCTGTAGTGGAAAATGCCGCGTAGGCTTGATGAAATATTCTAGTATTTATTTCTCCTGCTTTGTTGGATGTGGCGCTAAGTGCCGCCAAAACATGCTGTATTTCGCTAAATACAGCGGAGTAGTGATTGATTGTGTGACGCTTTTTTTTGTTTGAAGATGTATGTTTTTTTACTAAACAGAAAATCACAAACTCTGACAGCGTGAATTGGTTGTCTAGATTGATAAGCGTTTCGATGCGTGAGAGTAATTGGGTTGTGTTTTCTAGGGTTTGTAAAGATAGGCTCTGAGTCGCTATTTCGAGAAGTGGTAAGCGAATTGTTTCAGGGTTTTGTTTGAGTAACTTATAACATGCTATGGTTTTGTTGGCTTTGTCAGTATTTGTGTGTTGTTTAATAGTTGAGATTGCTTCTTTGCCGTGGGTCGTCATCGTAGCGAGTATTAGAATGTAGATGATAATATCGGCATGTTCACGAGAATGAGCGGTATCTAATAATTGGGGGGGAATGCTTGCTAATAATTTCTGAGCATACTGTTGATGTTCTTGTGCAGGATTACCGATACTGTTTTTTAATGTGGGTGTTAATGAGGTGGTACTTGCTCGTTTGCTGGCAGAAAATTCAATTGGGGTGCCATCGTATGCCGTTGGTGGAGAGGGGACGTGTATCTGTTGTGAATGTAAATTGGAATAGGACTCTGGGTTTGGCCCTGAGTGTAGTTTTGAACCCTGGTGAGATGAAGCGTGTGACGCTGTTTTTTGCCGAGGCGGTTTGTTTTTTAACGTTTTTTGTTTTCGTTGTCTTGCGCGCAAGCGGGCTGGTAGGCTTGGGTCGATAGCTTTTATGCGCTCATCAAGGGGCGGATGGGTTGATAATAAGCTTGAGAGTTTTACTTTGACGGTCTCCCCAAAGCATAAATGACTCATATCTTCCGCGTTGGGGGTGTTTAACAGGGAGCCATTTTGATGAGATTGAATGGCAAATAGCGCTTGGCCAATACCGTTAGGATTTCGTGTAAATTGTACGGCGGATGCGTCAGCCAAAAACTCACGTTGGCGAGAAATAGCGGCTTTAATAAGGCGACCAAAGAATAAACCAATATAACCGACCACCATTAACGCTAAACCAACGGCCCATCCTTTGTTGTCCGAGCGGTTGCTGCTAGAGAAGCCAGATGAATGACGCCGCCGCCCATAAGAGCTACTGCGAGTGAGAGACTCTCCAATTTTACCAATTAATAGAATGCCTGCTAAAACAGAAATGAGTTTAATGTTGATGTTCATGTCACCATTTAAAATATGACTAAACTCGTGACCAATAACACCTTGTAATTCATCTCGATTAAATGTGTCTAGAGCCCCTTGCGTAATGGCCAGGGCTGCGTTGTTGGGAGAGGTTCCGGCCACAAATGCATTGATGCCAACTTCATCTTCGAGAATAAATATCTGTGGTACGTGAATGCCTGATGCGATGGCCATTTCTTCCACAACGTTGATCAGTTGTTTCTTTTGTGGGTCGCTGGTTTCTAAGGATAAATAGTTGCCTCCAGCCATAACGGCAACAGCTGCCCCTCCGTTACTCAATTGCATGGCTTTTGATACGCTACCACCGATAATAATGCTAAGCGTTACAGCGGCTGCAATCCAACAAGCGGGTGATTGAAGCCACTGTGTTAGGCTAGTGCGGCCTTCTTCTATTTGGAAAAAAACGAAAAAAGCCACGGCGTTAATTGCAATAACAATGAGCGTTACCGCAAGAATAAAAAATACGAATAGCACCCCGGTTTGTTTGCGGGCTTGCTCTTGATGCTGATAAAAGTTCACGGTTTATCCCTGAGGCTTACGTTAAGAAGAGATTTGTTAAAAGGATACTTTTACAGCTTTCTTGGCTTCGGGATTCTCAAGCTCTAACTGTTCCGCTTGTTTGAAACTGGATCGGTTGGCGATAATGCTGTTGGGAAACTGCTCTCGGTAGGTGTTGTACTCCATGACGGCATCGTTATAAGCCTGGCGAGAGAATGCAATGCGATTTTCTGTTGAGGATAGTTCTTCCATGAGTTGAGCCATATTTTCATTGGCTTGCAGCTCAGGATAACTTTCGGATAGTGCGAAAAAATTACCTAGCGCTCCACCCAGTAACCCTTCTGCACCGGATAATGCTCTAATAGCGCCACTATCGTCGGGGTGTTTGGCTGCGTGTTTGGATGCCGCTAGTGCTTGGTTGCGGGCCTCGATGACGGCCGTTAACGTCTCTTTTTCGTGCTCCATAAATGTTTTGGCCGTTTCAACTAGGTTGGGGATGAGGTCATAGCGGCGTTGTAGTTGTACATCAATTTGCGAAAAAGCATTTTTAAATCGATTACGTAAGGACACGAGGCGATTGTAGATGGTAATCGCAAAGACAATTGTAGCGACAACAACGACTAAAAAAACAATAGTACTGGTGGACATAATATCCCCTCAAAATGGCTATTTTACATAATATAGCGGGAATATCGCTTTGGTGGTAGTTTGAGGTTACCTCTAGCCACGCGCTAGTAATATGTGCTTCTGATAAATAGGCCAGAAATTGTCTAAATAAATAGCTTGGTAACGCTGAGTGTTGCTGTGGTAAAAGGCCACCGCTTTGGACATGCTGCCGTGACGTTGGATGAGTTTTTTAATATATCGAGCTGAATAATCGATGTTAATTGCGGGGTCGTACAGGTCAGCCATGCTGTTAAAGTGACGGCCATGAAAGCGCCAATTGATTTGCATATAACCGATGTCTGTACTTTTTACGTCTAACAGGCGTATATGAGATTTTTTGGGTTTTTCAAAGCCCCAGCGTTTCGCGTCTTTTAATATATCAATTAAGGCTAATCGGGCGTCTTTTTCGTTACGATAAAACAAACGTGTTGGAGCTTGCCGTCTAAAGGATAATTTTAGTAACCATGGGCGGGAGTGGATGTTATCTATCTGATTTAGGGCATCCGCCAAACTCTTAGGCTGAAAACCCTCTCCGTTGACGTTAAAGGCCCAGGGGTTATTCTGGGATTCAACTTCACAAATGCTGCGTAATACGGTTTCACTGATACCGTGTTTTGCGGCTGCTTGCTTAAAAATGGAGGCATGTTGATTGTTTTCTGGGTTGTTTTTTGAAGGTTTGTTGTCTGCTGCTCGAGCTGTTTGAGCGCTTGTGATTGAAAAAAAAGCAATAGAAACAATCACTAAGATGTACTTGGGGAGTCGGTTTGTAAAATAGTGCAATGAAAGCATGGAGGTTAGCGCGTCTTTTTATCGTGTAATGGTCAAGCAGGTGAGCTTGTTTTGTACGGGCATTGTACAAAAAATGAGTATTGCAGAGGTGAATATTTGTAGTGTTTATGTAAAAGACGGCAATAGCGCAAAGAAAGTTGAAATTTTATTAGTTGTGCTTTTGGATTGCTCTTCTGGGTTTCACCTGTGAATGGAGTTTTTGAATCGTCCCTGCGGTATTCAAAGAAGGTTGCTCCCTATATTGGTTAGACTGGTTTTGCCCTTTCCATAGATTTATTCTTTCATAATCAGTTACCATGTTGCAGCAAAACCAACCGCTGTAATAAGAAGGGACTGGGGGTCATAGTAGGCATATGTGATGCTCTTCTTTGGGGGTGGCTGAGGTAGATATGTTGCGTATTAATACAATGACTTTGCAGCTTAGCTGGGGACTTCTGTTAATTTTCTCGCTAATGAGTGTTAAGAGTTGGGGGCTTGAATCGGCGCAGTTCCAACAAGAAAGTGCATACGACGGTATGGAAATCGAAGACCTCATGGCTTTGTCGATTACCTCTTTATCGAAGCATCAAGAACCTGTGTCGAAAGCTGCTGCTGCGGTATTTGTGCTGACCTCTGAGGATATTCGCCGCTCCCCCGTGACCTCTCTTATTGAAGCGCTGCGCTTAATCCCTGGCCTAAACGTGCAGCGTATAAACAATACGCGATTTAATGTATCTATACGGGGGTTGAATGGCCCGTTCCCGAAGCATCTGCTGGTTATGGTGGATGGGCGCTCTATTTATAACCCATTGTATGCTGGCGTCTATTGGGAGCAGAGGGATATCCCTTTGTCGATTATTGATCGTATTGAGGTTGTGAGAGGCCCTGGTGGTGCTGTATGGGGTTCAAATGCTCTTAATGGCGTGATCAACATCATCACTAAATCAAGCGCCTTACAGCAAAGAGGGACGTTAACGACACATATTAGTCCGCGGGAGAAACAGGCAACGGTTGTTGTGGGTGGCGAGGGTAATGATTTACAAAAATCCACTACGTGGCGTTTGTTTGCTGATGAGCATCGGTACGAGCGCAGTGATGAGTATGGTTACGAAAACAGCTATGGGCAATTGGGCCAGGATGAGCTAGTTGATGATAGTGGGATTGCCCGTCGTGTTGGTGCACGCGTTGATAGTATGTTGGATAATCGAATGCAGTGGTGGGCAGATACCCAGTATTATCAAGCCAATACTGACTACTTAGAGAATGTTTTTGAAGGCAACATACCAAGAATACAAAATGTCGATGTGGATATAGAGGGTTACACGTTTAATTCCCAGCTGAGTCAGAACCTTTCGCAGAGTCGGCAGTGGAGCGTGCAGTTATTCGCGGAGTACTATGATCGTAAGTTAGGGGGGGTATTACGGGAGCGGCAAGGGCAGTTAGATATCAGTAGTCAGTATCGTTTTTTGGCAGGAGTTCATAACATCACGTTAGGTGGTAATTATCGAGGTTATACCGATGATTATGACGGGACTGAGGATGTGTATTTACAGCCCGACAGCGAATACAATTATCTTGTTGCTGGTTTTGTTCAGGATAAAATAACATTTTCCGATTCCTGGGCTTTAACATTGGGTGCTAAGTTTGAGCGGCATCGTGTGCAGTCTACATTCATTCAGCCGACGGCACGTTTATCATGGAGCGCGCAAGAAGATCTAACCGTATGGTTTGCCTACTCTAAGGCGATGCAGGCACAAACCCGAGACCTTCGTGGTATACATTGGCGGTTAGCCTGTGTTTGTAATACTCCCTTAAACGATGTGTTAGATGGGTTTCGAGCGGATCAGCTTAACGGCTTGCCGCCGGCAGTTCTTGTTTACGCAAATAACAACCCTGCAGCGATAGTTCCTATTATTACCGTTATGGAAGGTCAGAGTGGTAATGAATTTGAAACTCAGTTGGCAGCGTGGGAATGGGGGGTAAGGGCGCGCCTAGCGGAAAATTGGGTGTTGGATTTGTCTGCGTACTTTCACGAATACAGCGATATTATTACTGCTGAGACGTCAGAGTATCGTTTGTTTTATAACACTCAGGGGATTGATTATGTGGAGCGTGTTTTACACTATTCTGAAGGAGTTGATGCGTTAAGCAACGGTGCTGACCTGGTGTTAAATTGGCAGTGGGGGCGAGACATGATGTGGCGTTTTTCATATTCATATTTTAACCTGGACGTAAAACCGAAAAGTGGAGAGTCGATATATTATGAGTTTCAAGAGTATCTAGACCCATTGCATCAAGCGTCAATACAACATGATTGGACGGTGACAGAGCGTTGGCACCTGAATACGTTTATACGTTACGTTGATAAGGCTCCGTATTTTTCCGGATGGGATTCTGTAGATGCATATACAACGGTTGATGTGAAGGTGAATTACGCGGTACTGCCTGAGTTGGATGTTTTTATCATTGGAAAAAATATGTTTGATAGTGGTCATGTAGAGGGGCGCGTTGTAAGTGACCAACCGAATGCTGAAACCGAGGTTGAGCGTTCATTTACCATGGGGTTTAGTGTGGATTTTTAATGTGGGTTTTAATCTAAACATTTAAACGATTGTAGCGCTTTGTCACTTTTGACTCTTGTGAAAAAGGCCAAAAGTTACTATTTTGAAACAATTAAAGAGGTAGGTAGAGGTTTAAAGCTGATCGAATATTTCAGTAATTCTGCTATTTGTTATACAATCTGCCGTCATTTTTACAAATATCTTTTACAATTTTGTTGTTAAACATCCCTATTGAGGGGTAAGTGTATGAAATTTATGGATTTATCTTCCATGGGCAGTAAGTCGATGCCCGATGTAGCCAGTGTTTCTCAGCCCAAAGCTGCCGGTGTTCTTGACTGGGTAGGTATGAGCGAGATCGAAGTGCCGTTGCAAATAGTGACTCGTAATGGTGGTATTGCCCATGCTGTGGCAAAGGCACAAGCCTATGTGAACTTGGTAAACCCAGAAGCTAAAGGCATTCACATGTCTCGCTTATATCTTTTGTTAGATGAGCTATGTCATCAGCCGTTGTCGGTTACTTCATTAAAAGAAGTATTAGGGCGTTTTCTGGAGTCCCATAAAGGGTTAAGCGATAAAGCTTTTTTAGATTTTCGCTTTGACTTTCTTGCTCGTCGCCCGGCATTAAAAAGCGAATTTAGCGGTTGGAAAGCTTACCCTTCTCGTATTATTGCAACACATCGAGATGGCAAGGTTGATATGGAATTACGTTGTGAAATTCCATATTCATCCACATGTCCTTGTTCTGCAGCGTTAGCTCGTCAGTTAATACAGCAGCAGTTTAAATCAGACTTTGGTGATGCAGATAAAGTATCAGCAGAAGACGTTTATGGCTGGCTGGGAACAGAGCAAGGTATTATGGCGACACCTCATAGTCAGCGTAGTGTTGCGGAGATACGTGTTGAGTTAGGTGAAAATGCAGACAGTTTTGCATTGGAAGAGATTATTGATACCGTTGAAGGTTGTTTAAAAACACCGGTGCAAACAGCGGTTAAGCGCGAAGATGAGCAGGAGTTTGCTCGCCTTAATGGTCAGAATTTAATGTTCTGTGAAGATGCCGCACGTAAAATTCAGAAAGCGCTAAATGAAGCGGCTTATCCAGATTTTTGGGTGAGAGTAAATCACCTTGAAAGTCTCCATGCTCATAATGCAGTTAGCATTGTGACCAAAGGCGTTAATGGCGGTTATTTACCTCAGCCATAATGTTTGGTGTTGTAAAAGTAAAAAGGCCTTAAAAAGGGCGGTAACGTTATACTACGTTACCGCCCTTTTTAAGGCCTTTTTATTGTCTAGATTGCAGCAATATGTTTATCCGCGAGTCCAGCGAGTTCCTTCTTTTGAGTCTTCTAAGATAATACCTTGCTCTTTTAATTCATCACGAATTTCATCAGAACGAGCGAAGTTCTTGTCAGCTCTCGCTTGTAAGCGCTCTTCAATAAACGCATCAATGCTGTCATCGGATAGCCCACTCTCATTGTTGGCACTTTCAGGCTGCCATTTAAACCAATCATCAGCGTTCTGAGAAAGTAACCCTAAAAAGCTACCGGCTTTACGAAGTGCTTGTTGTAAATTCGACTTCTCATCGCCTTGAGTTTTGTTGATGTCACCAGCCAGTGAATGTAGCACCGATAGCGCCTGTGGTGTCGCAAGGTCGTCCTTGATAAAGTTTTCTAACTCATCAATCTTCACATGCTGAGCGTTAGCGGCGTCTAACTGTGCGTCTCGTAATGCCCCGTATAAACGATCAAGACTAGCTTTGGCTTGCAGTAACGTATCTTCAGACCAATCCAGCGGTGAGCGGTAATGAGCTGTTAATAACGCAAACCGTAAAACTTCACCGGGGAATTTTTCTAGTAATTCGCGCACAGTAAAAAAGTTACCCACGGACTTCGCCATTTTTTCACCATTCATGGTGATGTAACCGTTATGCATCCAGTAGTTAACAAAGTTCTCACTACCATGGTCATGGCAGCAGGTACCCTGAGCAATTTCATTTTCGTGGTGAGGAAAAATCAAATCCTGCCCGCCACAATGAATATCAATGGTTTTACCAAGGTGTTTATTGATCATTGCGGAACATTCGATATGCCAACCTGGGCGACCACGCCCCCAAGGGCTCTCCCAGCCAGGTAAGTCGTCGGTGGACGGTTTCCACAAAACAAAATCACCAGGTTCCCTTTTATAGGATTCAACTTCTACCCGAGCACCAGCAAGCATATCTTCCACATTACGGTTGGAAAGCTTCCCATAATTGCTATCTGTAGAGACTTGGAATAACACATGACCTTGTGCCTCATAGGCGTGACCTTTCTCAATCAATGTTTGAATCATTTCAATCATTGCATCGATATTGTCAGTGGCTCTTGGCTCCAGGTCAGGGGTTAATGTTTGCAAGTGCGCCATATCTTCATGAAAGGCATCAGCAAAGCGAGAGCTAAGCTCACCGATCGTTTCGTTATTATCAGCCGATGCTTTGTTGATCTTGTCATCAACATCGGTAATGTTGCGAGCGTATTTAACGCTGGCATAATTACGTTTTAATAACCGATACAACACGTCAAAAATAACCACAGGCCGTGCGTTACCAATATGTACGTAGTTGTACACAGTGGGGCCGCAGACATACATAGTGATTTCATCTGGGTTGATGGGGGTGAACACGTCTTTATTTTGCGTCAGGGTGTTATGCAGTTTTATCGTCATGATAGTTTCGGTTTTGATTTAGTTTTGTTGATGCTAATTTTTTGCCGTTTTAACAGCGGTAGTACTGAACTAATTATATCTATTCAGTAAATCTACACATTACGCGATTAGTCTTGTACTCATAATCACCTTTCAGAAACGTCTGCGGCATGGACGCCGCAGTCGAGCACGCATGGATGCGATCTTTTGCGATTTCTGAAAGGTGATTATGAGTACAAGACGTCCTTGGAGATCCGCGACCTCTTCAGAGATGCTTGTAGTTTTATACAGGCATCGCCGTATCAGCAACCAACTGAGCAATAGCATCAGCGATATCAGTTACCGTATTAGCCTTGCTGCCCAGCTTTCTAATCGCCACTTGTTTGTCGGCAGCTTCGTTTTTACCAACAACCCAAATTTGCGGAATTTTCTGATTACTATGCTCACGAACCTTGCGGCCGATTTTTTCGTTACGGACATCAAGCTCCGCACGAATACCAACAGCTTGTAATTGTTTACGTACCTCTTCTGCCCAAGGATCAGCCTCTTCAGTGATCGTAGCAATAACAACCGGAGTCGGCGTTAACCAAAGGGGAAGGTGCCCCGCAGTGCTCTCAATAAGCATTCCAAGGAAACGCTCTAAAGAACCCATAACCGCACGGTGTAACATAACCGGGCGATGACGCTCACCATCAGCTCCCACATACTCAGCATCCAAACGCTCAGGCAATACAAAATCAACCTGAAGAGTACCGCACTGCCAATCACGTCCAATCGCATCACGTAAAGTAAATTCTAGTTTAGGGCCATAAAACGCACCTTCACCAGGGTTCATTACATATTCTAACCCTGCTAACTCAACGGCTTGTTTTAATGCACCTTCCGCTTTATCCCACGTCTCATCACTGCCTGCCCGATTATCAGGGCGATCAGAAAATTTCACCAAGATGTCTTCAAAACCAAAATCTTTATAAACTTCAATTAAGAACTCGATGAAGTCTTTGGTTTCTTTGTTAATCTGCTCTTCAGTACAGAAGATATGAGCGTCATCTTGACCGAACGAACGTGCACGCATTAACCCATGTAGAGCCCCGTGAGCTTCATTACGATGAAGCATGCTGAACTCAGCCAAGCGCAGCGGTAGATCGCGATAGCTTTTCAAGCCTTGTTTAAAAATTTGAACGTGACCAGGACAGTTCATGGGCTTAATCGCCATCTCTCCATGATCCGTGCAGCAGGTGAACATATCATCTGCATACTTGTCCCAGTGGCCTGACGCTTCCCATAATTTACGATCCATCATCATCGGCGTGCAAACTTCCTGATAGCCGACACGTTCCATTTTCTCACCAATGTACTGCTGAAGCTTCTTACGAAGCTTCCAGCCTTTGGGGTGCCAGAACATGCTACCCACAGCTTCTGATTGCATGTGAAACAGCTCCATCTCTTTACCAAGCTTGCGATGGTCACGTTTTTCGGCTTCCTCTAGCTGATGGAGGTAAGCTTTAAGCTCTTTCTTATCGCGCCAGGCAGTGCCGTAAATACGTTGCAACTGAGGGTTATTGGCATCCCCGCGCCAATAAGCACCGGCAATTTTCATTATTTTGAAAAATTTACCGAGTTTGCTGGTGCTTGGCAGGTGTGGGCCTCGACAAAGATCGATAAACTCACCTTGGCGATATAGTGTGATGGTTTCTGACTCTGGAAGATCTTGAATTAGTTCAGCTTTGAATTTTTCGCCTTTTTCCTCGAAAAACTTGATAGCCTCATTACGATCCCAGACTTCACGAATGATATCGTCAGCTCGATCAACAATAGCAAACATGTGCTTTTCAATTTTATCAAGGTCATCAGGAGTGAACGACTCTTCACGGAAAAAGTCATAGTAGAATCCGTTTTCAATGGCGGGGCCGATAGTTACTTGAGTTTCAGGGTAAAGTTCCTTGACCGCCTGTGCCATCACGTGAGCTGCATCATGGCGGATGAGCTCCAAAGCTTCAGGTTGGTTGCGTGTGATGATACGAACCGTAGTATTGCTGTCCAATGTGGTGCTTAGATCTAGCATCTCGTCATTTATGGCGATAGCAACGGCTTGTTTCGCAAGGCCGGGACCAATATCAGCGGCTAATTCTAAGCCGGTAATCGGGTTTTCAAAGCTTCGAACACTGCCATCTGGCAGGGTGATTTCAATGGACATGGTGGTTCCTGAGTGATGTCAAACCAAAGTAAAGGGGTGGCCGATTATATTAAACCGTAATTGTAGATACCGCTGTGGTTACAGGTAGTGCTACGTAAGGTAGAGTATAGGGCAAACGAACACGAAATTTTATAACAGAATGGCCATTAGCTAAAGGCATTTCGTAAGGTGCTGCTAGACGAAATTAAATATGGTTGAAGAATGGGAACTAGGAGTTGTTTATGGCTGAGCAAACAGTCTCAGTGAAAGTGCGAATGGAAGGGAAGAGTCTTGTCGTTGCATACCTGCTTTGGTGGTTTTTGGGCGCTTTGGGTGGGCATCGATTTTATCTTGGTCGAATTAAAACGGCAGTTACTCAGTTGTTACTATTTTCAGTGGGAGCTATCACGGCATTTGTCATTTTTGGCTGGATTCTTTTGTTTGCTTGGTTTATTTGGTGGGCATTGGATAGCTATTTTACTTATCGTATGGTCATAGAAGAAAACGAGAAGTTGGGGGTGGCTGATGCGGGTTTCTCACTGGTAAAGGAAGGGGGCGCGGGTAATGATCTAGATCAGTTGGAGAAGTTGCATGCCCTGTATGAAAAGGGGGTAATGACAAAAGATCAGTATGAATCAAAAAAAGCTAAGCTGTTACCTTAATTGGCTACCGTGGCCCGATGGGGTGAGCCTTGACGCAGCATTAAGCTGTTCCAATGGAGCCTTTTAACACGCCCTCATAAGCAAAAACCTGGATGTCACAATCCGGCTTTTGTTTTTTGATTACCTTTGCAATATGGTCTGCCAAATATTCAACGGTAGAGTCAGTGCTGATAACATAACAGCAGCGAGAAGGCAGTGTTAATTCAAAGCGCCCCTGGGGAGCATCGTAGGAAAATTGGGTCTGTGTATCGTTAGTGTTTTCTTGGCAAACATCCTCTTCGGTTCCAATATAAATATCTTTCCAACGTTGTGCCCAGGATGTTTCGAGGGCTGGGTTACGCTCGCCGTTAATTAGGATTTCAATGCGAGAGCGATGACCATGAGCAATGCGCTGACAATTACCGTCATGCTTTTTTAGGCCATGACTGTAGTGATAAAATGGCCCGTCTATTTCCTCAGGTCTAAGCGTGATATGGATGTCAGTGACATTAGACGGCAGTAGCTGCTTGAGTTTACTTTCCATCAGTTGGGCAATGTTCTCAGGAGAGACATTGTTGCAGGGTAATAACTCGGCACCGGAGGGAGGGGATAGGTGTTTGTATTCACCCCCTCTACTGTCTTGCCAGCTTATAGTAAGGCCTCCATCATCAATGGATGAATGAAGCTGTTTCAGCCCTTTGGGTACCAATAAGCGGTGATCGTATAACTCATCAATCGCATGTTTAATTTGTTTTTTTACATGGCCAAAGTCAAAAACCATACCCTGGTGATCCAGGTCACCGTGTAGTATCACATCCACTATCCAGCTTTCGCCTAGAATGCCCCGGTCAGCGTTAACGTAGGAAAAGTCCATAACCGTAAGGTGTTTTACAAAAAGCGCGGGCATAGTCGGTAGGCCTGTTGGAGAGTGGGTGGTCTTGGTAAAAGCGTATAATAACTGAAACCCAGTTCAATAGTAATGTGATTGTTATGTCGGAGGGAGGGGGCTGCACTTCGGTATGGCGAAAGGTGCTTAATCAATAAGGATAGCGTTTATTGCGTTGGATGTTTGTATTCGTTGATTCAGGCAATTGACCTATTCTGCTATCCCGTTATTATAGCGACGGAATTGCTTGGAGCAATTAGGAGCAAAAGCATGTTAGGTTTTGGGAGTAAACCACGGGTTTGTATCGTGGGCGCAGGGTTTGCCGGTCTTAACGCCGCACAGCAATTAAAATCTTCAAAGTATGACGTGACAGTCATTGATAGGGAGCCATGTATTGAATGGTTACCTAATTTGCATGAGATTATTTCTGGGCGAAAAAATGGTGAAGAGCTGAAGTTAAGTCGTAAGCGTATTATGGCAAGGTTGGGTCATCGCTTTTGTCAGAACACTGTGGTTGATGTCAGTGGCACTTCGTTGTTGCTGGATACGGGTGATTTGATTGCTTTTGATGCCTGCGTTATTGCAACAGGAGGTCTTGATGATTTCTCTGGGGTGCCTGGCGCTATGCAGTTTGCCTATTCGGCAAAAAACGTAGCAGGTTGCCAACATATCGCCAAGGTGATGCGCAGAGCTACCTTAGGGCATCGTACGCTGAAGGTGTCAGTGGTTGGCGCGGGGGTTGAAGGTGTTGAGGTGCTGGGAGAGGCGTTACGTGCTTATCGTCACCGTCCTCAACTTGAGTTTCAAATGGTTGATGCTAATAAACAGGTTCTGTCGCAATGCGCTGGAAATTTGGATAATGCTGTTCGTCGGCATGTTGATAAACTAAGTGTCGACTTTTGTATGGGCAACGGGGTGGCATCGGTAGAGAAAGAGGGTTTATATCTTCAAAATGGAAAGACCCTTGAGAGTGATTTGACCATATGGGCAGGTGACGTATTGCCCACAAAGCAACAATGGGGGCGTGTTTCTAGTACGTTCCAGAGCCATCGCTTTGAAAGTGTATTTGTTGTCGGAGGTGCAGCTGATATGCCGCCGATTTTGGCCAAAGAAGCTTTTCACGCTATTGATATGGGGCGTTTTGTAGCAATGAACGTTGAGCGTCTATTGTCTGGTAAGCGTTTAAAGCGTTTTGACCCGGCAACAAAGCCGCAAGTTGTTAGTTTTGGTGACCTTGATACCTTTATGATCTTTAATGGGTTCTCTGTTTCATCTTCTATGTTGGGAGCTGCCAAGGAAATGGTGTATACCTTGGGTTTGCTACAGTTAAGCCCGCCGACAAACCCTAAGGATTTTGTGAATACCCTCGATGTTTTCCAGCGTAGTATGCGCAGGGTTTATTTGCCGACACTTAACCCGGTGAGCATGATGGGTAAATTAACGCGCGCTCGGCTGCTTACTTAATGGGTGAAACGTCAATGTATAATGCGAAGGTAGAGGTGGCAGAGCTTGGCAATCCTATTTTGAGGGCACAAGCTAAAAAGGTGTTGTCATTTGTAGGGGGTGAGGCAGAAGACGAAGGACTTGCCTGTATCGTAGCGCAAATGCGAGAGGTAATGCAGGAGCGAAATGGTGTTGGGATTGCAGCTCCCCAAATTGGTATATCACAACAGGTCCTTATTATTGCTTCCCGGCCAAATGAACGCTATCCCGAGGCGCCATTTATTGAGCCAGTGGTGATGATAAACCCGATTATAGACGTCGAGTCATCGCAAACTGAAAAAGGTTGGGAAGGGTGCTTAAGTGTGCCTGGAATTAGAGGTTATGTGTCTCGTGCAGTTCAAGTCAGCGTGAATTTTGTTGATGTAAATGGTGCATCTCAGCGCTGGGATTTAGAGGGTTTTCCTGCACGTATATTTTTGCACGAGTACGATCATTTGATTGGGCTAACATTTTTGGATCGCATCGACAGCGTTGCCGATCTAATTTCCGAAAATGAGCTGGCAAAACGGTAAATTGAATCAGGACGATTGCCAAGTCGTCCCTCCCGTTAGGGCTTTGATATTAAGCGTGCAGTTTCTTTAGAAACTCTTGTTGTTCTGCTTTATTTGGAATATTGCCTGCAGCTCGCAGATGGAAATCCTCAAGTGTTACCGATTTTTTTGCATCACGTTTCGCAAGGCGGCTCGCTAGTGGCCCAATGTAAAACGTTAATGTCTCGGCAACTTTTTTGATGTCATCTGCGGATATTATTGTTGTTTTCTGGCTTAGAGCGGGAGATGCAATAGGTGCATTTTCGAGACCAAAAATCAGTGATGCGGAGGTTCTTCCATCGGAGGTTGTGTTGGCTGTTGATATTGAGTCGTTACCTGTGTGGGCTCGGTATATACCTGATGATGTTAGGTTTTGAATGAACTCTTGTCGCTCTTGCTCTGTAGGAATGTGTTGCGCTAGTATTTGAGATAAACCTTCCATCGTTTGGCTTTTTTTGCTGGATTTTTTCACTAAGTAATGAGCCATAGGGCCAACATATTTTGCTAGCGTCTGTTCTAAAGAGCCTAGTGTGTCGGCGTTCCATACACTAGCAGACGTTTCGGGTTTGGAGGGGCTAGTCGATGCGGCTGCAGACGCGACAATTGTTTTTGCAGTGGGAGAAATGTAAAAACTGGTTTTTGCATCAGCCAGTTCCATATCATCAATACAACGAAGTTTTTTAATAAAGTCCGAGGCTGATTGAAAACGGGTTTCAGCTAATGGTTGAAGTGCTTTACGCAGAATAGGTTTTATTGAATTGATGCTCTGAACGGAAAGGTGCCCGTGTACATCAAGAGAGTCTATGGTTTCGTTAAGACTTAAACCTCGGACAGGGCGTTGTTGGGTGAGTAGCTCGTAAAATAAAACACCAACGCTATAGAGGTCTGAACGTTGGTCGACCTGTAACCCTTGAAGTCCCTCGGGCGACATGTAATTAGGTGTGCCAACCATAAAACCAGTACTGGTTAAGTCGGATGTATCAAGCCTAGCGACACCAAAGTCTGAAACTTTTACCTTGCCGTTTTCCAATAAAATAATATTTGCGGGTTTGATGTCGCGATGGACAACACCTTTGCTGTGGGCGTGTTCTAGAGCTTGTAGTATCTGGATAGTAATATCTGCCGCAACAGCAAGAGAGTATTGAGAGTCACTTTGTAGTTGTGCTTTAAGTTCGATCCCGTCCACGTATTCCATGGCAATATAAGGACGGTCGTCGTGAAACCCAAAGTCAAATACACTCACAATATTTGGGTGTAAACAGCGAGCTGCAGCTTTGGCTTCTTGTTGGAATCTAACCGTAAGGTCATCCCCCAGGTCGCCTTCTAATAAATGCGTGTGAAGCACTTTGACGGCTACATGACGCTCAATTTGAGCGTCCAGGCCTTTATATACGATACCCATAGCGCCCTTGCCGAGCACTTTTTCTATATCGTATTTGGCGATCCTTGTAGGAACTGCTTGTTGCTTACTCATGAGTGTTACTTACTTGTCCATGTTGTCTGGCGCTTTTCGTTCGCCGTTATTCGTCATCAATTGTCTCGTCGAGAAGCTTGACGGCGTTGTCTAGGCTGCGGTGCATGCGGTTAAAAGAACGACCCAAGGATGAGATCTCGTCGTTTCCTTTTACCACGAGCTCTTCTACCGTAAGGTTGCCTAAGCTGACATCATCGGCTTTTTTCGACATGGCAGAAACAGGCTTTAGTACAATATAGTGCAGCATGATGTTGAGTAGGATGATAAGCAAAACAAAAACGCCTACCAAGGCAATCATGAAGGTTATAAATGTGCTATTTGCACGTTCTAGCGGTAATGACATTGGGACGGACACTATTTGAGCGCCGATAACCTCGTCTAGCTTCCAGCCAAATCCGTTGTTGTCACCATAGGTATTGATCAATGTTTCTGGCGCTTCAGCTGGCGTGCTGTGACAGCTGAGGCAGGCTGGGTTGGTGATTTTGATAGGGCGGCTTAAATATAGTTGAGGTCCGGTGGGGGTGCTTCGTTCGCCAACAAGTTCCTTTTCAGCATCGTGGTTTCGGAAGAAAGATACGATATCTGTTTCCCATTCAGTTGCTCGATTGGCGGGATTTGTTGGGTTTAACGTTGCCTCTTTATAGCTGTACTCTGGGTGTTTCTTTTGTAGTCTTTTAATATATTGAGAGGCAGCGTAGGCGGGAACCGTTTGAGAAATAAAATGGCGGCGTTGTTGTACGGCTAATAATGGTTTGACTTCTTTTACCGTGTAACCTCGAACAGCAATCGCGCTTTCCATCATAATACGGGCAGATTGAAGAACTTCTTCTCGGGCGTTGTCGTTTAGTAATTTGTTGCTAAATACACCTGCAATGGCTAAGCCTGCGCAAATTGCAACAAGCAATACCAGGTTGAATTTCATTCTTAAGCCCATAATTCCCTCTCTTTGATTGGTAAAATAGTCTAGTAAGCGGTGTGACAGAGCCTTTTATAGCAGGCACGTTAACAAAATGGGTAGTAAAAAGAAATGATAACTAGGTATGCTCGATTAAAGCATGGCGTTGCACTTTTTTAAACCGTCGTATGCCGCTTTGAAATGCCCAGTTTTCAGTGTGGTTGCATAGGTTTGTGTGACAGGCCAAGACGGCCAAAAACCTACCTTTATTACGAATGAATCGTGTTTTTTCATAGCATTAACAAGGGCTTTGTAATTTGTATCGAACAGGATCGATGTGGGGGTGTGGAGCTGTTCGATAGGGGCGATTTGTTGTTGTCCGACAAACACCCCTGTGCCTGTATAGCTGATGTCAATATTGGATTTTGTGTGAAGGATAATATGCTGTTGTGTTATTTCAAGGTAAACCGGAGTGTTGCCTTGTCCGTCATGCATGTTGTTAATGGTGCTGGCTAAGCTGCATTGATTACTTAAGGATTGACTTTCACTTAGCGTCCAAGGGCCAATTATCAAAGGCAGGGCTTCTAAAGAGACGCCGATTTCAGGCGGAGTGATTAGCGTTGCAATTTTTTTTGCAGGTTTTATTGTAGGTTTTATTGTGGTTTTTTTTGTCGTAGGTGTTGTTGAGGTCAGCTTATTTTTTGTGGTAGTTGGCCTGATTTTTATGGGAGGGCTTTTCTTGGTGATTATGCTCGGCTTAGTCTTGGAGAGTTGAGGGGGTGCTTTGGATTTATCCGTAGATACCGACTTCTTTGCTGGGGCTATTTGGGGCTGGGAAGGTTTTGGAACATATGGTGTGGGTACCAATACTCGTTGCTTGATTTTAGCGGGAATTAAAGATGTTGAATTTGCCGTATCTGCGGTCGCCGAAGGAGGTTGAGGGGCGCTTGTTGGCTTTTGCTGAGGCGAAGAGCAGGACGTAATAAAGAGCAAGGTCGCAACCAACAGAGTAAATGAAAAAATATGGTACATAAAAAATCCTCAGAGGGTATTGCCGATACAAGTTAGGTCATTCTTGCAGGTTCTATTAGATTTACAACGATTGATTGCTGTCAATTTGGTTATATTTTTATGCCTTTTGGGTGCCTTGCCTGTTGGCCGTAAGGGGATATACTGCCAGTTAGGCATAACAAAATAACAAGAAGGTTTTAAGATGGCACCTAAGCCACAGAACACCCCTCGTTTTGTTTTAACGGCGATCAACTATTTCACATTTTTAGCGATCCCTTGTGCGGCATTGTTGTTGGTGATTTATACGCAATTTACGCGATCTACTGAAGAATTAGTCGTTTCTCAGCATCAGTCTCATCAATCGGTTGCTTTAAAACTGCAGGCGTTGGCTTCGGTTCAGGCGTCCTTGCGCTTGTATACATCATCGTTAGGGAGTAGCGAAGGGCCGTTAATAGAGGGTGCGTTAATGGAGGTGTCATTGTCGTTATCCGCATTGCAGCGTTTGGAGGGGCAGCAGGATGCAGAAACTATTCAGCTTCTGACGTCCATAGAACGATATCACGAATTGTTGGATCGGGCAGCTGAACGTATGGCGAAAGGTTTGCCTCAAGAGCGGGGTACTAACGATGTTGCTATTCGATTAGCTGAGCGTTTGAGAAGCTCGTTGCAACTGTCCGCGTACGCAAATCAGAGGAGTGCGGATAAGTTATATGCTGAGTTAACGGATGAAATTACGCTGTACCATCGGATGTTTATTGTTGTTTCGTGGTCATTAGTCGCGTTGCTGATTGTTATGTGGTGGCGTCAGCGTGTTCAGCAGCGTACAGAGAAAAACTTGCGTCAGGTGGCCAGTGAAGCAAAAGAGGCGGTTAAATCACGCAGTGAGTTTATGGCTGTCATGAGTCATGAGATTCGAACCCCCTTAAATGGAGTGTTGGGAATGGCTGATTTATTGTTGCAAACTAGCCTGTCTCCATCACAGAAAGCCTATACGGAGACCATTGTTACCAGTGGTGATAGTTTGTTAGCGGTTATTAATGATATTTTAGATTTATCGAAAATTGAGGCTGGGCGAGTTGAGTTGGATAATGTGCCTTTTGCGCTGGCCGCTTGTATCAAAAATAATATTCAACTTGTTGGTGTGAACAAGTCAACTGACGTTTCCCTGTCTTTTAGCGTTGACCCTGGTGTTCCTGAATTAATCTGCGCTGATAAGAATCGGCTGTCACAAATACTGGTGAATTTGCTGGGTAATGCGCTGAAGTTTACGCCAAGCGGCTATGTAAAGTTACATGCCTTCATCGATGCTGATAATGACGGTGTGCTTCGTTTTAGTATCAATGATAGTGGGATCGGTATTCGAGAGGACGTGCTGCCGCATATCTTTGATTCTTTCTCTCAAGCCGATTCAACAATTACCAGGGATTTTGGTGGCACGGGTTTGGGGTTGGCGATTACGAAGTTGTTAGTCACGCTTATGGGGGGGCAAATCGAGGTAAGTAGCAAAGCGGGTCGTGGTAGCTGTTTTGAATTCTCGATTAATATAGTGAAGGTTGACCCTTTTCTCGATGCGCGTGATGACGCCGATATTGAACGTGTGCCAGTGATATCTGATGTGAGGCGAGAGTCGGTTCGAATATTGGTGGCAGAAGATAATATCGTGAATCAAAAGGTTATCTCCAAGATGCTGAAGAACCTTCATTATGAGCATGACTTGGCAGTTAATGGTGTTGAGGCCGTGTCAAAATCGGATAAGCAACATTATGACCTGATCCTTATGGATTTGCAGATGCCTGAGTTGAGTGGGTTGGAGGCAGCGGATAGGATACTGTCTACTTGTAATGAAGGCGGGGGTGATGCGAAACACTGCCCAGTGATTGTTGCGTTGACGGCAAATGTGCTGGAGGACGACAGAATTCGTTGTGAGCTGGCGGGAATGTCAGGTTTTTTGGCTAAACCAGTTAAACAAAAAGATCTTGAAGATTGTTTGAATCGATTGTTGGGCGCCTCAGCCTTAGCGGAGGCCCCCTTGCAAATGAGGTAGGTTTGTTAGTGGTCTCGGTTAACCGCTAAATCTGCCAATGCAATAAGTGCTCTTTTGTATTTTGAGTCAGGCACACCGGATAGCGCCTCTTTAGCCATATCTGATTGGTGGTGAGCTGCTTTTAATGTGTAATCTAATGCCCCGCTATTTTGTACGGCTGCTGTGATGGCTTCGAGCTGGTCTATTCCGCCGTGTTTGATTGCGTTCTTTATTAGCTCAGACTCCTCAGGGGAGCCTCTTTTCATTGCTTCAATAAGAGGGAGTGTGGGTTTGCCTTCGGCTAAGTCATCGCCAACATTTTTACCCATCTCATCTGCGTTGCCGGTGTAGTCCAGTACGTCATCAATAAGCTGGAATGCATGGCCGAGGTGGTCGGCGTAGCGTGCAAACTTACCTTCCATACCGTTACTTTCCATATTGCTGGCTGGACGCGCCAAAACGGAACCCGCTTCTGCAGCGGCTTCGAACATTTTGGCGGTTTTGTAATGAATAACTTCCATGTAGCGTTCTTCTGTCGTATCAGGGTCGCGACAATTAATTAGCTGTAATACCTCACCCTCCGCAATAAGATTGGTCGCGTCTGAAATTATGCCTAGTACTCTTAGGTTGCCTAGAGATACTACCATTTGGAATGCGCGAGAAATAAGAAAATCTCCAACTAAGACGCTAGGAGCATTTCCCCACACGCTGTTGACGGTTGCTTTGCCTCGGCGTAAGTCAGACTTATCAACCACATCATCGTGTAATAGTGTCGCGGTATGAAGAAACTCAACTACCGCCGCTATATCTATGTGTTCTTTTCCCTTATAACCTGCTGCGCGTGCACTGAGTAGTGAAATGAGTGGCCGAAGCCGTTTGCCGCCGCTTTGGATTATATACTTGCCGACTTCTTCTACTAAGGGGACGCGAGTGTGAATTTTCTGGATAATGAGTTGATTAACCGCCTCAAAATCATCTTCAACTACGGCAGATATTTCTTTGAAATTCATAGGGATGACTGGCCAATTAAGATATACGCAATGATTTAGCACTAAGGTTCGACTGCTTTCCAGGCGAAATGTGAGGCAATGCTATGGGGCGGATACTGGGGTGTCAAGGGAACTGATAAGTTCAGTCATTATTTCGGTTAAATAGCGATAGAAGGCAAAGAAAAGGCGGGGTTTTTATCACATTTAACCTTATTCGATGCTTATCTTGCATTCCGGTGTGAAAAAAACTTGCGGCAGGGTAGGCATTACCGTAGAATTCGGCCCCCTGTAGCCCTGCATATTTCGGTGACTTTTTATGCGGCTAAGAATTGATATTGTGAGGTGCTTTGCCTTGCATCTATATAAATGAAGACATTCTATTGGAGTTAGCTAACATGTACGCGGTAATTAAGAGCGGCGGTAAGCAGCATCGTGTTGTTGAAGGTGAAGTATTA
>MAAC01017870.1_pt1 | contig 34257 bp, 29 predicted proteins | sample 1115981 | NCBI WGS metagenome assembly MAAC01 (sample SAMN04961126, study PRJNA320927) | seawater metagenome | isolation source: sample BD02T64 sea water enriched with oil for 64 days | place: USA:Gulf of Mexico | collected 2013-07-27 | reverse complement strand
AGCATTGCTGTTTGAATTTTTCCGTAAGCTTCTGGCTGACGAGCAATAGCGTCCATTGCTGAACCACCAATTCTACCGATACCGATACCGGCACCAATTACTACTAAACCTGCACCTACAATCGCTGGGATCTCCATAATATATATAATTAAAAATTAAACATTCAACTTTACTTTGGTTACGCTTTGTAACCTAATGTGCTTCATCATGCTCTTCAACTGCAAAGCCAAAATATAAGGCGGATAACATAGTGAAGATATATGCTTGTAATAAAGCTACTAATAATTCAATCAATGAAATGGCAAAGGATAACACAAAAGTTAAACTACTACCAATCCAATTTTGAAAAACAAATATTAAACCTATCAAACTCATTAAAACAATGTGTCCTGCCATAATGTTTGCGTACAAACGAATCATTAAAGCAAAAGGTTTAATAATTACACCTAATAACTCAATAGGTGCTAAAATAATTTTCATAGGTACCGGTACTCCTGGCATCCAGAAAATATGTTTCCAATAATTTTTATTCCCTGAAAATTGAGTAATAATAAAGGTAATTAATGCCAAAGCAAAAGTGATTGCTATGTTACCTGTTACATTTACTCCTAGAGGGGTTAAGCCAAATAAATTTAGAAACCATACAAAAAAGAATACGGTTAATAAATAAGGCATGTATTTTTTATATTTTTTAATACCAATATTAGGTATTGCAATTTCATCTCTTATATAAATAATAATAGGTTCTAAAAATCTTCCCGCTCCTGTAACTATAGGTCCTTTTTTAAATGATTTTGCCATTCCAGCAAAAGCTAAAAACATTAGAATACCCGTAACAATTATCATTAAGACACTTTTCGTAATAGAAAAGTCTAAGGGTTTAATTTGTGTTGGATGGTGATGGTCATCTAAGGTGATGGTTCCTTCAGCATCTGTTCTGTATATTTTGTTGTGGTAAAGTTTGTAGAAGTTTCCGTTATTTTCAGCTACAGTTTCCCCGTGATGAAATTTAGAAGATGAAAACAACTGAATTCCTTCATCCCATAATATTACTGGAAGAGAAAAGCCGTAATGTTTTCCTGTTTCGCTATCGCTGAAGAAAGTAAAATCGTGAGAATCTAACAAGTGATGGTTGATACTCTCTTTAATTTTTGTTTTTAAACTTACTTCCTCTGGCTTCCCTTCATGTTCTTCATGTTGCGCCTTAACAGTTGTGCTAAAAATTAGGAGTGTTATTAAAAGGAATTTTACTAAAAAATTGCTTTGCATAGTAAACAAATTATATTGGCTTTAAAAATCGGTGCAAAAATACTGTTCTTTATGGAAATGAAAAAACTATTTGTGCTCTTTTTTAAATTCCTTGAAATTTGTTAAGTTGACTGATTATTAAGCTGTTTAGAAAGGTAGACAACTTCAGTAATTAAACAGATGGCATAGGGTATAAAAAATGCAGCAAACTCAATACTTTGCATTTTATCATCTTCTTTATATATAGGATAAAATAACATAAAGAAAACTAAAAATTTTAAGCCGCTTCCTGCCATAAAAACAAAACCTGCTTGAGCTGAGTTTTTGTTTAATGTTTTTTCTACAACAACTAAAACGATTGCTGCTAATATATAATTAACTACATAAGAAAGTATTATTTGGTTTCCAAAAAGATCATTATCGGTAAAATGAAGTGCTAAAAGGTGTACCCCAAAACTAAGGGATAGCAACACTCCTAATAGTAATAAAAAAAGTATACTTGTGCGTTTCATTTTTTATTTGTTTAATCGATTGGTTTGTTTGAGAACTAAAAATAAAGAAATTGCAACGCCAAGTAGCGTAAGTATTATGGTGTAAAGTTTCCCTTCGGAGTTGTAATTGAAATCAAGCCAATTTCCAGCTTTAACAAATATATAGATGATGACACCCATTTGTATTCCAATACCAGAAAGGATTGCCCAGCGTTTCACACTATTATTCCCCTTTTTAGGCATCTATTAAGAATCTGTATGGTGGGTTGTTTTAGTTTCTATTTTTTGTTGACGATCGAATAGGCTAGAAGAGATTTCTTCTTTTTTTAAATCATTATTTAAAGATGAGGTTTCTTTTTTAGAGCCTTTCATTAAACAAGTTGCATTAAATATAGCGCCTGGTTCTACAGCTAGTTTCCCAACAGTTACCTCCCCTTCAATATGTGCTGTAGCCTTAAGGGTTAATGTTCCCGAAATATTCAATATCCCTTTTATTTTCCCTTCTACATCCGCATTTTTACAACTAAGTGTTCCTGTAATTACACCCGTCTTCCCAATAACTACTTTAGAGGGGGTTTTTACATTTCCCTCAATGTTTCCATCAATTCTGAAATATCCGTTCGTACTAATGTCACCTTTTATATTAGTGCCATCGTTAATACGGTTTTGACCAGTTCCTGGAATATCTTGTCCTTTCTCTTTTTTATCTGAAAACATAAGATCTTATTTATTAGATTCTCCTTTTTTTATGCTTTTCCCTCCCTTATTTCCATCTTTATTACGAGCGTTATTCGTCTTTTCTTTTATTTTTCTTGAATTTTCTTGTTGCGATTTAATAAATTCTGCTGATTTTTCACTTTTATTATTTTCTTTACTTTCTAATTTCTTTGAAAAATCTATTTTTAAATATTCTTCAAGATTTTTATGTATTTGTATAATGGTATAGTTAGGTGAGGATACTTCAAAATACGGGTTATTAATTTTATATTTTTTATTTTCTTTTAAAACTTCAGCAAACCCTCGACCACCTAATCTTGAATTTAAACCATGGATAACTACAAAAAACGTGTCTGGGTTATAATAATCAATTGAGGTAGACATATTATCATATCGATACCATTCAATCGCTTCATCGAGTTTTTTTATTAATTTCACTGCAGCTTCATTGTCTTCCTTATTAAAGCTATATGCGATCTTCCATTTATCGCTCTTATCGTCAGCCAAAAATGTTTTATTCGCTATTCTAGGTAATAAATTTTCATAAAGATTTTGAGCTTCTTTTCCTTCATCTGAATTTGGATAATTTAATGCTACAAAATTTAATGCTTTTTTATAGGCTTCATATCCTTGTTGGCGACCTATTGCATCCGCTTTTAAAAATTCGAATTTTGGAATAATTGGATTACCAAAATACAAGGCAATGTATATGTCACATCTTTCAATTACATGTTGGTATTTTGAATTTTCAAAGTCTTTAAATAATTCTCCATATTTATACTCTGGACTAGATTCGTCGGTAGCTAAAATTGCATTAGGATTTCTTAATATTTCAGCATAGCGAGAGTCTGGATATCTAGTAATTATTTCGTTTTTATATTGTTCCGCGATAGTCTCATCTCCTTGTATTAGGTATATTTTATGTAAAAAATAAAGGGTTGGCAAAACCAATCGCTCCTCTGGATTAAAGGAAAGAAGCGTTTCCAGTCTATTAATCGCTAAATCGTATTCTTTAAACTTTTCTTTATAAATTAGCCCTAGTTGGTAGTAAGCAAAATTTCTTTCTTTAGTAATACTATCCACTATAATTTCCTCTCTAGGTATTAAAGCAATATAGGTTTCTGGGTTAAACAGTTTACTTTCGGCTATTGAAATAGCAGAATCTTCTTCTTCAAGATTATCTATTTTAGAAAACTTATTAGAAAGTCTCCAGTTATCTTCTAACTTTCTATTTCCCCATCGTTTTACAAATTCTTGCCTCCCAAATGATAATGTTGTTTGGTTATAAAAATAAAAAGTACTTCCACTACTTGGCCCCCCCTTACTATCGGCTCCATTGTTATTAAAAAACTCTTGATTTTCAAAATTTTGTTGTTGCTCTACTATTGAAATAGAATCTTGTATTGCCTGTTGTTTTAATTTAGTAGTATATTCTGTAAAATAAGCCAACTGTTGAGAATCACTCATATTAACAATATGTAAAATACTGTCATTTACAGAAGCAATATCTTCATACTTAATAACATCGTCTAAATTTTCACGTTTCTTTTTAATACGTCTCCAAATTCTAGTTCCTTCATCAAGATTAGTTAAGGTGCTATCATAATATGCGCCTGCTGTTTTGTATTCCGTAAAATCAAAGTAAATCTCAGCTAGTGTTTGAAAGTTTACAGATTGCATTTTTCTATCATCACGATAAGCCTGAAGTGATTTGTTATAGTATTCTATAGCCAAATCCATGCTGTCATTTTTTCGGTAATACTCTCCTATCTGATTGTAAATTTTATCTAGAAAAGGTCTATTTTCTCTATTCTTTTCCAAATCGTACAATAATTCTAAAAATGCAACACGATCTTCTTTGGTAAAATCGAAATTTTTAGCTTTTTCTATATATGCATTAATCATATATACTCTAGGAGACTTTCGGTTAAGCACTATAACCTTATCAAATGCAAGGTTTGCACTGTCTTTTATTCCAAGACTATTGTATAATTGCCCAGTTATATATAAGTACCTCCCTTTTAACTCATTATTTTTTACATTTTCTGAAGCTTGTTTAATAAAAGGTAATGCCGTGTCTAGAGAATCAAGATTGATATATGCTTGTGCTATAATCGCTGAAGCATCTGCATAATCATCATTGCTAATTTCTTTTAGTTTAAACATTTCTATTAGATTCTCTATAGCAACCTCCTCGTTATTAAGACGAATATTAGTTTTAGCTTTCCAAACTTTTGCATGATTTATGCTATTACTTGTAGGATACTTATTTAAAATATAATTAAATGCATCTAATGCTTGTACAAATCTTGCATCGTAATAACGTGCTTTACCTAATAAAATATAAGATTCGTCTATTTGTGGGTTGTATTCTTTCCCATCCACATAAACCGAATGCTTTTGTATTGCTTTTGTTGCTTTTTCTTCAGCTCTGTTAAAATTTGGGTTTTTCTTATCACCTGGTAAATTACTCTCTGCTAATTCAAGTCTCTCTATAGGTAAGATCTCCCAAAAATCATCTCGATATCCTCTTTCCACTTCTTCTTTTCCAGTATCGAAAGCAAGGTTGCCGTTATATAGCGCATTGTATTCCGCAAATACTGCATGGCTATTTCTGCTTAAAAATGTGTTCTTTTTACGTGAACAGGCTGCCAGGAATAAGACCGCCATTAAAAAAATTGTAGTTTTTATGATCCCCTTCAAAATATGAATTGTTTTATATAATACTGAAACTTAAAAGCTTCGCTTTTAGTGTGTCTACTTAAAAATTAACCGTAAAAATACGGTTCTTTTTAAAAATTTACCTGTTATTCTAATAAAAGTTGATTTATTAAAAACCTTTGGGGTTTTTTAATACTCAATTCCTTTGTATTTTTGCAAAAAATTTAAGTTAATGAGCATCAAAAATCAAAACGAAAAAATTGATTTAATAATCAAAGTAGATGATGAGATTCATCAGATCAATATGTCTCCCAAAGAGACTGTTTTAGATGCTGCATTACATCATGATGTGGACGCTCCGTATTCTTGTCAAGGGGGTGTTTGCTCTTCTTGTATTGCTCGAATTATAGAAGGAAAAGCAGAAATGGGACAAAATCAAATTCTTACTGATGGAGAAATCGCTGAGGGACTTATTTTAACTTGTCAAGCTCATCCCACAACCCCTGTATTGAGTGTGGATTATGATGATGTTTAGAGAGTTTCTAAAATACTATCTACTACATTTTGAGGTAATATTGTATTCATGGCATTTTCATAGCCTTCCGGAAATTTATTCCCATAAATAGAGGTTGGTATTAACGGATATTTTATTCGGTCGGAAACTAAATTGTTTCCAGAAACTTGCCCAAATGGCGCAAAACCAGCATAAGGATGTGTTACACCCCAAAGTGAAATTACCGGGATTCCATACATAGCCGCTAGATGGCCATTACCACTATCCATAGATAGCATGAGGTCTAAATTAGAAATCAAGGCCAGTTCTTCTTTAAAACTTAAAATCCCTGCAACACTAGTAACCGTAGTAAATTCTTCTGCTATGATTTTTAGTTTTGAAGTTTCTTCAGCTCCACCTCCAAAAAGTAAGATGCTATACTGATCTGTTTCATCTAATAATCTAATTACTTCACGCATTAATTCCAAGGGATACATTTTGCTTTTATGAGCAGCAAATGGTGCGATACCAATTATTTTTTTTGGCTCTGAACCCACCAAATTTTGAAAGTTTTGAGTAAAATCTATTCTTGGCAGTGCGTTACTTGCTTTTAAATCTAATGGAAAGCCAAGTTTATAAAAAACATCTGCATAGCGTTGGTGTGTGGTTTTTAATTGCCTGAAATCTTTGTTTTTTGCTCTGGTAAGCGCTTTTTTTTCTGAACGCCCTTTGTTAATCGTCACTGTTTTTATCCCGCTAAAGCCCAAATATTTTGTAATGATTTTTGACCGAATTACATTATGTAAATCGGCGACTCCATCAATCTTTAATTCCTTTGCTTCCTTGGCTAGTTTTAGTAGTCCAATCCCCTTGTGTTTGCCATATACATCTGCTTCTAAAAAATTAAGGTTTTGGATATCCTCAAAAAAAGGTTTAAAAAAAGCACGTGAGAGTATAGTAAGTTTAACTTCTGGGTAGGATTTAGAAAATGCTTGCAAAACTGGAACCGCCATGGCCACATCTCCCATGGCAGAGAGACGAATGACGAGTATGTTGTTTGGTTTTTTCAATATTAGAGATTCTTCACTTTCGCTCAGAATGACATAAAAGCTAAATAGATCTGTTTATATTATTTTTCGCCCCTAAGTACAGGGTTTAATTCATCATCGTTATACATTTTCATTTGCTTATACACTTTCATATATTTATTTCCTGTAGAAATATCTTTTAGCAATTGGTCTATTGCGGTGCTTAAATCCACTCGTTGCTCCAACAATACATTTAATTTTAATTGGCAAGCACTTCTATGTTCTTCAGAAGCGTTTTCTCTAGTTGCTTCTTCATTCATATGATATACTTTTAATGCTAAAATTGAAAGGCGATCTACCCCCCAGGCTGGACTTTCGGTATTGATAGTAGCGTTTTCTTCAATAGAAGCTCCTTTATATTTCTCCATAAAATAACTATCAATATATTCTACCATATCGGTTCGATCCTGATTGGAAGCATCTATTTGACGCTTTAAAGTAAGCGCACTCACCGGATCGATATTTGGATCGCGAATAATATCCTCATAATGCCATTGCACTGTATCTATCCAACATTTTCTGTATAACAAATGTGCTAACAAATGAGTTTCATCACTATAAGGGTTGTTAAAAGGTTGCTCCACGTTATCAATTTCATGGTATTTGTCTATGACTTCTTTAAAAATGGTATTCGCTTTTTCTGAAAACATGGTCATTATTATTTATTGCTATTTCTTACTGTTTACACTTTGTGCTTTGATTTTTACGAAAACGTCTGTATATATCAAAGGGATTCGCTTTTTATTCTTTCTCTAAAATGTGTAAATATTCTGTTGTATAGTTGGCTTTATGATTTCTATTTTCGGTTTTATCTGCTTTAAAACGTTGGTATTTTGTGGTTTCTAAACCATACTTACCAAAACGTTTCATCGCTTCTTTAACCGTTTCAGACGACATTAATCCTTCGTTATTATAACTTAAAAATATATACTTAAATTGTGCGTTTTTCAACAACTCTGTAAACGAATTTAGCACTTCTCCTTTTTTACAATAGTTGCTTTTATAATAATCTCGCAAACCTGTTTTTCCCTTAGGCACAAAGGTATCCTTTTTTGCAATAGTATTCAGTATATGATAATATGCACCATATTGCCTTGCATTATACGGGGGATCTAAATATAATATATCTCCTTCAATTTTATAGATCAATTGATTACTATCCTGCTGAAAAACCTGATGCTTGTTTTTTGTTTCAATAAAAATTGCAGGTATTAAAATCATTTTTTTTGCAGCGGTTGTTTTTATATGCTTTAGGTAAGCACCATAAATAGAGGCTGTATTGGCGACTTTGTCTGCACTCTCCAATAAAGAGGAAAGAAGAAAAAAGTATTGGCTTTCATCAATCTTTGAAGTATTTTTCCAATCCTCAATTTGCCTTCTTATCGCATCTATTTTTTGTCCATTTTCTGAAGTAAAATAATTTCTTCCCGCTTTTCCTTTGTTAGAATACTCTTCAAAAATAAATCCTTTTACCCCTTTAAGATTATTGAGTTCCTCTAGTGATTCCTCAACTCTAATGCTTTTATGATTCCCAATATAATTTCGGTTCAACACAAAACTATAATATTCAACATCATTAGAAATAACCTCTTTTACTAGGGGTTTAAAAACACGCCCAACGATACCAGTTCCTGCAAATAAATCGCAAAACACTTTGTCATCTAACTCCTTGCCAACAACCGTTTTGACAGTATTAGAGATAAAAGAGGATAGTTTGTTTTTAGAGCCTATATAGTTCATCGAGAAACCCAAATTATATCACTATACGTTTCGGTTTGGGGTGTAAAAATAAACTTTTGTAATTTGGATGACTTAAAATTTGAAACATAGTTTATAATTTCTTTTAGGACGACTCTCATAAAAAAACCACAATTAAAGGGAATACAACTACAATCCACAAGAACAATTCTTTAACCCAAAATAGTGTTGTTTTTTCCATAAAATTAGTGGTGAATATTGCTAAAGGAGCCATTAGATATAGAAATTCAGCTCCATTCTTATTTGGAATAAATAAAACGACAATAGCACTAATTATAAGCATCAGTATGAGTAAAAAGGAATTTGATTTGTCTTTTAGTCTAATTTCTGAAAAATTAATTAATTTCTGGATCAAAGTCAAAATCAAAAGTAGAATTAGAAATGAAATTGGGATAATTAATAATAAGGAATCATATTTTAGAAAATCTAAATTTAGGCTTGTATCCATTTCTAAAAACCATAAAAATGAATTGTTTAGTACTAATTTAATTGTGGTTATGATGATGATTACAGATGAAAATCCAACAAAAGGTATAAGTATTAGTTTATAGTTTTTTAACCTTAATTGAAAAACTGCTACAAGCAACACGATAAAGAATAATATACACCAAAAATAAAAAAGAGTTGCAATTGTAATCCAAATGGAAGCATCCAATATCTTTTTCTCTATATTAATTCCCGAATTCAAACTCATGAATCGCCTGAATGCTAACAATAACAATACATTGGAGATAATAATATTAGATTGAAAAAAAAGTTCAGAAAAAAGCATTATAAAACAAGCGAAGAACAAAATAGTATAGGTGTTGTTTTCTGTTAGTTTATTCTTTCTAATTATAAAGTTTAAAAGAAATACAGAAAACAAGATAATTAATAAAAGAACGGTTTGAGTTTGAAAAAAAGAAGCAACTGTGATGTACTCAATATCAATTAATGTCCTTAAAAACCAGCCTATAATTATATAAATACTCACTATAATAAAATTTACAGGTTTAGATTTACCAAAAAAGCTTGTGAGCATACTACTTAATTTATATTTTTGCTGTAAAATTATAAAGATATGACTTGGACAGGATTTTTTGAAGGAATTGAAACAATTTTTGTGGATGGTGCATTTTTACCTTATGATGCATTAAGAGAACTTGAACCAACAAGTTGGTTTGGAGCAAATGCGGTATCATGGTTTTTTATGGCAATTTGCATAGCTGCCTTGGTATATTGGATAGGAGAACTCAAAAAATACGATGCTGAAAACAAAGAAGACAAAAGCATTAAAGCTCATGAATATTTAGGTTAAATCAAAACCTATATCTGTGCGATAATTCATCGTGTCGAAATGTAGTTTTTCTATATTTTGATACGATTTTTTTAATGCCTTTTTGTAATCTATATCTAAAGAAGTAATTGCTAAAACTCTACCTCCATTAGTCACTATTTCTCCATTATTTATTGTTGTACCTGCATGAAAAACGATAGAATCTTTAATTTTTGAAATTCCTGAAATTGCCTTACCTTTTTGATAGGCTTCAGGATAACCACCAGAAACCAACATCACTGTAGTAGCAGCTCGATCATCTAATTTAATAGAGACCTTATCTAATTTTTGAAGAAAAGTTGCTTCAAATAATTCTACTAAATCAGACTGTATTCTAGGCAGTACAACTTCCGTTTCAGGATCACCCATTCTTACATTATATTCTATAACTAATGGTTCATTATTTACAATGATAAGTCCTATAAAAATAAACCCTTTATAGTCAATATTTTCTTTTTGAAGTCCATTCACTGTAGGTTTTACAATTCGTTCTTCAATTTTTCGCATTAAAAAATCATCTACAAACGGAACTGGAGAAATGGCGCCCATACCTCCAGTATTTAAACCGGTATCTCCTTCACCTATTCTTTTGTAATCTTTAGCTGTTGGTAAAACTTTGTAGTTTTTACCGTCTGTTAACACAAAAACACTCAATTCTATTCCGTCTAGGAATTCTTCAATCACAACGGTTGAACTTGCTTTGCCAAATTTGTTATGAGAAAGCATGTTTTCCAATTCATTTTTCGCTTCTTCAACATCTTTAATAATTAGAACTCCTTTACCTGCTGCTAATCCGTCGGCTTTTAAAACATAAGGTGGTTTTAAGGTCTCTAAAAATTGTTTCCCCTGCTCTAAGGTTTCTTTTGTAAAACTTTGGTAGGCAGCAGTAGGGATCTTATGGTCAATCATAAATTCTTTTGCGCGTTCCTTACTACCCTCCAATAAAGCTCCTTCTTTTGAGGGGCCAATCAACATGATGTCTTTTAATTCTTCTGAAGCTAAAAAATAGTCTGCAATTCCATTTACTAAGGGGTCCTCAGGACCTACAATTACCATTTTAATATTATTCTCTACCACACAGTTTTTAATTGCTTCAAAATCTGTAACAGCAATAGATATATTTGTTGCAATTAATGAAGTCCCTGCATTTCCAGGAGCTACAAAAAGTTGATTACATCGATCACTTTGTACAATCTTATATGCAAAAGTATGTTCTCTACCTCCAGAGCCTAATATTAAAATATTCATGTTGTAATGTTTTAAAACTATTGCAAAAATAGGGTTATTTTATCCTGTCACAAGAAATGAGATTTAATTAATTTGTAATTTAGTCTCCTAATAATTTTATATTGAATTTGTTTGAACTTACATTACGATTAAATGGTTATCCAATTTCTGAAGCAAAGAAGAAGTTAAGGGAAATTCAGAATATTAATGAACCGGATTATAAAGCTTATGTGCATCATCAAAGGCAAGAAATTGTAAAGTATCATTTAGAAAACAACACTTTTTACAAATCTTTTATTGGAAATAACCAGACAGATAACTGGAATGACATTCCTATTTTGCAGAAAAAAGATTTGCAGATTTCTTTACAAAAAAGACTTTCAAAAGGATATTCACTTAAAAACTGTTATATCAATAAAACGTCTGGGTCTAGTGGTCACCCTTTAATTTTTGCAAAAGACAAATTTTGTCATGCAATGACTTGGGCAGAAATAATCGATCGGTTTGGGTGGTTTTCTATTGATTTTAACTCTTCGTTTCAAGCCAGGTTTTATGGGATTCCTTTAGATTTTTTAAACTATCATAAGGAAAGATTAAAAGATCGATTAAGTCATCGTTTTCGATTTCCAATTTTTGATTTATCTGAATCAAAGTTAGAATCTTATCTTGGTGTCTTTAAAAGAAAAGAATTTTATTATATTAATGGCTATACAAGTTCGATTGTATTATTTGCTAAATTTTTAAAAGAAAAAAATATTGTTCTAACCTCTATTTCTACTAGTTTAAAATATTGTGTAGTAACTAGTGAAATGCTCTATGAAAAGGATAAAATTCTTTTAAAAAAATGGCTAGGAGTTCCTATAATTAATGAATATGGGGCTGCAGAATTAGATCTAATTGCTTTTACTAATTCAAAAGATGAATTTGTTGTTAACAGTGAATCTCTTTTTGTTGAAATTTTGGATAACAACAACCAACCATTACCAAATGGAAGTTTAGGGAAAATTGTAATTACATCGCTATATAACAAAGCACATCCACTTATACGTTATGAAGTTGGGGATAGTGGAGTGCTTTCAGAAAAAGGTAGCCTAAAGACCCCTATTTTACAACAATTAATTGGACGAACTAACGATATCGCAAAATTACCAAGTGGTAAGGTTGTCCCAGGTCTTACCTTTTATTATATAACCAAAAGTATCATTGAAGATGATGGAAATGTAAAAGAATTTGTTATTGAGCAAATTAAAATAGATGCTTTTAAAATTATTTATGTTTCTGAAAGGGAATTAAGCCTAGAAGAATTAACTAAGATTAAAATAGCATTGGTTAATTATATGGAGAATAACTTGAAATTAACTTTTGAAAGAGTTGCCATACTCCAAAGAAAAAGAAGTGGGAAACTGAAACAGTTTAGTTCATTATTAAATTATTGATTTTAAATGAAGCATATGGACATTTTGATTGTAACTAATTATTTTCCTCCAGAAAAGGGTGCTGCCTCCAATAGATTATTTTCACTTGTAAATGGCCTTTCTGAAAATAAATATAATGTAGAAGTTGTTTGTCCTTTACCCAATTATCCACAAGGTAAAATATTTGACGGCTATCGACGAAAGTTAGTATTAAAGTCTAAGGAACCCTTTGGAACATTACACCGATTATGGATTTGGCCGAGTAATTCAAGCAACAAATTTTTAAGGCTTTTATCCATGTTGTCTTTTTCAATAAGCCTTTCATTATTTTTTATTTTTAATAAAACTCCAAAAAAAGTTTTAATTCAATATTCTCCTGTTTTTGTTGGTTTTACGGGTGTTTTTTGGTCTAAATTATTTCGCAAAAAGATTATTTTAAATGTATCGGATCTTTGGCCTCTTGCTGGTTTAGAGATGGGTCTTCTAACAAAAGGGTTTTACTTTTCTTTACTCTGCAAAATGGAGTCTTTTTGTTATCGAAAATCACATTTAATATTAGGACAATCCAAAGAAATATTAGATCATATTGATAAGAAAGGAGTTTCTTCCACTCTCTTTTTATATCGCAATTACCCAGATTTTAAGCCTCAAAAGTTAATTGAAAAACCCATTGATAAAGAATTAAAAATCGTTTACGCAGGCCTAACTGGTGTAGCTCAAGGATTGGTTAAAATATGTACTACCATAAAGCTTCCAAAACATGTTAGTCTGCATATTTTTGGAACAGGATCCGAAGCTGAACAACTAAAGTCTCTTCAAAAAGATAATATATTTTATCACGGTGAAATAAAAAGAGAAGAACTTCATAAAAAAACACAAGATTTTCATTTAGGGTTTGTACCACTAACCAACCGAATTTATGGTTCTGTTCCCTCAAAAATATTCGAATTGAGTCGTTTAGGTATTCCTATTTTGTATTTTGCTGGAGGTGAAGGTGAAAAAATAATAATGGAACATCAACTTGGTTGGGTTGTCCCTGTAAATGATTTTGATAAATTGCAAAGCTTTATTGATAATTTAACAGTAGAAAAAATGACAATGTTTTCAAAACTACAAGTTCAAAACAATGCTGTTAATCATTTCGATTTTTCAATTCAGCTTCATCAATTAATTAAAATATTAAACCCTCTTTAATACGCTTTATCTTCTCCTCTTATCGCATTATATGCTGTTTGAAAAACTATTTTTAAGTCCATAAACAAGGACCAATTTTCTAAATAAAAAATATCATATTTCACTCTGTTGGTGATAAAACTATCATCTTCTACTTCTCCTCTAAAACCACTTACTTGTGCTAAGCCTGTTATACCTGGTTTAACAAAATGCCGTACCATAAATTTATCAATTTTCTCAGCATACATGTGTGTGTGGCTTACCATATGAGGCCTTGGCCCAACAACAGACATTTCTCCTTTTAAGACATTTATAAACTGAGGAAGCTCATCAATACTTGTTTTCCTAATAAATTTACCAACTTTAGTCACTCTTGGATCTCCCTTTCTTATTTGATACAAATGTGCTTCTGGGTTAGGTTTCATTGATCTATATTTAAAGCAATAAAACTCTTTATAGTCTAAACCATTCCTTTTTTGCTTAAAAAACACTGGTCCTTTAGACTCTAATTTAATTATTATTCCCAACAAAGGTGTTAACCAAGAGAGTACTCCAAATATTATAATTAGTGATAAAATGATGTCAAAACTTCGTTTTAAAAATTTATTTAAGGGTTCATCTGTTGGGATACTTCGCATTGATAATATAGGTAGGTATCCATAATAAGTAAAGTCTAATTTTTTTGAATAAATCTCTCTATTGTCTGGTAAAAATTTTAATATTTTAAGGTTATTATCTGCAAATTCAATAAGTTTAGTGAGTTCTTTATTACCCACCTCAGCAATAGAAGAATAGATTTCATCAATTTCATTTTCAGAAATAAATTTAATACATTCTTCAATACTAGATTTGTTGCTGCCCTTAAGGTCAAAAGTTTTGATTAATTTATAACCATAATTTGGGTCATCATCAAAAAATTTACCTAGTTGATCTGTTTTTTGATTTAATCCTATGATAACAACCTTTCTTAAATTACCTCCTAATAATACTCGATATTTCTTTAATAAATAATAAACTAAAAATTTCATTATTGTAATACTAAACATGACGATTAGCACATATTTTAATATCGTTATTGGCTCTTTGTTTAACTCATTAAAAAAACCAAAAAAAGCAAATACTAACAGAAGAAATGTTATGGTTTGCCTTGCTAATAATCTAAAGATTTTAGTAACACTTGTATATCTATATATTTCATAAAATTTAGATAATAATGAAATAATAATCCATGAAAAAGAAACAAAAAGTATAAAGTTTAAAAAATCTGAGTTATTTTTAAAAAAGGGTGACGCAAATATGTTGATAATCATTAAATCACCAATGTATGCTATAGGTCTTAAATAACCTGAATATCTACCTCTTTTAAATATCATTCTTTATTTTCTAATATGTTTAGAAAAGTCTTTGTGTTCACTTTTTAATAATTCTTCTGGGGATAAATTTTTGAAATATTCAAATGTTTTTTTCATTCCAATGTCTCTAGTAATCTTTGGTTCCCATTGTAAAATTTCTTTTGCTTTAGAAATATCGGGTTGTCTTTGCATTGGATCATCAATAGGTTTAGGTTCGAATACAATTTTTTGATCAGTTCCCGTAAGTTTAATGATTTCCTTTGCGAAATCTAAAATGGTTATTTCGTGAGGATTACCAATATTAACAGGTAAGGAATAATCGCTATGTAAAAGTTTAAAAAATCCTTCTATTTCATCATCAACATAACAAAAAGAGCGTGTTTGTAGTCCATCTCCAAATACAGTTAAATCCTCTCCTCGCAAAGCTTGACCCATAAATGCAGGAATTACTCTACCATCATTTAAACGCATTCGAGGACCATAAGTATTAAAAATTCTAGCGATACGTGTTTCTACTCCATGAAAACGGTGATAAGCCATGGTGATTGATTCCTGAAAACGTTTTGCTTCATCATAAACTCCTCTTGGCCCAATGGTATTAACATTTCCATAATAATCTTCCGTTTGTGGATGAACCAATGGGTCACCATATACTTCGGAAGTTGATGCTATTAATATTCTTGCTTTCTTTTCCTTTGCAAGGCCTAATAAATTGTGTGTTCCTAAAGAACCTACTTTTAAAGTTTGGATAGGAATTTTTAAATAATCTATAGGACTTGCAGGTGATGCAAAATGAAGAATATAATCTAAATCACCCGTAATGTGTACAAACTTTGATACATCGTGGTGATAAAACTCAAAATTAGAATCTTTAAATAAATGTTCAATGTTTTTTAGATCTCCAGTAATAAGATTGTCCATCCCAATAACATCATAACCTTCTGCTATAAATCGATCACTCAAATGAGAACCTAAAAATCCTGCCGCTCCTGTTATTAAAATTCTTTTTTTCATTTTTTTTACCTTCCTATAGACATATAGATAAAACCTTCTTTTTTTAAATCTTCTACATCATATAAATTTCTTCCGTCAAAAATTATTGGTTGATTCAGCAATTCTTTTACTCTTTTAAAATCGGGTGTTCTGAAAATACTCCATTCGGTACATATCACTAAACCATCTGCCTCTTTTAAAGCCTGGTACATAGAATCACAGTAAGTAATAGTATCTCCAAACTTTCTTTTTATGTTTTGCATTGCTTCTGGATCATATACATTTAATATAGCTCCCTTTTCGATTAATGTTTTCATTAAGTCAATGGATGGCGCTTCTCTAATATCATCTGTTTCTGGTTTAAAAGACAAGCCCCAAATAGCTATTTTTTTCCTTTTAAGATCACCATTGAAGTGGTTTTCAATTTTGGGTATTAATATGGTTTTTTGCTTTTCATTAACTTTTATAACAGAATTTAATATATTAAAATCATAGTTTTCATCTTTTCCTGCCTTATGTAATGCTTTTACATCTTTAGGAAAACAAGAGCCTCCATAGCCAATTCCTGGGAACAAAAAGCGTTTTCCTATCCTAGAATCTGTCCCCATTCCAACCCTTACTTTATCCACATCTGCTCCAACCTTTTCACAATAGTTGGCAATTTCATTCATAAAAGTAATCTTCGTTGCTAAAAAAGCATTTGCTGCATATTTAGTTAACTCAGCAGATTTTTCATCCATAATAATAATTGGGTTTCCAGAGCGAACAAAAGGATTATAAAGCTTTTTCATTAATTCTGTTGCACGATCACTACTAGAGCCAATTACAATTCGTTCGGGCTTTAAAAAATCATCCACCGCATATCCTTCTCTTAAAAATTCTGGATTAGAAACCACATCAAAATCACAGGCAGCATTTTTTGCAATTGTCGCTTGAACCTTCTCTGAGGTACCAACAGGTACTGTACTTTTATCAACAATAACTTTATAGTTGTTTATTTTTTTTCCAATTTCTTCTGAAACATTTAAAACATAGGATAAGTCTGCAGAACCATCTTCATCTTCTGGAGTGGGTAGCGCTAAAAAAACAATCTCTCCATGATCTAGGCCTTTATCTAAAGAAGTTGTAAAGCTAAGTCTTCCTGCTTTTATATTTCGTTCAAACAATACGTCTAAATGAGGTTCGTATATTGGAACAATACCATTTCGCATTTTCTCCACTTTATCTTTATCAATATCCACACAAATCACCTCGTTTCCGGTTTCTGCTAAACAGGTGCCTGTTACTAAACCTACGTACCCTGTTCCTATAACTGCTATCTTCATTAAAGAAATTTATTTAATCCTGTGCAATAATACAACTCTAGTCTTATTCTATAATAAACCCTAGTCGATCTTTTATTTTGCCTTTTCTATTATTTATTAAAAGTATCACTAATATAAAACCGAAATAATAAGCTCCAACTTGTCTATGGAAAAAATTCTCAACTAAACCAAAAATTATTATTGTGATAATCAGCGATGTGGGGAAAAATTTTTTGTGATATTTTAAAAGTAAATAAAGTAAAATTCCTAAAAACAACAATAAACTTATAAGTCCAGAACTAATATAAAAATCTAAATATTGATTATGAGTATTAAATCTTTTAGTGATAAAATTTTGCTTAGTAAGCTCATCTAAAATTTCAGTTTTATAGCAATCTACAAGTAATTTATCCGTCTCTCTAAACCCTATTCCAAAAAATTTATTTGAACTTTCTTGTATTATTTTTGATGCACATTCCCAAATTAAAGTTCTATAGCCTAAAGGCATATTAGAGTTATCATAACTCACTTTTGAAATATTCTTTTTTGAGTTAATAATATTGTTGTATTCAAATTGGAATTTACTGTACCCAAATACACAAATCATTATAATAACTGCTGAAGTTATTAATAGGCGTAATTTTTTCTTTGCCCCATAAAACTGCCTGAGAATTATTAGAGTACTTACAATTATCAATGCAGTTTTAGACATTATTAATAATAAATAGAGTACGTTTAAAATAATACTAATTAAATAATACTTATTGTCGGGGTGAAATTTAGTTGAAAGAGATTGATATGAAATTATAATACTTAATACACATAAAAGCCCAATATAAACTCTATCTATTAAAATTGCATCGACTGTTTCTTGAAAAAACTGAAGTGATACTATTGAGTTTTTATTTATTAAAATTACAAATTGTATCAAAGTGTAAACAATAGCAATAAACGAAGAGAATATTATAGCTTTATTAAGTTTTTTGAAATTATTAACTGGAAGGTATAAAACAACTAACCCAATAGGAATCATCATTTTATTAATAATTTTTAAATCTTGATCTAAATTTCCTTGAAAAAAAGAATTTATTAATAAGTAGGCGAAAAATAAAACAAGAACTATAATAGGCTTTAGCAATAATTTATTAAAATCCTTTTTGGTAATCACAAACGGAAAAGCAATTACTAAAAATGCCATTAAAATATTAGGTAAAGCTCTTGCATACTCATCAAAAGGAATGATGATGTATAATAATATAAAAACGTATGGATATACCGCGGTTAATAATATTCTCACTTTATAATTTCTTTATAAATTAGCTTTTTGTAAGCTATTAAAGATTTGATTTTTTAAACTTTTCTTTAAACACTAAATATATGAATTTACTATTACCTACTAAATATCTTTTCCACATTCTTTTTGGTTCTTGTAATAAACGATAAGACCATTCTAAGCCAAGATTTTGCATCCAAAGTGGTGCCCGTTTGGTAACTCCAGCGATAACATCGAAGCTTCCGCCAACTCCCATAATAAAATTAACAGCTTTTAGTTCGTTTTTAAACTCGTATAAAAAGTTTTCTTTTTTAGGTGAAGTAATTGCAACAAACAACATATTTGCTCCACTAGAGGCTATATTTTTTGCAATAGTAGCTTCGTCTTCTTTGTTATAATACCCATTCCTGTAACCTGCAATTAAGTTTTTTCCATATTTTTCGGTATAAATAGCAACCACTTTTTTAACCACTTCTTCTTTGGCTCCAAATAAAAATATTTTATGGTTCTTTTTATAGGCAAGTTCCACTAGATTTTGCATTAAATCTATCCCAGCTACTCTTTCTTTAAGAGGTTTGTTTAATATTTTTGATGCCCAAATAACAGCTTGACCGTCTGCGTTAATTAAATCACTATTATTAACACTTTCTCTTAACTGATTGTCTTTTTGCATTTGGACAATCTTGCCTGCATTAACCACTACGTGATGAATTTGTTGATTTTTTTCTATCGCCTCTTCAACTATAGAAATCGTTTCATCCATAGATAAGTTGTGGATATTAGTGTTAAGTATTTTTAATAAATTCATATGTTCCTTAAAAACCTTATTAGCTTAAGTTTTACTTTATTACTTTCATATTCATTTGATGTAGACATAGCATTTTGTTTAAGTTTAGATTTAGATACATCATCTAAGTTATAAAACTCCTCTATTTTTATTGATAAATCTTTAGCGTCTTTAACTTTAAATAAAATCCCATTCTCTCCAGAATTAATGTATCCTTTTGGGCCTCCAATATTGCTGGCAATTACCGGAACACCACAAGACATAGCTTCTAACCCGACTAAACCTAAGCTTTCATCAATTCTATAGGTTGGAAAAACAAAAACATCAAATAAATTGTACTCTTTAGCTAACTCTGGCTGTGTTAAATTAGATTTTAAAGTATAAGAAATGTTTAGTTTCTCTAATCTATCTTTTATTTCTTTTTTATCTGGTCCATCACCAATTAATCTAATTGAAAAGTTAGTAATTGATTTTTCTTTTATTAAAATTTCAATAGCATCTAATAATACTTTCCATCCTTTTTTTTCGATGAAATTTGAAACAAAACCAATAACAAAATTATCTGATTTAGAAATAGCGCTTATAGGTTTAAAAATAGTTCTATTTATTCCTCCAGAAGGATAAACAAAAAGCATCTCTTGTTCTTTTTCAAAATGAGTTAGAAAAAAATCTTTATAATAGTTGGAGGGTAAAACAATGGCAGATTTTTTTATTAATCTCTTTAAAAAAAAAGAAAAAAACTTTTTTAAAGTGTTTTCAAAAATTAAATCACTCCCATGAAAATTTAAAATATATTTTCTATTAAAAAAATAAAGTATGGGTGCTACATGCAAGGGATAATGAACATAAACAAAGTCTTCCTTTTTTGCTTTAAATAAGGTCTTTATTATCCTCAAATAAAAATCTATATAACCTAAAAGTTTATTAAAGCCTTCTTTTTTAGTAAGTACTGTTTTTTTTATTTCAAAACTATCCTCTAAAGAAATAACAAAATTCTTAACAAAAATACCGTACCTTATATTACTAGGTGAAGGATACATATTAGAGATTAATAATAAATTTCTTTTAGAATTACTCATTCTTAATTAATTTATCATTGTACATTAATAAAAAGAAGCTCATAAAAAAAGAAAAAATAAAAACCCCTTGAGCTCTAGAAAAGAAGCTCTCTATAAAACTTAATAACACAATTATTACATAAAAAGTTAATGCCTCTCCTTTCAATTTTGTTTTAATTGCAAAAAATAAAAGTGTCCAAACAAAACACATAAGTCCAACCACACCATTAGAAATATAAAATTCTAAAAACTGATTGTGAGCATTATAGTTTTCAACTAATGCAGTCTTAAAGTGTCCTTCTATATATGCCGAATTATAAATAGCTTCGGTGTCTCCAGATCCAACTCCTAAAAAACTACGGTCTTCTTTTTTAAACTCTTTTAAAATATAATCCCAACGTTGAAAACGCTCAATTTTAATATTTCCACTACCATTCATTAATCCAGAAAACTTATTGCCTAAATAATCAAACTTTAAGGACAATAAAATTGCTACAATTAAAAACATCCCGATTAAAACTCCTTTTTTTAAGCTTCTTTTTTGAAATGCAGATAATACCAATACAACTACAAAAGAGATAAAAGCAATCCGACTACTTAGTTCAAATAAAAACAAAGTAAATGGTATTAGAAGTAAGACCATTTTTACCTTATTATTTCTTACAAACTTTAACTCATCACTTTTAAGAATTGCTACAATAAATAGAATAATAAGAAGCGCGAAATAATTTGGGTGAACTCCTAAGGGTTTTACCAAATTCCAATTTGAATAAATCCATTCAAAAAAATAGGGCGCTTGTCTTATTGGAGTTGCATTAGTCGTTATTGATATTATTACAAATACCCAACAAATAATCATCCCAAGTAAAAGACCTGCTCCAAGTGCATAATAAATATTTTTAATATTAAAGTCTTCTTTTTTATGAGAAAGTATAATTAAAGGAAGTATTAATAATGTTAACACTCTAGTTAAATCTTTAATTGCCTCCTTGGTATCTGTAGATATAAAAACACTAATTACAAATAATAAGAATAAAAGCAGAAATGGAATTAAATAAAAACGTCTTTTCCATAATCGTTGTTTGCGTTCTTTAAAATCTAAATAAAACAGAGAACTTGCAACAAAAACCCATAATGCAATCGTATTAATTGACAAAAACAAGGGGAGTGTTCCTACAAACAAATAGCTGCTAATAGCGAAAAAAGACTTCTTAAAAGAATTAGATTTCAAGGAGTTTAGCATATCTTTTTTTGTAAGTGTTTTGTAATGCAATTTCTTTTAAAAAATCTACTATCGAAGTGTATTCTTCAAGGTTTATAGTTTCTATTTTTTGATGAATTAAACCTAAGTCATTCATAGATGCAAACAATGCATATTGGTTGCTTAAAAGGATTTCTAGTGGCTTGTGTTTTTCAGTAATAAAAGGCAGTTGAAAACTTAAAAAATCGAATACTTTAATAGGGTAAGTAAGATCATCATAAAGATTACGAGGTCTGGGATGAAATGCGTAGGCTATATTATTCTTTTCTATATAGTCTGGAATTGTATCCCGGGAAACTTTAGCTAATTTAATAGATGTGTTTTTCATTACACTTGAAAGTTGTTTGTCTCCAGACAATATATAAAAATAATACTCTTCTCTATATAATTTTTCAAAGGCTAAGAATTTATTAAACCCTGAATTCTTATACTTTGTACTTCCTAAATATAAAATACCTAGTTTCTTTGTAAAATCTGGTAATGTCTTGTTTTCTATAACATTATATGTTCCTGGAGGTAAATCATCATAGGGACGTTTTAAATATCGTTTATTCTTTTCAAAAAACACTTTCCCCATTTGTTTTGTAGGAAATACCATGTGAGTGGCCATTAATGATAAATAAAAATTGCTTAATTGATTGAAAATCAATGTAATTTTACTCCGTTTTGTTTGGTACTCTTCTGGAAATAGCTCAATATAAATATCCCGAATAAAAATTATTACTTTTTTAGATCGCAATCTTAAAAAAAATAAACATAAAACATCTATTAACGATATTCGATTGGTAGCAGATTCAATATAAGAAATGTTAACTTTTTGAAAATTGAAAAATAATTTTGTTTTATTTCCATTTTCAATAATCTTATCTTCTCTTTCCTTAAATGTTTTTTTTAAACATGTTATTCTGGTTTTAGGACCTCCTGATACTTTTTTTAAATTTGGAACAACATAAAGCAAATTTTTCATTTTAATTTATTTTATATTCTTGACTTGCTTTTGTTGTATTATTTCTTCCTTCTAAAATTAAAAAGGGAATAATTAAATAAAACATATTATTAAAATAATGTATTGACAATAAACAAGTAAATAAAACAATGAAAACAAAACCAGTTCTTGCTTTTATGGATTTAATTTTAAAAATTAAATACCCGTGAATACTCATAAAAATTAATAATAACAAATAACCTCCTCGATGGTATAAATAATAAAACCCGTTGTCAATTTCTTGAAAAGTATAAAAATTACTCCAACTTTGAGCTCTTTCATTTTCTCTAAAAATAGTTGTTCTTGCTCCAAACCCTTCTCCAAATATTTTCTCTAAAGGAGTAAAATTTTCTCTTCTTAGGGCTGCTTTTAAATCATTCTGCCGAATTTTTAAGCTTGGATATTCTAATGGGTTTAATAAATAAGGAACCTTTTCTTTAATTAAATCTGGGGCAAAATCTGAAGTAAAAAAAGCAAAAGAAGAAATACCAATTCCTAAAATTATAAAAATAATCTTTGGCTGTATTAGTTTTTTAAAATCTAAAGTTAATAATGCTATTAAAATACCTACAATTACAATGTTCATAAGATTAGTAGTCAATACTAAGCTTGGCATTGCGATAATAATAGCAAGAGCTAATTTAAGGTCGAAACTTTTATTTTTTATTAAATAATAAAACAGTATTAAAACAATGGGGATTATTGAAGGTCCATATACTCTTCCTTGATACCCTACTATTACCGTATGCCATAAATTAGGGAAAAGTCCTTTATATAAAAGAATATAAATAATTAGTACAATAATATTTATAAAAAATAAAAAGGGGAGAACCTTAAAGTCTTTTTTGTTTAAAAGGAAAAGGTAAAATAAGAAAGCAAAGATTTGAAACTTTATATCTATTTGCGGGTCTTCATGACCATAAGCAAACCCAAGGATTAAGAAAATAAGATATATACCAAATGCGATATAAAAATATAAAGGTGTTTTTATTTTTCCTTTTTTTATAACAATAATTGTCGTGCTTACCAATACAAGTAAACACAACATTGTAATACTACTTGAAATTGAGTTTCCTATTAATAAAAAAAGGGCTGTTAATAAAATATAGTTTAATACTTTCAAAAAAATGTATTAATGAATTTAAATGTGACAAATTTAAATTAAAAATTATGCAATCTTATAGCTAACTAGATAAATTATTTTAAGAGTCCATTTAAATTATAACTAGCAGTTTTTATTTATCTTAGATAAAAATTAGTCATACTACACTATGAAAAACAAAACATACATTTACCTGCTTTTATTAAGTTTTATTTTCGCTTGTAATAATAACGACGACATACTCCCTGAGGAGATGGACACTGATGATGATCCTATAGAAGAGGAAGTGAATTCTCTGCCAAGTGAGTTTGAAATCACCATTAACGAGATAAATTATACAAACGCAGCTATAAGTTGGAGCGAGGCAACCAGTACCTTACCCAACCCAATAACCTATGATGTTCTTTTAAATAATATTTTAATAGCTGAACAATTAGTAGAAAGAACATATTTAATAGAAGACTTGCTGCCAAACACTATTTATAATTTAAAAATAATCGCGAAAAACGAAATAGGAGAAACTTCAATAACAGTAGACTTCTCAACTCCCGAGTTAATGCAAGTAAGATTAAGAGCTATAATAATATCAGAGGATGAGGGGACCTTTAGGACAATAATTGATTATAATGAACAAGGTCAAATTATAGAAAGAAAAAATATAACTCTATTTTCAAATAATAACGAAAACCTCCTTTTAAAATATACCTATGAGTATATTGATTCGAAAATAAGTAGTGCTACAACGGGAAATTATTATTGGGCAGGTATAAGTGATGCTGTTATTTTAGATTACACTTACAATGGAACAGATCTTCAGCAATTAACAGCTCATGAAATAGATGATATTGAAGGAATTAGAAGAATACATATATTTAATTCACCTACACAGTATGAATACGAAAAAATCGATTATAATTATGGAGCTCCTCCTACATCAACATACCATAGTGTTGAACTTACAATTAATGAAAACAATGAGTTATTAGAATACGTACAAAACAATATAACTGATGGAACTACCAGTAACTTATCGTTTCAGTATGAAAATAATAATTTAACTAAAGTAACAGACGGAAATAATGTTTTTGAAATTGTTTATGATGAATCACCTAATTACTTAACCTTTTCACATAATGGATATGTTAATGATCATTCTAGTGGGTTAAATGAATCACAATATAGATTGGTTGGCGGGATTCCTCAAGTAAAAGCATATCTTTTTCCTTTTCATACCTTAAGAAGGATTCCTTATTTTCTTACTTACTCAAATAAAAATAATCCTTTACAATATAAACTAAATGGCACAGTAATAACTGAATTTGAATATACTTATAATGTATATGGTTACCCAGGAACAATGACCGTTATAAGACCCGATGACGATAATTATTCTTATATTTTGGAATACGAAGAAATAGATTAAATTTAAGGGAAGTTTTTTTTTTGAAGCTGTACTAATGGCTGGGCTTTTACTTTTAGTTAAATTAGTTTTCAATATTTGTAAATATTGAAGGTCTACATCCGTATATTGCCATATTTTTATCTCAAAATATCTATCAACCATGAAAATTGGATACCCAATTATTTTAGTTCTTGCTTTTTTTTGCGTTTTGTCTTGTTCTAAATCTAAAGAACCGTCAAATATTTCTAAACTCAAAAAAACATTGGTTAACATTGACTATGAAGATCAAGACTATACCATGAGTTTATTTGATATTTCTGAAATTTTATCTTTTACAGATATCCCAAAAACAGTTCCTTATGGCTCGGAAAAAATTATTAGATATGCAGATCTTATCTTAAAGGATTCTATAATTGTAATGCACTCTTTTAAGCCTTATTATATACCTTTTGATGAACTAACTTGGGAGGAAAATCCAGAAAACAACAATACTTGGCAGCTTTATTTCCAGAATCTTTTCTTTGTCTCTGTCCTGAACCATGCCTATTACGAAACGAAAGAAGAAAAATATCACCTAGCAGCCAAAAAATACATTTCAAACTATATAAATAAGCATTCCTCAAAAGAAATTAAAAGTTGTAAATATTCTTGGGATGATGCTACCGCATCTTTTAGAACCCTTCACCTATTGCAAACTGTTGCAAATGAGCTTGAGTTGGAAGATTTTGATGCCTCATTTATTAAAAAATCCTTTGACCATATTTCAAATAATTTGTTTTTTATGGTAGATCCAACAAAATATAAAGCCCATAATCATTCCATAATGGTAGATCGAAGCATTTTATTCCTTGCTAAGGTTACTTCCTCTAATCCCGATTTTTCCGACAAGATATTTAATCTAGCTTTCGAGCGATCAATGAAAAATTTCAATAAATTAATTGATGATTCTGGTCTCGCGAAGGAACACTCAACTACCTATCATTTATTTAATCATAATCTATTTCAAAAAGTATTCGAATTAATTGGACTAGACAGCCTAAATACATCAAGCCGCTTAAAAGTTTTAAAGAAAAATGACATTTTACTTCAATTAGTAAAACCAGATTTAACCTTTCCGCTTTGGGGAGATAGTCAGATGGAAACATTATCACCTCATCTTATTGAACGGTTTGGTAATGATGATCGATTACAGGAGGTATATGATGGAAAACAGCTTTCATCTATAGTTAATTTCACCAATAACATTGCGGTTTTACGAACAAAACAAGCTGATAGTGGCTATGTTGCATTATTCGCAAATTATTATTCTAAAACTCATAAGCATCACGATGATCTTTCGTTTATTTTCCAAACTTTGGGAGTTGATATACTAACAGATCAAGGCTATTATGGTTATGAAAAAGAACACAGACCATATTTATCATCGATTTATGCTCATAACACAACAGTTTTAAATGACAGCACTTATACATTAGGGAAGAAAAATCAGTATTCAAAATTAACTGGATATACAAAGGATGACGACGTTGAAATGATTAAAGCAGAGCATAATATGTATGATTCAATCATTTTAAAAAGAACACTGTATTACTTGCACCCCAATGTTATTATCGTCAATGATAAGACCAATGATTCTGTCGCAACTAACAGCCTAACACAGGTATACAACTTTGGAGAACTTGCCAAGAAATCTTCTTTAAAAAACAAAACTGCGCAATTAGAGTTTCCAAAGAACATTATTGTCAAGCTGACCAATTTGAATCCTCAATCAACGATTTTGGAAAAAGATTCATATCGCTCTAGAATTCAGTACACCACAAAAGCAACTAAACAAATACAGTTTCGAGTTTCTGGTGATGAAATCACTTCGGTTCTTGAAGTTTCTTCGCCTAAGTATAAATCTCCTGTAACAAATGTAAGCATCGATGGATCCTATATCTATTATACAAAAAAATTGTGAAAGTAAAAAGGTTCCTTTCTTAAACTAGGGTAAATAGAACGGGTAACTTATTTGATAGACTGAGTTAGGTACTAAAGCTGAACATTAAAACTAGGAATACTTAAGGTGTCATTAGATTTATAAAAAAACACCTTAATTCTATCTAATGCCTTTTCTGATATATTAGTTTTAATCCTTTCAATAAAAACATAAGAATCCTTTAAGTTCATGCCACTCGATTTGTCAAGGTTTATATAAAAATTGTCTGATTTAAAGTTTTTCTTTTTAGAGTTTTCAGAAAGCAATGTGCTGTCCTTGGGGTATAAATACACTACGAGTTTATGGTCCTTAAGATGTGACGGAATGCTATCAAATTCCAACTTAATATACTTGTCTTGATCATTGTTTAGATTATAAGAATAGTCTACTAGATTTAAATATTTAAAGTCATAGGTATTTTCGTCTTTCTGTGGTATTTTGAACCACTTAGAAATACTATCAACAAGGGTGTGGGTAACCTGATGGCTTCCTAAATATGTTAAATGCGAAGTATCGAAAAAGGAGTTTTTACTCAAATTATAGTTCGTTCTTTTGGTGTTTAAATTCAAGAATTTAACATTATCAAATACGTTTATAAGGCTGTCGATAAACTCTCTATTAAAATTTTCTTGTCTTAATTTTAATGAATTAACCAAAACTATTTTAGTGTTTTTGGTCTGAGCATCCTTAATAAAATCAATCATTGACTTCTTTAAATCACTCTTCCACAATGTGTCTGTATTAATTCTTTTCTTTGGCTGATTGTTGTATTCCTTATTAAAAACTTTCTCATCTAGTGATTTTACACGGTAGTCATATGCAAAATATCCGTTTTCAGAAAACAGGGCGCCTTTAAAATGATAATACTTAGTTTTTTGGCGATTAAACAAATATTCTTTTCTCTTATTTAGTCGAAATAATTTTCCTGCTTTTTCTGAAAGAGAGGTAATATAATACTCTGTATACTCTTCTTTAGGAAAAAAATTATTCACCTTTCTAAGCTTGTTTAATGAAAAAGGAATTTCTTGTAATGCTATTGTTTGAAAATACCACGATTTTTCCTTCTTAATTTCTGGTCTTAAAACGCTATTCTCAGAAACATCAAAAAGAACATACTTGAAGTTGCTCTTCTCTAATAAATCTTTAGCTAATATCAATGAGGTTTCTAAAATTTGACTTGAAGAATTAATATGAATCGTTTTAAGTCCCAACTTATTCCGAAGAATGGAAGGATCGTAGGCAGTATAAACATACGAATTGCCAAATAGAGCTAAATCATAGTAATTAGGGTTCTCGTTTACCTTGTCTAATTCAAAAAGATAATGCCTTTCAACACCTACTTTAGGTGCATTAGGAATTATAAAAATTAAAAGAAAAACACCTATAAATAACATAAAAACCATTAGTTTAATGATTATAGTAAAAATATTATTTTTGTTTTTAGCCATATTTCCCAAATATAAAAACTTATTTTCTTGCTTGTCTTTTTTCAACCATTAATGTTCCAATACTTGAGTTGTCTCGAATTGTAATACTTAATGTTCCTTTATTGAGTTCTCTATGACTAATTTTATTATTGTTCCAAAAAACGTCATATTCAAATTGTGGATTCAAACATACAACAACTGAAAATGATTCACTCTTATGTTCGAGTATTCTTAGGTTTGCTGATAATGCACTGTGCTCTTCATTAAACTCTTTTTCTTCAATCCAAACATCATATCCTGTTGTTAGGTTGCCCATTTTATAATAGGTGTTAAACCATGACATAACAGGAGTAGACAATCCGCTAAACTGGTGCCAACCCTTTCCTTTTCCTGATTCAATTGAAAAATATTCGTAACAGTTGTAGTCTTTTTCTGTTTCTCTTTTCCAGACTTCCAATCCTGTATTCGCAATTTGATAGGCAAATTCGGCTTCGCCTAAATCCAACATTGCTCTCCAGAAAAACCATTGATGTGGCATCCAAACCTTACCGTTCCAATAACCATCTTTATTAAAATAAGGTGCAGATTGATCTACAGTAGACAATCCAACATTTGACCATATTTCACCTTTTGTTTTTAGGTGAGAAACCAACTTTTTCGTCTGCAATTTATTACTTGCTCCTGCTACCAATGGTGTAGCTCCACCCAATCCCATATTATAATTGAGGTTATCCTCGTATTCTAAAATGCCCCTGGGATTACCAAAGGTATTGTGAACAACATAACCGAAATAACCAGACTTCTCATCCCAAGCGTGCTCTTGCAATGCATTAGTCAATTCCACAATATCATTGGCATATATATCAAAGTCCTTGTCTAGATCTAAATGTAATGCAGCTTGTTGTAATATTTTTGCTGCCCTAATTACATGTGATGTACTCACAACAGGAGTGACGTTTTTGGTTAATTTGTTTTCGTGTATATATTTTTGGGCTGGATAGTCATCCCATCCACCTGAATTATAGAAGTAATCCCAGGTACGAATTAACCCAGAGTCAAGATTTCTAGTAGTCGATCCATCAATTCTTCCTACTAAAAACTCGTAATACCTCTTTAACTTCAAATAATTGTCTCCAACTAAATCCTCAGCTTGTGTTTTATTCCACAATTCTTGAAAGAGATAAAACTGAACTGGAAGCATAGTACCATGATGTATAAATGCAGATTGCTCGTCGGTTTCGTTTAAATAGGCTTGTAAATTCTCAACACCTCTTTGATGACTTAATTGACTAAGCCCAATTCCTATGAATCCGGCATCCCAAGTATATAGACAATCCCATTTACGTCCAGGAGCATGATGCCTAATATATTGGCCCTGTGTATGCACGGGATATACAACATTACAAATAGTATTTGCCGCCATTCTATTTTGACTGAAGACATACTTTTCACCAGAAGGGACAACATTATTTACAGGAAGATTTTTTCTTGCGGTTTGATAAACTTCTTGAAAATCCATTCGTTGTGCAGACCTTAATCTATTTATAACCTCTTTTTTTGTCCCTTGACAAACTAAACCATTTAGACTTTTACTTGAGTTAGGAGAAAGTTCAAGAGGTTTTATAAAAATATTGGTAAAATGCCCTTCTTTATCTCCATCGAAAAGTGTCGTTTCTCCCTGATCATATTCATGAAGGTTTACAGGGAGGTCTTTTGAAAACCATTGTCTTATTAAATAATCTTTTTGATCCCAGTATACACCGTAGTACGTATCTGTATCTTCATATTTAAGAATTAAACTATTCTCTAATGGGCCTTCAATAATTTGAGGAACTTCCTTCCATATCAATGGCTCAAACTTCACTTTTTTTATGTCTTGATTCGATACAATGGCAAATCCATCGATATTCAAGCGAGTTTTGGATTTTGTTTTTAGATTAAGCTCATTAGACCCTTCCAAAAGGTTGCCAATATTAATCTCCTTAATTTTCAACGTTTCCGCTCCTTCTAACTTAACATCCTTCTCAACAATCCCAGTCAATTCTATGCTAGCATCTTCTGGTTTTTCAGTTTTATAGCGGATAAGTAACTTCGCATCTTGTATTGCTTTTGGAAGTGTAAAATTATATTTTAATTCATCTCCTGATCTACGTCCAAAACCTTTTCCTATCCCACTACCATTTACAAGGTGATTTTCTCTTATCTCACCTCGTAACATTCCGTCATAAACTAATTGATCTCTATGTCCTGGAATAGCAAAATTTAATTCGCTATAATCAATAGCGTCCACCCAAATGGCATTTTTAGGTAAAACAACTGTACTGTAATTAATTCGGGTTTCTGGATCGTGAGGTTTTAACGGAGGAAAATGAAGTGATGCCATTAGTTGGGCTGTCACGCTTTGAGGTTCGATTGTATTGTTGGTGTAGTCTATTTTAAAGCTTCTAGTTTGAGGATCTATTTGTGAGTAAGAGATGTCTGCAAAAACCTTGTCTTTCCAAATAAGATCATGTCTAAACGAAAAATACTCCAGATTAGGGGAAGCTTCCCATGGATGAAAAGACGACTTTTTCATCACGTTTGGCACTACTGTTTTTTGGTCTGTCAACCCAGGAAAAATACTTAAATCAAAACGAAGTCCTTGTTGGACATTTGGTATGTGAGAAACTCCAATATATTTCTTGGTATAAGGTCCCCAAGCAGGTAAATTAAGGTCGTGTGAGCGATGTTGATTCACTTTGTTTTGTGATGCGCTTTTTTTAGATTGGCTTGTACAACCCATCACAAATATCACTAACCATAAGATGTTGAATATTCTCATAATACCAAATTAATAAACGCATAGATAAAGCGAAACAATATAGAAATAGCAATATTTATTTTAAATATTTTCATACATTCTTGTTATATATATCTAATACTAATTTTTAGTGCTATGATTTTTAAAATAGTTAAAAACAATTACCTTAAAACTGAAAATATATAAACTGTTGTTGTTCTCCTCCATAAGCTCCAAAAATTAGAATTATTAAAACAAAAAATAAATATATTTTCCACCTAATTACTATGTGTTGTTGTACAAGGAGTTGAGAAATACTTTTAACAAAAGAGTTATAATACTCAACTAGTAACATAAGTATTATAAAAACAAGTACCCATAAAAACTCATTAGCTGTTAATCCCAAATTATACAAACTACCGTTAAAAAGGTTCTCATATTTCCAATTAAATAGGTTTTTAACAACTACAATAGCGTCGTTAAATGTATCCGCCCTAAAGAAAATCCAAAGAAATGTAACCACCGAAAATGTAAATAGGCCATTAAATATTTTATTGATTAGAGTGGGAATAGTCGACTCCTCTTTTTGTTTGTTCTTATTCAGTATTTTTTCTAACACAATAAATATACCGTGCATGGCGCCCCATATAACAAAGTTCATAGAAGCCCCATGCCAAAGACCACTCACTAAGAATACAATAAATAAATTCCAATAGGTACGTTGTAAACCTTTCCTACTACCCCCTAATGGAATGTATAAATAATCTCTGAACCAAGTAGAAAGTGAAATATGCCAACGTCTCCAAAACTCTGTAATACTCTTGGCGAAATAGGGGCTATTAAAGTTGTTCATTATATCTATACCCATTAAACGAGCAACTCCTCTGGCAATATCTGTATAGGCAGAAAAATCACAATAAATCTGTATCGAAAAAAACAAAACAGCCCAAACAGTCTCTATTCCTGTGTAATCTCCAGGGTTATTATAAACTGTATTCACTAAAATTGCGACTCTATCTGCAATTACAATTTTCTTAAAAAATCCCCAAAGTATTAGAAGCAAGCCTGATCTTAGATTGTCGTACTCAAAATTATTCAGGTTTCTTAATTGCGGTAATAGATGTTTAGAGCGCTCAATAGGTCCAGCCACCAACTGTGGGAAGTAAGAAACGAAAAGGGCATATATCCCTATGTGTCGTTCTGGTTTTATTTCGTTTCTATACACATCCATGGTATAGCTTAAGGCTTGAAAAGTATAAAAAGATATACCCACTGGCAAAAGTAAATCCAGTATAGGGGCATCAACGGTCATCCCTATTACATCAAAAGCCTTTCCAATGGTTTCTGAAAAGAAATTAAAGTATTTGTAAAAGAATAGAATTGCCAGATTTGTGATAAAGCTAATGGCTACTATTAGTTTTTTAAGTTTTTCTGTTTTGGCCTTATAAATGTAAATACCACTGGCGTATGTCACCAATGTTGAGAACGCTATTAACAAAGCATATGTAGCGTTCCAACTCATATAAAAATAATAACTCGCAACTAAAAGTAACGCCCAACGATACTTTTTTGGGGTTATCATATAGAGAATCAATACTATTGGTAAAAAAAGGAAAAAGGAAAAAGAATTAAATAACATATATCACAAATTAGTTATTTAGTTTCTTAAATATGCGCCAAGAAGGTATTGTCGCCCCCACAAATTCTTTTAGAGTAGCTCCAGTCATATAACGAACCAAATACCACCAATTGGGCACAAACAACACCATAAAACCTGCGACCATTGCCAGAGCAACCATTTCAATCGAATAACGACTACCTATAAAAATAAAAATTGGCATAATTGCTATTGAAAAAAGATTCCAATAAAATGCTCTATCGGTTCTACCAGTTGCAATAACAAGACTTCCTATTGGGTTACCTAAGCTTCTAATATACATATACACACATAATATCCGCACTACATCTACAATGCTCTCGTAGTTATTTCCATAGAGTATGGATATAATAATAGGGGCAAAAATGATAATCAATAGATATACTATAAAGTTTAATGAAGAGATAATTTTAATGAGCTTTAAATAATTTGTTTTTAATACCTCAATATTATCTTGAAACTTAGCTAATAATGGGTTGGCAATTTTTGTTATAATAGGATTAATTATCTGAGCCGGGCGATATACTAATTGTTTTGCTAAACTGTATCCTCCTAATATTTCGGCACTAAATAACTTACCGATTATGATAATGTCTAAATCTCTGTTAAAATAATTCATCACTTGACTCCCTACTTCGAAAATACCAATCTTTAAAAATGGAAATGCTAAGGTCCAGTTAAAATATAACAATACCGGTCTTATTATTATTCCTCTAATAAAGAAAAGAAGATTAGGAAGAGAATACTGTAATAACGCTGAGAATACCAAAGAATAGATGCCATACCCCTTAACAGCTAGTATAATTGCCAATATTAGAGCTATTGACGAACTAATGATCTCAATGATGGCTATTAATTTAAAATTGAGGTTTTTCTGTTCTATTGTTTTGTATTGATTTCCTAAGCCAGCAAATACGATAGTTGTAGCCAAAATAAGTATTAACTCTGTAAGCTGCGGTTCATCATAAAAGGATGCAATAAAAGGGGATAAAAGAAATATTAAACCATATAAGGAAATACCAAAAAATAAATTCACCCAATATAAACTTGCATATTCTTTTCTAGTAATATCTTGCTTATGAAATATGGCTGATGTAAGCCCCATGTCTGTAAAAAGGTTCAAAATTCCTAATACAAAAACAACTATAGCCATTAATCCAAAGTCCTCTGTTTCAAGAAATCTTGTAAGTATTGAAATTCGAATAAGGGAAGACAATGCAACACCAATTGTAGAAACTGAAGTCCATTTTACCCCTTTAATAATACTCTTACTAAATTGCATAAATTAATATTCTAACAAGGTATAAAACTCA
>MAAC01015652.1_pt1 | contig 34271 bp, 29 predicted proteins | sample 1115981 | NCBI WGS metagenome assembly MAAC01 (sample SAMN04961126, study PRJNA320927) | seawater metagenome | isolation source: sample BD02T64 sea water enriched with oil for 64 days | place: USA:Gulf of Mexico | collected 2013-07-27 | reverse complement strand
AATTCATCTCCTTGTTCATCTTCTCTTAAGATTTTTATTGCACCGCTAATTACCAAGGGCATAAACTTAATTTCGCTGCCAATATCAATAAGCTCTTTACCTTCTTTGACTTTTCTATATTCGCCTATTGATAAAATCTCGGCGAGCAATTCTTCTTCAAAAAGATGCTTGTAATTAAAGTTAAAATCTGATAACATTTTTTAGTTTTAGAATTTAAAATTACAATTTATCCGCAGTAAATAACTCAAATTAACAAAAGATTGCTCTGATTGAATTCTTGGTTACATTTCTTTTTTTGTATTTTTCAAAAAACACAAACTTTTTAACAAATTGAATCTTTGTAAAAACACAAATACCACTCTTTATTTTTCTTCTGTAGGGGATATTCCTAAAAATATTTGGGAAGAACTGGGTTGCACAAGTAATCTATATTTTCATCCAGAATATTTAATATCATTAGAGAAAAACAATTCTCATATTGTCTTTTCTTACATTGTTTTATTAAACAAACAATCCAAACCTATTGCTTTTGCAGGTATTCAAATAATTGATTTTGCTTTAGACGGAATTGAAAATTCATTAAACAAAAACTTTCATAAATTAAAGTGTTTTGGTAGACAATTAGGTCTTTTCCCAAAGTTAAAACCAATTAAATTATTGGTTTGTGGAAATGTATTTGTGAGTGGAGAACATGGGGTTTTTATCAAGGATTCAGAAAACAAACAACAAATAATAAAAGACCTGGCTAAGGCAATTTCTCACCTAACAAAATCAGATGAAAAACAAACAAAAGATATCTCTCTTTTTCTAATTAAAGACTTCATTAAAGAATCTCTTGAAATATCGGATGAGCTTCATGAATTAAACTACTACTCATTTAATGTAGAGCCCAACATGTCTCTTTATGTTGATGACGATTGGGGAAGTTTTCAAGGGTATTTAGAAGCAATGAAAACTAAATTTCGTGTGAAAGCTAAACGCGCCTTGAAGCTTAGTAGTGCTTTAAATGTTAAAGACGCTTCTATTGAAAATATTAAATCTTTTTTACCAGAAATTACCAATTTATATAAAAAAGTTTCTGACAAAGCTGATTTTAATTTAGGAGACTTCAATCTAGAAACTTATATCTCTTTAAAAAATAAACTAGGAGATAACTATATTTTGAAAACATATTGGTACAACAATAAAATTGTTGGATTCATGTCTGGATTGATCAATAACAACTCACTAGATGCTCATTTTGTAGGAATAGAGTATGGGCTAAATAAAGAATTAGCAATCTATCAAAGAATGTTATATGATTATGTTGCTATTGCAATTTCAGAAAAACTGACAGTTATTAATTTTGGAAGAACAGCAAGTGAAATTAAAAGCTCAATCGGTGCTGTTCCTCAAGATTTAACCTGTTATATTCGACATAAAAAATCGTTGACAAATAAGTTTTTAAAACCCTTTTTAAACTACATAGAGCCAAAACCATTCAAACAAAAAAAACCCTTTAAAGCTAAGAAACTAACCGACTAATCTGGTTATCTTTGAAAAAAATCACCTCTTTATGAAATCAATCGAAGGTTTAATAGCTGTTCTTGATCTAGAACAAAAAAATGAAAATGAATTTGTTGGAATTAGCAAAACTTTTGGAGGACCAAATGTTTTTGGAGGACAAGTATTGGCTCAATCAATAAGTGCTGCATACAAAAGCATTACCAATAATAGAATTTTACATTCTTTACACGCCTATTTTTTAGAAGCTGGAAATTTAGAGTTTCCTATTACTTTTATAGTGAAAAAAATGAGAGATGGCGGAAGTTTTTCTACCAGAAGAGTCACTGCTATGCAAGGAGATAAAACGATTTTTATTTTGGCTGCTTCTTTTCATAAATCAGAAGATGGATACGAGCATCAAAGAAAATTTGAAGGCTCGATAAAACAACCTGAAGAATTATTAAGTTGGGATGATATGCTAGAGCAATTAGGCGATTTTTTACCAAAACCGCTGAAATCATTTTTAGAAATAGAACGCCCAATTGAGTTTAAGCCTACTTTCATTGTTAATCCTTTAGATCAAAAAGATTTAGAACCTTATTCTGATGTTTGGTTTAAAATAAAAGGAAATGTTACTGGGTTAGATCTACCATTAAAACAACAAATTCTAACGTATATTTCTGACTATAATATTTTAAATTCAACATTATACCCTAACGCAAGTAAAGCTAATTTTGGCAATACTCAAATTGCAAGTTTAGATCATTCTATGTGGTTTTTTAGAGATTTTGACTTAGATGATTGGATGTTATATAAAACAGAATCTCCAAACGCTTTTGGAGCAAGAGGCTTTGCAAGAGGAAATATTTACACTAGAAATGGCGATTTAATTGCTTCAGTTGCTCAAGAAGGATTAATGAGGCCTTTTAAAAAATAAAATTATGAGCATATATCTTTATGTAATATCAATTAATGGTTTGTTGCTGTTTTTAAGTATCATTTTTCGTTTTTTTCCTCCAAAAAAGATTAATAATATTTATGGTTATAGAACTAATAAATCGAAGTTAAATGAAACTATTTGGCAATTTGCCAATCAACAATTTTGCGCAAGCTTATTAAAATATTCTATAATTGGGTTTGTGGCTGCAATTATACTTGCCACTATTGGCTCTGGAAAAAATACTTGGCAACCAATGATGGTTATGATATTTACTTTAGGTGCTGCAATTTTAAAAACTGAGCAAAGTTTACTTCAAAACTTTGATGAAGATGGGAATAGAAAAAAGTTTAAAAATTAGCTTGAATCGCTACTGAAAAGTTTCTACCAGGTGCTGAAATACCTGAAGCAAATTCTTTGTAATGTTCATCAAAAAGATTGGTAACAATTGCTTGTACTGTAAAGTTTTTATTTACATTATAGCTACCGTTTAAGCCAAAAGTACTCCAACTTGGTGTTCCGTAATATTTATCTAGAGCATCAGTTGCGCTGGCATCAATAATTGGGGTTTGAGTGTGATTATCTATACCTTCTGAAATATTATAACTTGTAATATCCTTCTTTGCGTTAAATCTAAAATTAGCAGATAACTCTATTTGGTTTTTACGATAACTAACCTCAAATCTTCCAAATAAAGGAGGAATTGATGACATTGGTTCTATAATCTTTTCGGATTCAAAAGATTCAAAAAAACCTTTTGATTTTCCTTCTGTATAGGTAATAAACCCTGATGTTCTCCAATTTTGATTTAACCTTCCGGTATAATTGGCAGTAAAACCTTTTATATAAGCCCCTTTATTATTTAAATTCACTACTACGTCAGAAAGTTCTCCATCATACATAATTTGGTCTCCACTAGGTCTTCTTGCAATATTATGCTCTAAAAAAGTATAATACATGTTAAAGCCTAAGCTAAAGGTTCTATCATTAAAAAACTTTTGCACTCCAACTTCTCCACTATATGCATACTCTGGAGTTAATTGAATATTTGGTAGTGTTACGATACCGTTTTTCTCTCTAATTTTACCTACGTCATCTAAATTTGGTGAACGAAAACCAGAAGAAATAACACTATTAATTCGCCAATTTCTAGTTGGTTTATAAACATACCCTAAGGTAACTGTTAATGCAGTGTTTTTTATATTAATTTGTTCTTGAGGTAGTGTTAAAAATGTTTGGTCTATCCACTTAGCTTCTAATATTGTATTTGTTAATCTAATTCCTGTGTTTAGGGTTGATTTTGCGTTTAAATCTTGCCTGTAATCTGTATAAATCGCTGTACTCATATAGCTGCTTCCTCCATCAGGAAAACGAGACTGCACTTTAAAAACACCTGAATAACCAATAATTTTATTGTTTGAAATATCTACTATTTTTCCTTCGGACATTGATTTAACATCATTATACGAAACTTCAAAACCATATGATAAATCTCTGTTTTTATCTTTAGTTAATGGTACCGTAAAATCTCCATTAAAACTATACACGTCTACTTCCTCACTTCTATATAACCTTTCTAAACTACCAAACTTTCTTTGAATTCTAGACTCTTTAATATTTTGATATGCGACTGTAAAAGTACCTTTATCTAACCATTTTTTTTGAGGATTGATAGACAATTGTGTTGATGCTAGAAACCTTTTTTGAGGGCCATAATACCATTCTGAAAATTTTAACATCCCTGATTTTAACTCTGATAATTTGTCAAATCTTGGAATGTTTGAAGATGTTGAGTATTGTAAATTAATATTTAGATCTGTCTTTTTAGAAAGTGGTATGTAAAACTTCTGAAGTACATCTGTTTGGTTAAACCCTGTATTTCTTTGAATTGTTGGGTCAGAATTTACGGTTTGGCTTACAACATAATTAGTGCCAACGTTTTCAGAATAATTAGGAACTAACCCCCAACCTGAAAACCCATGAGATCGTTTTTTCCCCATCTGTAAATCTCCAAAAGAACTATAAGAAACACTTGTGTAGGATGCCCATTTTTTAAAACGTAATTCTGCAGAAACATTGGTAGTTACTTCTTGATTTACGGTTCCAAATCTTGAGAAAAAACCACTTTTTATAGTTTCCTCTTCTGCTGTTTTAGGTGTTTTTGTATAATAATGAATTACGCCTCCCAAAGCATCTGAACCATAAATAACTGATGAAGGGCCAAATACTATTTCTGTTCTTTCTAACATCGATGGAGAAATAGTAATAGAATTTTGTAAATGCCCCTTTCTATAAATTGCATTATTCATTCTAACGCCATCCACAACTAATAAAACCCTATTAGATTCCATTCCTCTTAATACAGGGCTTCCTCCTCCAAATTGAGATTTCTGAACTTTAATTCCAGGCACAGAAGCTAATAAATCGGCTGTGGTTTGTGGTGATGCTTTAAAAATATCTTCTTTTGTTACCGCTACCGTTTGCTCTGCTATACGAGTCGCTTTTTCTTTATTTTTAAAAACAGATAAAACAACCTCATCAAGGTGGGCTGTTTTCTTAATTAAATAAATCTTATAGTTTCTGTTTTTTAACCCCAATTTTGAAGTCGTGTAATTAGAGTATGCTACATGCGAAATGATAATAATATCTTGGTTCGAAAACCCAGAAATATCTGCTGTACCATCATCATTTGTGATGGTAGAAATGGTCAAAGTTTTGTTATAAATATTGGCTCCATTAACTGGAAATCCTTTTTCCTCATCTACAACAATAATTTTTTGTCCAAAGCTTGCTACGCTATAGATAGCAATTAAAAACGTGAAAATTCTCTTCATCAACTAAATACTGTTTCTAATACACTTAAAGACTTAGGGCTCCTAAATCCTTCCAAATGTAATTCAAAATATTGAATAATTATTTGTAATACTTGTTGTCTTTCTTTTTTATTGAATTTTATTAAATCTATAGTATCAAAATTTGTGCCCAACAGCTTTTTAAATTGAAATAAATCATCTCCATTAATGACTGTTTTTTCAAATGAATATTGAGAAAAACTACCTTCTAGCAAGTTAAAGTATTGGCTATCAACATTTGTTATATCTGGATAAAATCCTAAATATTTGGTTAATTGTAGTAAAAAAAACAAATGGAAATTTGAAGTTTTTTCATGTGTATCTAACCAAACTAACGATGTTTCAATAAAAGAAAAAAGCGGTGTGTTTTCTTCTTCTTCTTGAATTGTACTATTTAAAATTTCTGACAGAAAAAGAACAATCGTTTGCTTAAAAATATTTGTGTGAATACTTTTATACGGGTGTATTACATGTACCTCTTTTAAGCTATTTAAATTGCCTTTATTGTTGTGGTTAGCATCAATATTTAATTGTGTTAATGGCTGAAAATATGCCGCTTTAATTTTTCCTTTTCTAGATTTTAATACGCCTTTAATTAAATAGGTTTTGATCCCTTCTTTTAGGGTAAAACACTTTACAATTAAACTTGTATCACCATATTTAATTGAACTAAGTACAATTGCTTTTGTAGATATTAATGCCATTAATTAATAATTGCAATTTTTGTTGTTGTTGTTTCAGTTGCATCATCATTAGAAAGTAAAACGATGTAAATACCTGAAGCAACTTTTTTTCCTGCTAAATTGGTTTTATTCCAAACTACCTTTCCTCCTTGTACTTCTTGGCCTTCAACAACATTTGTTTCATACACCAAATTACCTGCCACATCTAAAATTTTAACGTTGGTTCCTTTTGGTAAATGTTTTCCATCTTTACCATCAATAGTTATTGTTTGATGTTTTTTTAAGGCTGGGTTTGGGTACGCATAAACCGCTGCCAATTCATCTCCAAAACCTGCAACCTTACTATTATAAGCAACAACCCCTTTATCTGTAGCAAAGAACACTTTTCCTGTTGATGTATCTACACTTATCTTTAAAATTTTATTTGAGGGCAATGGAGAATTATCTTTATTAAAACTCGCCAACGTTTTTTGACCATTAGGATTGGTATATAAAACACCGCCATTTTCTGTTCCAAACCATTTGTTATCTGCACCATCAATAGCGATTGTGTTTATGGTTTGATCTCCTAATAACTTTTTAGGAATTTCATCATCTAAAATAATAATTGGCTCTGCATCATAAATAGATGCATCAAAAACTCCGTTTACATTATTATAAACAACCAATCCTGATTGAGTTCCTAGCCAAGCTCTGTTATTAGCATCTATAGCAATTGTTCTAACATTTGCATGCGGTAAATTTCCTTTGGTAGGCTCGGTTGTAAGCGCTCTCTTTCTGTTTCCTGTTTCATTATAAACATAAGCTCCATTTCTTCTAGTTCCAATCCATAAACTATTAGATTTATCAACTTTAATTGTATTTAATTCTTCTGCTTTATTTGTTTGTAAACTTCTCAAATCAAAACTTTGCCAGCTTCCACCTGTAGTAAATTTTTTAAGCTTATTTGAAGCTAAAGCATCTGTTACCCATAAATTTCCTTGATTATCAAAAACAGTTCCATTTATCCTAGTTGTTATTCTATTTGGATCTGATGGAAATAAATCTTCTAAGGGACTATTTTCTGAAGTATAAAAATTAAGCGGTTGATTATCGACTACTTCTAACAAACCACCTCCTGATAAATAATTACCTGAGGTTGTCTGTGCATATGAACTTATAAAAACGCTGTTTTCTTGATTTGGGTCTATTGTTATATGTACCAAATCATAAATTGGAGAGGCAGCAGTAAATGGCATATTGAACCAATCTGAACTGTTGTAATGACTATAACCCTTTAAGTTTCCTGTTGGTACATATGCCGAATTATATCCGCCATAAACAAACCAAACATTCTTATTTAATGCAGCAATAGAAAACACCTTATTGGACAATGGTCCGTCTGGATGAATTTCTAAAAAGTTTTGATTTCCTGAAAAAGAAGTTTGTAAAATTCCGTATTCACTAGTGGCTAATAAAAGACTATTTCCAAGAGTTAAAGACGTATTTAATGTATAATTATATAGAGCACTTGATGTGCTTTTAAAGACTTCTGATAGATTTGAATTGAATACAATTCCTTCTCTTAAAGTAGAAACGGTAAGGTATTGCCCGTTACTTTTTATGCTTTCTATGGTTGAAGTAAATGTTTTTACTACTGTTGATGTTGAATTATTAATGGTTAATAAATTTGCTCCAGAAGAGGCATAAATAGCTCCATTAAATCGAGTAAGGCTTGTGAAATTCCCTGAAAAAAGTAATTGCCAATTGTTAAAATCGATCAAATTTGGGTTTGATAAACTGGCAACATAAATTCCATTTTCTGTTGCTGCAAATAGTTGGTTATTTACAATCAGCGTTTGATTTATTTTTACTGATGTTGAGTTTGCACCAATAAAATAAGTGTCTCCAAATTCTAAGTTATTAACATCATAGACAACAATCGCAAAAGGAGTTGATAAATATAGTTTGTTATTATGCTCTGAAATATGATTGATTTGTTTTTCTCCTGATTGATTAAAATTCACAATATCTGCTGATATAGTAATAGATCCATCTTCATTTAACACTTCTAATAAACCCGTTTCGTAACCTATTACCAACCTTCGATTTGATACATTAAAATGAATAGCTGAGGTGGTTTCTCCAGAAAAACCTACTATAGATGATAGTTTTTCTGTTTCTTGAGTATTTATATCATAAATAAAAACCGCGTTGTCTGCTAATGCATAAATACGTTCATCTACCGTAATAAAATCTTTAACATTGTTATATGAATAAAAGTCTTCCCAACGATTGCTATAATCGGTTTGAGAAAAGAGTAAAGAAGGAAGCATAACCAAAAAAAACAATATGTTTTTTCTCATAATTTGGAAACAATTAATGAATCAAAGATATTTAATTATTGTAACAATAACGATAAAAAACAATACATTAGTACAAAAAACAACGTCAATAATATGAGTCTTGAAATTGAACGAAAATTTCTAGTTAAAAACGATTCCTATAAATCTGAATCTTTTCAAAAAAGTTATATCAAACAGGGGTTTCTTAATTCTAATAAAGAAAGAACGGTAAGAATTCGAATTATTGATAAAAATGCTTTCATAACCGTTAAGGGAAAATCTAATAAAGCAGGCACTATTCGTTTTGAATGGGAAAAGGAAATCTCAGTAAATGAAGCTCAAGAATTATTGCTATTAGCTGAGAAAACTATTATTGAGAAACATCGCTTTTTTGTAAAAATAGACCAGCATGTTTTTGAGGTAGATGAGTTTTTAGGAGATAACTTTGGGTTAATTGTTGCAGAAATTGAATTAATTTCAGAAGACGAAACCTTTAATAAACCTTTGTGGTTAGGAGGTGAAGTGACTGGAGATGTTAAATACTATAACTCTTCGTTGAGTAAAAAATCTTTTAATCTTTGGACATAAAAAAACCTCGAACAAAAAGTTCGAGGAAATTTAATAAACCTACCCCCTAAATAAGATTTATTTACCTTAAACGATTCAACAATATAAATATTGTCTCTTCATTTAAGACTACAAATATAATTTCTTTTTTACTGATTAGCAAATAATTACATTTATTTTATTTATTACCCTATTAATTTAATATAGAATAAAGTATCTGTTATTTGTTTGAAATATTCATAAATAATTCAACCTTTTAATGAAGATATAACAACTTAACCATCAATAAAGTTCATTTATCTAAAAAAAAAGGAAGTGATTTTTTAAAAGAAGGTGAAAAAAGGGTATTTATACCTAGTGAGGTTAACAGTAATAATAAACTGAAATAAAATGAGAAATACTACCCAATAATACAAACACATGAAAAATTGTATGATTGTATGGGATTTTTTTTATGGAATATAAAATAGCTCCAATGGTATAAAAAACACCTCCTGCAAAAAGTAATACCAATCCATTTGCTTCTAAATTTTCAATTAACGGATTTATAGCAAAAACAATTTGCCACCCCATTAAAACATACATAATGGTAGAGAGTTTATCAAACTTACCAGTAAAGAATAATTTTAAAATAATCCCTGTTAAAGCAAAAAACCAAGTCAATCCAAAAATAATCCAACCTGTTTTTCCCTCAAGTGTAATAAGGGTAAATGGTGTGTAAGTCCCTGCAATTAATACATAAATTGCAGCATGATCAAAAATGTTTAGCCGTCTTCTAGCTTTTGGTGTTTTTGCAGCATGATAAAATGTAGAAGCTGCATATAAAGTAAGTAAGCTAAACCCAAATATATACAAACTGGCTGGTTTCCAAAAACCATCAAAATGTAATGATTTTAAAACTAAAAAAGGAAATGCCAAGATGCTTAACACCAATCCAAAAGCATGAGAAATAATATTCATTCGCTCTTCTTTCTGGCTGTATTTTGGGTTTATCTCTTTCATTTTAAGTGCCTATTTGTGTCTTTCATATATTTATCATCATTAGATAGTTCGTTATAAACAATATTAAACGTTTTATTCATTAAATTATTCATATCGTCTTTAACATTCATTCCTTTAGTTTCTATAAATGCATGCTGTTTTACTCGAAAAAAACCTGGACTTCCTTTAAAAAAGTTCCAAGAAAATAAACGTTTACAATCGTAATATGTTGTTGGTACAATAGGTATCTGAAATTCAATTGCTAAATTAAACGCTCCTTTTTTAAAAGGGCTCAACACTACATCTTCTGTCGGTACTAATCCCTCTGGGAAAATACCCATACTGATTCCGTTTTGTAACCTCTTTTTAGCCATTTGATAGACGCGTTTTTTACTTTTCGCGCTACTTCTATCAACCATAATAACCGTTTTCTTATAGAAAAAACCAAAAACAGGAATCTTGACAAGCTCTTTTTTACCAATAAAAACAATTGGATTTTTAGACATCGCGGCCAAAATAAACGGATCTAATAAAGAAGAGTGATTTGGGCAAAACATGTAACTTTTATTTCTATCTAGTTTTTGTTCTATCTTTTTATCAATTCGAAACCCTGTACCATAAATTAAGATTTTTGAAAACACTCTGATAAACCTCCAAAAAACAGGATAATATTTTTCATCCGAAGTTAATACTAATAGAAAAGGTAGCATAATGATAATAGAAATGGCAAATAAAACGTAGAACCAAATACGCCAAATAACTCTAAAAATATTCTTAAATAACTTCATAGTTGCCAAATGTAGTAATTTATATTCTTTTTAAATTTTCCTTATTAGAATTGAATTTTTGCTTTAAATTTGAACTATTATTTAAAAACAAATTAATGTCTAGAATACTTACTGGAGTACAAAGTACAGGAACACCACATTTAGGAAATTTATTAGGAGCAATTATCCCAGCTATTGAAATGGCTAATGATCCTAAGAATGAAGCTTTTTTGTTTATTGCAGATATGCACTCTTTAACTCAAATTAAAAATGGCAAAGAGTTAAGAGAAAACACTTACAGTACAGCTGCAACTTGGCTTGCCTGTGGTTTGGATATTAATTCTTCTATTTTTTACAGGCAAAGTGATATTCCTCAAGTAACAGAACTTAGTTGGTATTTAAGTTGTTATTTTCCATACCAACGTTTAACATTAGCACATAGTTTTAAAGACAAAGCAGATCGTTTGTCAGATGTTAATAGCGGGTTATTTAGCTATCCAATGTTAATGGCTGCAGATATTTTATTATATGATGCAGAAATAGTTCCGGTTGGGAAAGACCAATTACAGCATTTAGAAATGACTCGAGATGTTGCAAATCGTTTTAACAATGTTGTTGGAGAAACGTTAATTCCGCCAGCAGCTAAAATCAATGAAGACACAAAATTAGTTCCTGGAACAGATGGTGAAAAAATGAGTAAGTCTCGTAATAATTTCATCAATATTTTCTTAGCGGATAAAAAACTAAGAAAACAAGTTATGGGAATCCAAACAGATAGTATTCCGTTAGAGGAACCTAAAAACCCAGATACAGATAATGTATTTGCCTTATATAAATTAATGGCTTCTGAAGAACAAACTGCAGAAATGCGAGCGAATTACGAAGGTGGAAATTATGGTTACGGACACGCAAAACAAGCGTTGTATGAATTGATCATTACTAAATTTGCTGATGAAAGAGCAAAGTACAACCATTATATGGCCAACCTTAATGAAATTGATGATGCATTAGCAATTGGAGCTGAAAAGGCAAGAAAAGTAGCCAAAAGCGTTCTAAAAAGAGTCCGAGAAAAAATTGGATATTAAATCATAAAAAAAGCCTCGTAAATTTTACGAGGCTTTTTTATTATGGTGCTGGGTTCGGAATAACTTTATGAACCCCTTCTATTTCTTTTAAGATATCTTCTGATAAATTAATATTAATACTTCCAATGTTTTCTTTTAGCTGGCTCATTTTAGTTGCGCCAATAATATTACTCGTTACAAATGGTAATTGATTTACAAAAGCAAGTGATAACTCTGTTAGTGTCAACCCATGTTTTTGAGCAATTTTTTGATATTCTATAACAGCTTTTTCAGATTCGGCTGTAGAGTATCTATTATAAGCAGGGAATAATGTTACTCGGGCATCTGAAGGTTTTTTCCCTCCAATATATTTACCAGATAATACTCCAAAGGCTAATGGAGAATACACTAACAAACCAATGTTTTCACGTAAAGAAACTTCAGACATTCCATATTCATACGCTCTGTGAATTAATGAATACGAATTCTGAATGGTAATCATTCTTGGTAAATCATGTATAGTTGCTTCTTGCAAATATTTCATGGTTCCCCAAGGCGTTTCATTTGATAAACCAATCTGTTTTATCTTTCCTTCTTTTACAAAACCATTCAAGGTTTCTAAAATCTCTAAATGGTTTTCTGCTTCTTTAGTTGCATATTGAAAAGGGTAATCTCGAACTCCAAAACAATTTGCGCCACGTTCTGGCCAGTGTAATTGATATAGGTCTATATAATCTGTTTGTAATCTTTTAAGACTTCCTTCTACCGCTTCTGTGATTGCTCTTTTGCTAAACCCGTCTTTTCTAATGTGTGCTGTATAATCTCCAGAACCTGCAATTTTAGAAGCTAAAACTACTTTCTCTCTATTTCTGGTTTTTTTAAACCAAGTACCAATAATTTTTTCTGTAGCTCCATACGTTTCTGATGTTGCAGGAATAGAATACAACTCTGCTGTATCAAAGAAATTTACTCCATTTTCCAAAGCATAATCCATTTGTTGATGGCCTTCAGCTTCAGTGTTTTGATTACCCCAAGTCATGGTTCCTAAACAAATTTTAGAAACTTTAATATCTGTATTTGGTAATGTAGTATACTTCATAATGTTTGATTATTTTAAAATAGCTTCAATTCCTGGTAGTGTTTTTCCTTCTAGCATTTCTAACATTGCGCCTCCTCCAGTAGAAACATAACTAACTTTATCTGCAAAACCAAATTGTTTTACTGCAGCAACAGAATCTCCACCACCAACTAATGAAAATGCTCCGTTAGCTGTTGCTTCTGCTATGGCATTTCCTAAAGCTATCGTTCCTTTAGAAAAGTTTTCCATTTCAAAAACTCCCAAAGGTCCATTCCATAAAATTGTTTTTGACTTTGCGATAACCTTTGCAAATTTTTCTGCTGTTTTAGAACCAGAATCTAACCCCATCCAACCATCAGGAATTTCACTTGTATTAACTTCTTGAGTAGTTGCATTATTGTTAAAATCATCTGCAATAATTGCATCTACAGGTAAATGTATTTCAACATTTTTGGCTTTTGCTAAAGCTAAAATATCTAGTGCTAAAGATATTTTATCGTCTTCTACTAAAGAGTTTCCAATCTTTCCTCCTAATGCTTTTACAAAAGTAAAGGTCATTCCGCCACCAATAATTATATGATCTACTTTGTCTAAAATATTTTCAATCACGCCTATTTTTGAAGATACTTTTGCACCTCCTAAAATTGCTGTGACCGGTTTTTCACTATTAGTTAAAACCTTATTAATGCTTTCAATTTCTGTGGCTAATAAATTTCCAAAACATTTGTTTTCTGGAAAAAATTCAGCAATAATTGCTGTTGAAGCATGTGCTCTGTGAGCAGTTCCAAAAGCATCGTTCACATAAATATCTCCTAGCTTTGATAGTTGCTCTGCGAAGTTATTATCTCCTTTTTTCTCTTCATTATAAAAACGAAGGTTTTCTAATAACAGTACTTGTCCTGGTTGCAAGTTTTTTGCAGCTTGTATTGCTTTTTCACCAACACAATCATTAATAAATTGAACTTTAACTCCAATTGCTTCTGTTACTTTATCAACAATATGTCGTAAAGAAAATTGATCTTCAACACCTTTTGGTCTCCCTAAATGCGACATCAAAATTGCCGAACCACCATCTTCCAACACTTTGATAATTGTAGTTTTAGCCGCTTCAATTCTTGTCGCATCAGTAACCATGAAATCACTATTTAAAGGCACATTAAAATCCACTCTTATTAGTGCTTTTTTGTTTTCAAAATTAAAATCGTTCAGTGTTTGCATGCTGTATCTATTTTTCACAAATGTACTTCTTTATACAGCGTACTAAAAATAACTAAACAAAAAATAAAGGGAACGATTTCGGTAATTTAATGTTATATATTTGTGGTATGTTTTTCAAGGATGTAATCGGCCAAGATCATATAAAAAATCACCTAAAATCTACTACAGAAAAAGGGAGGATTCCACATGCTCAAATATTTGTTGGTAAAGAAGGTTCTGGTACACTAGCAATGGCAATTGCATATGCTCAATATTTATTGTGTTCTACTAGCAACGATGAAGAATCTTGTAAAGTAAAATGTGAGAAATTAGCACATCCTGATATGCATTTTGCTTTTCCTGTTACTTCTAATGATAAAATAAAAAAACACCCCGTTAGTAATTTGTTTTTAGAAGACTGGCGAGCTTTTATAAAAGAACAACCTTATGGAAGTTTATATAATTGGCTTCAATTTATTGGTGTTGAAAACAAACAAGGCTTAATTGGTGTTGATGAAGCACAAAGCATTGTAAAGTCTTTGCAATTAAAATCTTACGAAGGCGGTTTCAAAGTAATGGTTATTTGGATGGCAGAAAAAATGAATATTTCTGCTGCAAATAAGCTCTTAAAACTAATTGAAGAGCCACCAGAAAAAACAGTCTTTATTTTATGTACTGAAGATGAAGAACAAATTATAAACACCATTAAATCTCGTTGTCAAGCGATTCATTTTCCTGCTCTTTCTGAAGAAGATATTGCAAAATCTTTATTTCCTAAAGAAACAAACTCAGAAAGCTTAGCTTATAAAGTTGCGCATCAAGCAGAAGGAAATTATAATAAAGCATTGCATTTATTACACCATGATTCTAGTGATATTATCTTTGAACAATGGTTTATTACTTGGATAAGAACTGCTTTTAAAGCAAAAGGAAATGCTACTGTTGTACAACAATTAATTTCTTGGAGCGACGAAATTGCTAAAAGCGGTAGAGAAACTCAAAAGCGTTTTTTACGTTACTGTATACAGTTCTTTAGGCAGGCAATGTTGTTGAATTATAATGCAGAACAAATTGTTTTTTTGGAAACGGAAACTGCTGGTTTCGACTTGAAAAAATTTGCGCCTTTTATACATAGTGGGAATATCTTAGAAATAAGCAACGAATTAAACACTGCAATTTATCATATTGAAAGAAATGGTAATGCTAAAATAATTTTATTAGACGTATCAATTAAACTTACCAGATTATTACACGCTAAAGAAGCCAAAGTAAGTTGATTAAAACGTAAGCCTAAATACTACATTTGGGGTAAAACCTAAAGATATTTTATCCACCTCTACAACTTTTTGTTCTTCAATATTCCCTTGAGAATTCACAAATTTGAGCTCATAAATTCTATTTAAAATATTCTTTTTATTAAAAACGTTTAAGAGCGAGATTCCAAACTTCCCTTCTATTTTTTTCTTTTTAGAAAAGTGAAACTTATAGGTTGATGAAAAATCTAATTTTTGATAATTTGGTAATCTCTTTTCATTTACGGTACCATAATTAATTCTAAGGTTATCATTTTTGTCTTCAGACGTTCCAATTGCTTCTGTATATGGTATTCCAGAACGTATTTTCCATCCTAAAGAAAACTCTAACTGATTGATTTTATAAGTATGTGACCAAGTTAAAGAGTGAGGAATTCCGTTTATTCCATTAAACTCTTTTCCGTTATTTAATTCTTTAAATTGCTGTTTTGTATTCGAATATGAATAGCTAATCCAAGAGCGATAGCTCCCAAACCTTTTCTTTAACAAAAAGTCAATTCCTGTAATATCACTTTCTCCAGAGATGTAAAAAGGAAGCTTACTAGTTTCTGTGCTATTGGCAATATCATCTGTCATTAAAGTAATTCCAATAACTTTTTTCTTATAGAAATCTACGTCTAAATTCCAGCCTTTGTTTTGATATAAAAAACCAATGGAGAATTGTTTACTGTTTAAAATTGGGATTTGATCATTTGCAACAGCCCAAATGTTATTTTCTAAACCAATTCCGTTATTTCTATATTCAATAATTTGGCTTACAGCTTGATTTTTTATCTCCCCTGAAGTTTTTATTGTGAAAGAATCAGAAATTTTTGTAGAAGCAAAAAGTCTTGGCTCAAAAAACCATTCTTTCCCAGAAGAAAATCGGTTTGCTCTTAAACCTAAACTAATAAAAGAGTTTGAGTTATTGTACTTCAACTCAGAAAACAATGCATTGGTTGTGTTTGTACTATTTTCAGCATCTAACAATTGATTGTTTGGAGTATTAAAATTGGTGCTATATGTGTATAAAATTTTTGTTTTAGAAAATTGGTACCCTCCTGAAAATTGAAATCGATCATTTAAATAATACGTAAAGTCATAATTTAATCCATTATCATTTACATGATTAATTATTGTAAACTCTCTATTACTGTTGTCGTTTGCATCATTTCTGGTTGTTTCTCTTTTCCCGTAATAATCAAACTCATATTCTGATGTATGAAAGTCTATATTCTGAGAAAATTTTAAAGACGTTTTATGGTTCCAATATATTCTTGTTCCCTTATTTTGATAGGTAATATTGTCTTCTATTTTTTCTCTAAATCTCTGATTTTCTGAAGAAAAATTCAATTGATTTTTATTAAATAAATTACTAATTGATAGTTTGCTTTTTGTAGAAATATCTGCCACAAATTTCAAATTATAATCCTTAAAATAAAAATCGTTGTTCACATTAGATAACTTATTTGGATTGTTTAAAGCTTCATCCAAAATTCGTGTATTTTGAAAAACACTTTCAGAGAAATTCTTATAGGTAATGGTTTCAACCCAATCAGTAATAGATCTTCTTACAGATAAAACTAAACCAGCTTTGTTGTTAAGCAAAGGTGTTTTTACATAGGCGTCTGCATGTGTTAAATTTACACCAAAACCGGCTTCAAAATTCGGAATATCATCTCCAGAACTAATGTCTAAAACACCACCAATTCTATCACCATATTTTGAACTGGTTCCGTTTCTAAATACAGTAATTTTTTTGGTTACATATGGGTTAAATGATGAAATTAACCCAAAGAAATGCCCGCTTTGATACATTTTAATCCCGTCAAATAACACTAAGTTTTGATCTGGAGAGCTACCTCTAATATGTAATCCAGATGCTGTTTCATTTGGACTTTGAATTCCGGGTAATAATTGTAAACTCAACAAAACATCTGGTTCTATAAGACCTGGTAAAATGCCTAATCTATCCGGGGAAACTTGTATGCTTCCATTTTGTTTTTTAGAAATTCCTTGTGTTATATAATCACTAATTAACACCTCATCTAATTGTATGTTGTCTTCTATCAGTTCAATTTCTAAACAAGGGTTATTAAAGAAACTAAAAACAGGAATGGTTACTGTACGATAACCAATTGTTTTGATTTTAATTTTTTGGTTTGATGCAACATTACTTAAAGAGAATTTTCCATTCTCATTGCTAGAGGTTCCTCTTAACGTGTTTTCAATTATTACTGAAGAAAATGAAACTTTTTCTTTTGTTTTTTTATTCAATAAAACACCACAAATATTGTGACTATAACTCGCTTCTTTTTCTTTAATAATGATATATCTTTTATCTATTTTATTAAATAAAAGGTTGGTTTGTTTGCTTAAGTTTTTAAGTTTTTCTTCTAATGTTTTCTCTGTGGAAAGTGTGAAGATTTTTACGTTTTCTATCAATTTTGAATTGAAAGAAAACTTAATATTATGAATTTTCTCTATCTTTAATAAAATTGTTTTTAGTGCAATTTTTTTTTCTTTTGGATCAGTATTTTGAGCGGTCAAAAACCCTGTAAAAAGAAGAAACAACAAAGCGTAAATAACTTTCTTACTCATTCTTAAATTTTAGTTAGAGATACCATGTTACCATCAATAGTATATTTAATAGATAGCGGAATACATATGGTTTGTAAGGCTAAATCTAAGTTTTTATTAGAAAATGTCCCTGTAAACAATGTCTTTAAATCTATGCCTACGCTAGAAACTGTTATTTGATATTGCTTTTCTAATTCTGCTACTACAAATTTTAACGGAGTGTTATTAAAACTCGTTTCTCCATCTACCCAAAGAGGAGAAGAATTTTTAAACATTCCTTTTTCTGAAGGTTTTTGTTCAATCTTTCTAAAAGAGAGTCCTTGAGTTAATATAGCGATTTCTTCCTTGTTTTTAACTTGTACTTTTCCTTCATAACAAAGTACTTCAAAATACAATGGAAGTGTTTTTACATTAAATTGAGTTCCTAGTACAGTTACATTTCCATTTTCTGTATTCACTGAAAACGTAGATCCTTTTTTTACTTTAAAATACCCTTCTCCATTCAAATTTAATGTCCTGTTGCCGTCAAACCAATCACTCTTTTTATATGAAATAGATGATTTTGAATTTAATTGAACTTTAGACCCATCTGGTAAGGTTACTGCCATTTGCTCTCCAAAAGATGTGATATATGTTTCTGTAGAATTCGACATATAATACACAACACTTAGCAATAAAGCGACAGAGGCAACTGCTGCATACATCCAATTTGGAACTAATTTTTTAACTTTTTGTTTGCTTTGAATTTTATTTTTAATCGATTGTAAAACGGCTTCTTTATTAAAACTAGGAGATTCAAAAGCATCCATAGCTTCAGCAATCTTCAGATACTCTTCGTATTCTTTTGATTTTTTAAAAGAAATCAATTCTTCACTAGTTAAATCTTTGTTTAACCAACGAGCTAAAAATGTGTCGTCTGTATGTTCGTTCTTCATTTTTGTTCCTTTAGTTATAAAACAGTTTGCATATAAAATACCCTACCTTTTATTATATATTCCCTATTTGTTCTCTTACTTGTTTTAATGCCAAATGCATTCTTTTTTCTACTGCTTTTACAGAAATTGAAAGTATTTCTGCAATTTCTTTATAGGTTTTTTTATCAATTCTATTTAATAAAAAGACTTCTCGCTGTCCTTCTTTTAAATTAGAAATGGTTGTTTGAAGTTTATTCAAAAACTCTTTTTCTTCTAATAAAAATTCTGGGTTTTCGTTTGTTGATTCCTTAACGCCTTGTTTACGGTAATTAAGTACTACTTTTTTATGAGCAACATCATTTAAAAATTGATTATTAACTACAGTAAAAAGAAAGGATTTTGCTTTTTCAAAAATGATTTTCACACAATTGTTCCACATTTTTATAAAAGCTTCTTGCACTAAATCTTCCGACTGTGCCGAATTGCCTGTTTTATAAAAAGCAAAATTATAGAGTGATTTTGAGTGGTCTGAATATAGTTCTTCAAACACTTCTGATTCACAAACTGATTTTTTTTCCAACATTAAATCCTTATTATTTATCAAAAATAGAAGATTTTTTTGTTTTTAAGGTAGGGTATTCTTTCTCTTTCTTGTTTTATTAATGAACGTAAAAATAAAAGTATCATGAAAGTATTCGTAAAAAGGTTAATTGCCTTAACAATTATAGTAGGTTCATTAGTGTCTTGTCAAGACTCTGTAACTGAAGATTTAGAAATTTTTGAAGCAGAAACAGCTTTAACTCAAGATGAAGTTTTAAGTGTTGTAGAAACAATGATTGTAACGTATCCTATTACGGCTGTTACAAATAATGCTGTTACTACAACTATAAATGATGACTTTGATTTAGAAGAGTATGCTGCTAAAACAGAAAGGCCAAAAATTAATTTCCCTTTTGATATTGTAATAGATGGAGAAACGATTACTGTTCTAGATTTAAAACAATTAAAATCATTAATAAAAAACCATAAAGGAAAAAAGAAACCAGAATTTGTGTTTCCTATATCCGTAGAATTAGAAGATGGATCTGCACAAGAAATAGCTGACAAAGAAGGATTAAAGGATTACTTAGATTCTTTAGATGAAGGTGTAAAGCCAGTCTTTATATTTCCTTTGTCTGTTATAGTAAAAGGTCAAACTATTGAAGTTTCTGATGAAAATGAATTAAGAGCAATCATAGGAAAACCTGCAAAAGGTAGAAGACCTCATTTAGTTTTCCCTTTGTCTGTTGTTTTAGAGGATGACAGTGTTTTAGAAATAGCTGATAAAGAAGAGTTTAAGGCGTATTTAGACACCTTAGCCGATGGCGTAAAACCTGAATTTGTCTTTCCTATATCTATCATAAAAAAAGGGGAAACAATTGTTGTAAACAGCCAAGAAGAATTTGATGAATTGGTGAAAAAACCAAAAAAAGGAAAAAGACCTGAGTTTGTCTTTCCAGTTTCTGTTGTTTTAGAAAATGGTAGTGTACAAGAAATTGCAGACTTAGATGCTTTAAAAGCATATCATCAGTCATTAGATAAAGGTGTAAGACCAACTTATGTTTTTCCTTTATCAATAATTAAAGATGGAGTAACAATTGTAATAAATAGCCAAGAAGAATTAAATACGATATGTGGTAAATAAAAAAGAAGCTTATGAAAAATAAATAATCTTTTTAAGTTGGTTTGGTTATTTGATAAGGTGCGAGTAAATTTTTCATTGCTCGCATCTTTCTTTTTATTAATTTTACCGACTAACACTTTTACGATGTCTATATTCAACAACCATCCCACAGAAATTTTAATCCTTCTTTTTTTAATTGTTACTTTTTTACTATCTGGAATTGATAAAATTACTGATTGGAAAGGGAATTTGTCTTTTATAAAAGATCATTTCAATAGTTCTCCTTTAAAAAATATGGTTCCGTTACTATTAGGAACAATTTTAGTTATTGAAATAATAGCATGTTTGTTAATGATTACTGGAGTGTATCAATTGGCAACAAATACAGGAAAGGAAATTGCTTTAATAGGAGTTGAATTATCTGCCATAACGTTGATTTTTTTATTGGTTGGTCAAAGACTTGCAAAAGATTATGCTGGCTCGATGACACTAGCCGTTTATTTTGCCACTACAATTTTTGGTGTGTACTTATTAAGTAAATAACAACTATAAATTATTTTTATACTTCTTAACCGCATGAATAGTTTCTATTTATTTAATTAGTCTTAAATAAGCGCTTTTAAGGCTCTTTAAAAACTCATTAGACAAACTACTCATTTACTTAAGTAGTGTTTTCTTAGGTCTCTTAAAACTGTGGTTTACTTGTTTTTTAATACATATATTAAAGAAGAGTACTCAGAAGTTGATCTTGCTTTTAAGTTTGAAAGAAAACCGATCCAAAACGCTTTCAAATAATTAGTTCTCCCAGATTTGTATTTTTCACTTAAAATAGAAACATAGTAAGAATCAAATTTCATTGGCAATGTTTTTTCTACATTCATAGAAATCTTCTTAAATAGTTTTTGAATTGAAGTTTGAGAAAAATGCCATAGGTGTCTTGGTACATCAAAAGCAGCCCAAAATTCTTTGTAATGATTTGCGTCAAAACTTTTATAATTAGGAACCGCAATAACTATAACTCCTTCTGGTTTTAATTTTCGTTGAAGTTGAGAAATATAGCTTTGTAAATTTTCTACATGCTCCAATACATGCCATAATGTAATTACATCAAAAGAATTTTCTGATAAAGAATCTAAATCCTTACATACGGATACTTTTTTTTCTTTAGAGATTATTCTCGCTTCATTACTTGGTTCAACTCCAAAAACAGTCCACCCTTTACTTTTACACGTTAGTAAAAAATCTCCTGTTCCAGATCCAACATCTAAGAGTTTTTTACCTGGCGTATTAAAAGAATCAATCAGAGCATATTTCTTTTGCATTGTATGGTTTCTGACTCTTTGATATACTTTATCGATAAGGTTTTTACTGGAGTCTGTGTGTGAAATATACGTTTCACTTTTGTAATAATTTTCCAAATCTGGTGGCACAGGCAACGTTACCATCATGTCATAATCTGTATTCAACAAAAGTTCATACGACTCTTGAGAAACAGTGTAATCTTTACAACTCATTTTAGGAATAAGCCCAGTATAAAGTTCTTTTTCAATATTCATTTTTTAAGCAATTTTTAAAATGTTCCACATGGAACGTTTCTATTTATCTTCCCATATACACCAATAAAACAGAAATATCACTCGGCGTAACACCACTAATTCTACTTGCTTGTGAAATTGATGTAGGTTTAATCATATTCAATTTTTCTCTTGCTTCAAACGATATAGATTGCAGTTTATCATACTCAAAATTAGAAGGAATAGAAACACTTTCTAATCTATTTAACTTATCTGCATTGTTCTTTTCTTTCTCGATATAACCAGAATATTTCAAATGAATTTCTGCTTGTTCAATAACATCTGGTTCCATATTGTTTTCAGAAATAAAAGCCTTCAATTCTGGAATCACCAATAAATCGTTAAAACTTAATTGAGGCCTAGTTGCTATTTTAAAAAGCTTCATAGATTGAGAAACTAGTGCCAAATTTTTACTTTCTAAAACAGGGTTAATTATCTCTTTCTTTACGCTAAACTTATTTAAAAAATCGACTAACAGAGCTGTTTTTTCTTTCTTTACAATTACGCGATCCATTCGATCTTGTGAAGCCAAACCAATTTCATAAGACCTTGGTGTTAATCTTAAATCAGCATTATCTTGTCGTAACAATGTTCTATATTCTGCCCTAGATGTAAACATTCTATAAGGCTCATCTGTCCCTTTAGTAATTAAATCGTCAATCAAAACACCAATATAGGCTTCGTTTCTTTTTAATATAAAAGGTTCTTTATTTTGAATTTTTAACGCAGCATTAATTCCAGCCATCAATCCTTGCGAGCCGGCTTCTTCGTAACCAGTTGTTCCATTAATCTGCCCAGCAAAATATAAACCTTTAATCATTTTGGTTTCTAAGGTGTGTGTTAATTGCGTTGGCGGAAAGTAATCGTATTCTATTGCATAACCATAACGCAAAAATTTTACATTTTCAAAACCAGCAACTAAACGTATTGCTTTGTCTTGAATATCTTCTGGTAAAGATGTTGAAAAACCATTTACATAGATCTCAACAGTATTCCACCCTTCTGGCTCTATAAACATTTGATGTCTTTCTTTAGAAGCAAAACGATCAATTTTATCTTCTACTGAAGGACAATATCTTGGTCCAATAGATTGGATTCTTCCATTAAACATTGGCGATCTATCAAACCCTTCTCTTAACAATTTATGAACCTCAGGATTCGTATATGTTAAATAACAAGAACGTTGCTTTGTCAAGGGTTTTGTTGTAGGGGAATAAGAGAACTTTTGCGGATTTTCATCCCCAGGTTGTTCAGTCATTTTGGAGAAATCTAAAGATCTAGCATCAACCCTTGGAGGAGTTCCTGTTTTCATTCTTCCGGATTCAAAACCTTTTGCAACGAGGTCTTCGGTTATTCCTGTAGAAGCACTTTCTCCTGCTCTACCACCACCGAAGGTTTTATCTCCAATATGTATCAGTCCATTTAAAAAAGTACCTGCCGTTAATATAACAGACTTAGCTTTGATCTCTAACCCTAACGCTGTTTTTACACCAATAATGGTATCACCATCAAATAATAAACCGTTTACAGAATCTTGATAAAAATCTAAATTATCAGTATGCTCTAACATGTTTCTCCATTCTTCAGCAAAACGCATTCTGTCTGACTGTGCTCTTGGACTCCACATTGCAGGCCCTTTAGATTTGTTTAGCATTTTAAACTGAATAGCTGTCTTATCTGTAACTATAGCGCTATAACCACCTAAAGCATCAATCTCACGAACAATCTGTCCTTTTGCAATTCCACCCATAGCTGGATTACAACTCATTTGAGCTATATTTTGCAAACTCATTGTAATTAATAAGGTATGCGCACCCATGTTTGCACTTGCTGCTGCTGCCTCACTACCTGCGTGACCACCACCAACTACTATTACATCATATGTTGTTGAAAAAAAACTCATATAGTATGTTTCACGTGAAACGTATTTATTATTATATTGATAATCAATTATTTAACTCAGATAAACAAGCGTTTTCCTTATTTCTCATTTCCTTTTTGTCGTCTTCAGAGCTATCTTTTAGACCCATATAATGCAAAACACCATGAATCATTACTCTATAAAGCTCTTGGTCGAAAGAAGAGTTGAAAGTTACAGAATTTTCCCGTACTCTATCAACAGATATAAATATGTCACCGCCAATAATTTTTCCTAAAGTAGTATCGAAACTAATAATATCTGTTAAAGTATCATGGTTTAAAAACTCAACATTCAATTTATGTAAATAGGCATCATCACAAAAAACATAATTGATTTCACCGACTTTAAAGCCGTCTTCTTGAATACATTTTTGTATCCAATTATCAATTATTGTTTCGTTCTTTAACGTAAAGTTAGTTTCGTAATTAAACTCAATCATTTTTTTTTACTTCCTTAGAATTACTAAAATACTCTTGTACTTTCTTTTTGTAATTTTTTTGCAAAGGTAATGATTGTCTGTTTAATATTTCTGTTTGATTGTAGAACAGTTTTTTAAGTAATAATTTAATTTTTTTTGAGTTGTAATTTTGTTGATTAATTCTCGATTTTCTCTTGGTGTCTTTGTCTTGTTCAAAAGCAGCTTTGTCTAATTTTAAAAGATTGTATTTAAGCTGTTGCATTTTTTGAATAGTCCCTGGATTAAACCCTTTTTCTAAGATTTCATTTTCTAATTGCTCCATAGATTTCAACACTTTTTGTGCCGCAGGGTTTCCGTTTTTATTACCTTTTTTTAATGCATTTTGTAATTCTTGTCTTAACTGAGATTGCTGCTGATATATTTGATACTGTTCTCCATCAAGTTCATCTGTTCGATTCCCTTTACTTTTTCCTTTCTCTTGCCCGTTTTTTTGTTGTCCTTTCTTATTTCCTTGCTGCATTTTTTTAACCAAGTCGCCTTGTTTTTTTATAATGTCTGGTAAACTAAAAGGCTTTCCTCCTTTTTTTCCTTTTCCTGGTTTAGACATTTTTGGTTGTTGCATATTATCTAGAATATTACTTAAAAAATCGGCAATATTATTAACAGCTGTCATTACATATTGCTGGTTAGAAAGTCCGTTTCTAAATCTATTCTCAGCAAAGTTTTCTAATGCTTGATTGATATTGTAATGTGAGTTCGTTAGATCCTTTTGAATAACCGCAGAGACTTCTGGCAATCGCATAGACAATACATATAAGCTATCATCTACATGTTCAAAATATGTTTTTAATGTGTTTTGGCTTTTTAATTCTTTACCAAAATCTGGATGAGAAACACTAATCTTTGAAAATCTATCCATTAAACCTTCTTGTTTAAAAGAAAAATTAAGTAAGTTTTCTAAAATTATACGTAGAGACTTTTCATTTGCTTCTTTCATATCTCCTTCCATATCAGACATTGCCTGCTCTATTTTCTGGCTCATCTCTTGCATTTTTTGAGCCGCTTTTTGTTGACTCTTTTTTTGTTGTTGTTTTGAGTTTGGTGAATTGTTTTCTTCCGCTTTGTTTAATTGTTTTTTAACCTCTTTTTCATCTTCTTTTGTGTCTGGAAGCTGCATTGGTTTTTTTAAGGCTTTATTGTCTTTTTTTAATTCTTTTAATTCTTCTTGAACCTTTTCGAATTTCTTTTTTATTTCTTGTTGCTCTTTAAGGTTTGCTGATGGTTTTTTAAGTAAACTAACTTGACTTTTAGAAAGTTCATGTAACTTCTTTGCAAGCTGCATTGTTTTTTGCTCTATATAAAAACGCTTTGTCAACTCTAAGATGCTTTCTAAACTTTTTTCTTGTTGTTTGTTTTGTTCAGCTAACTTCTTTACTTTTTTAAGCAGCTCGTTTTTATTTAATTTTTCTGCCAATTTTTTAAGCTCATCTAATAGTTTTTGTTCTTTTTCTAACTTCTTTAACTCTTCTATTCGCTTTTTTAATTGTTCTTTTTTTTGCTGAATCGTTTTAGAATCACTTGGTAAATCTTTAATGTTTTCTTGCAACTTATCTGTTTGACGTTGCATCATTTGTTTGTATTGTTCTTGACGTTTTATATACTCATTAATCTTCTTTTTGTCATTCCAATTAACATTCTTCTTGTTTTGAAGGTTTTGTTTGATTTCTTCAAGTTCACTTTTTTGAGATTTTTTCTTTTGTAACGTATTTTCTATTGCTTGTATTTGATTGCGTTGTTGTTGTACAGTTTCTACTTCAATCTCGTTGTCAGATTTATTTCTGAAGTTAAACTTCTTACTTTTACTAACCTTACTCCCGTTTACACCATCATTATCAAAAACCTGAAAATAAATTTCATAATCAACTCCTTTTTGAAGCTCTAAATCACCAGGAAAAGAATAATAGAATGTTTGATTTTGAGATGTTTCTAAAGGAATAGTCTTTCTAGTAAGTGCTTCCGGGTTCTCTTCATTATAATAAACCAACTCCAGTTTTTTTAATCCATAATCATCCGTTATTTTCCCTGCAAATTGAGCTATATTATGTACCAGACTATCCAAGTCTGATACCACTTCTATTTGAGGAAATTCATCTTTAACAACATCAACCTTAAAAGGTAAAACTTCATATTCTTTTAAATCAGAATTAGAGGTGGTAATTTGATAGTTAAACGACTTTAATATTCTTTTATTAAAGATAAATGATTGACTTTTATTTGCCTTAAATTGATAGGTTTTAGAGTTCTCTATAAATGAAACAGAATCTGTTTGATGTGTGCTAACATTCCAAATTGCCTTTGTGCCTTCGGGTACAATAAGAGCCCCAGAATTGTTAATCTTTTCATTCTTTTTACTAACATAACTAGGGTAGACTAAATCAATAGAAATGTTTTGAATGGTTGGTGTTTTGATAACTTCTAAGGTGAACGTTTTTGAATTTATTCCATTTGCTTCAACGTAAAATTGAATTGGATTATTCGTGTTGGTAAATGTATAATTAAACGTATTGTTCTGTTGTAAAAAATAACTCTGTTTATTATAATACACCTTTACGTCTTGCGGTGTAACCTTCCCTTTGGTTTCTACCTGAATTGTAAATGGTTTTCCTTGAATAACCTTTAAACTTTTATTGATAATATGAAACGTAAAAGGAGCAGGCGGACTATAAGCTGTTCTATGATTTACAACACGATTAAAAGAAGTGTTAAAAACACTTATATTTCCTGTAATGGCAATTAATAACCAAACAACAACCGGTACTGCTGCATATTTTAAATAGGTAACATTTGTTTTAAAATTTATTGCTTTAGAAAAAGGAATAGGTTGTAGACTTTTTGATTTCTGTTCAATACTTGCCAACAATAAATCTGATTGATTATTAGATTCTTTTAACTGCAACATATTAATCAGCTTGTCTCCTACTTTCGGAAAATGATCTCCAATAATTTTGGATGACTCTTTAAAAGAAATTCCTTTCTTAATTCCAATAATCTTAAATATTGGTGTTAAAATAAATCGAAATAATAAATACGACTCAACAAGTATAAACAACCAAAAAAGCAAGGTTCTTGCAGTGGGTTTTAACCACAAAAAATACTCTAAAAAAAGAATGAAAAAGAAATATAAAAAACCAAGTGACAGGAACAAGATTGCTCCTTTAATCAATTCGTTTGTGTAAAATTTACGCACAAACTGATGTAGTTTCTGTTCTATGTTTTTATATGGCTCCATCTTGTAACCAATAAAAGTACTGTTTTTGTGAAGAAATTTCGTCAAACATATGTTAAATCAATATAGTTAGAGAATAGTAATTTCTGATTGTATGTCTTGAATACCATGAATTTCTTTACCAATAGTAATATCTGATTTGTACGATTTATTATAAAGGTTTAGTACCTCTTCTATTTTAAAAAGCTCTTTTTTGTTTTTATTAATTACTTTGTTGAAGTCTTTGATTTCTATAAAAGGTTTTCTTAAAAGATAAATCCCTGCAGAAATAATAACTGCCGGAAAATAAGTAATATACCCTTTATCAAGTATACTTTTAAAAAAAAGATAACCTCCAATAATTGCAATTATACCCAATACTGAGTTAATAATTAAACTTACAATTATTTGATGTTTTTTCTTTTTCTCTTGTTTTAAATCAACTAGTAAATCTTCTAATTGGTCCTTTATTTTTTTATTAAAGTCTATTTTTAAACACGTTTTATTAAAGCTTGCTTTCTTATTTGTTAAACCACAAATAGCACCTTCTTTTAGACTTAAAATTTGATGTTCACATAAATCACAATGTCTTTTTACATTCATTTTATTTATTTAACCAATAGATTACTTAAAACTACTAAAATCTAACTTTAATAACGCTTTTTTCTTTTATCTTTTTTCTCTTCTCTTGTAATAAAAAGTATCTTTGCGGCATCAAAAAAAGAAAGAATGGAATCTAATGTTCGTGTACGTTTTGCACCTAGTCCAACAGGACCTTTGCATATTGGTGGTGTAAGAACCGCTTTATTTAATTATTTATTTGCTAAAAAACATGGCGGTACTTTTGTGCTTCGTATAGAAGATACAGATCAAACTCGTTATGTAGCAAATGCAGAACAATATATTGTAGATGCGTTAGATTGGTGTAATATTCCTTTTGATGAAGGACCAGGGAAGAATGAGAAGTTTGGACCTTACCGTCAATCTGAACGTAAAGAATTGTACAAAAAATATGCAGATCAATTGATAGAGTCTGGTTGGGCATATTATGCTTTTGATACCTCTGAACAATTAGACTCAGAAAGAAAAGGGCATGAAGAAAATGGTAAAACCTTTATTTATAATTGGCACAATAGAGAAAAAGGTCGTTTGGTAAATTCATTGGTTTTATCTGATGAAGATGTTCAAAACCGCATAAATAAAGGTGAAAAATATGTCATCCGTTTTAAATCTCCACAAGATGAATCACTGCTTATGAATGATGAGATTCGTGGAACAATTAAAATAGATACTAATACCTTAGATGATAAAATACTTTTTAAGTCTGACGGAATGCCAACCTATCATTTAGCAAATATTGTTGATGATCACTTGATGGAAATTACGCATGTAATTCGTGGTGAAGAATGGTTACCATCTATGCCATTACATGTTTTATTATACAGAGCTTTTGGTTGGGATTCTCCAAAGTTTGCACATTTACCATTGATTTTAAAACCCGTTGGTAAAGGAAAGTTAAGTAAACGTGATGGTGATAAATTAGGTTTCCCTGTATTTCCTTTAGAATATACAAACGAACAATCTGGTGCTGTTTCACGTGGATATAAAGAAGATGGTTATTTTACGGATGCTTTTATAAACATGTTGGCGTTGTTAGGTTGGAACCCAGGAACAGAACAAGAAATTTTCTCTTTAAAAGAATTAACACAAGTATTCGATTTAGGGAGAGTTAGTAAATCTGGAGCAAAATTTAGTCCAGATAAAACAAACTGGTTCAATCAACAATACATGCAAACAAAGTCTGATAAAGAATTGACAGAATTATACGTCTCTATTCTATCAGAAAAAGGGATTTCTGCAGATGTTGATTATGTTCAAAAAGTAGTTTCATTAATTAAAGAACGTGCTGTTTTTGCAGCTGATTTCTGGAATTTATCTGATTTCTTTTTTCAAACTCCAACAGAATATGATGCAAAAGCTTCAAAGAAAAACTGGAAAGAAGGAACTCCTGAGTTAATGAATGAACTTATTGAAGTAATAAATACTATTCAAGACTTTTCATCAGTAAATACAGAAACCGTAATTAAAGAGTGGATTACTGCTAAAGAAATTGGTTTTGGTAAAGTAATGCAACCTTTACGTTTAAGTTTAGTAGGTGCTTTAAAAGGCCCTCATTTGTTTGATATTATAGAAATGATTGGAAAAGAAGAAACATTGAATAGACTTAAAAACGCTATTGATTGTTTATAGACACTTTTTTTTAATATATAGCTGAACCCCTGAATAGTTTATTCAGGGGTTTTTCTTTTTTGTAACATTTACTAAAAAATGCGTCTTGTTATTAGATACTATTCTTTGTATCTTTAAGAAAAATTAAAACAAAAAATTATTATGAACCCAACACTTATTATTCTAGTCGTACTCGCATTTTTAATATTATTTGCTTCATTTTTTACAGTAAAACAACAAACTTCTGCAATCATAGAAAGGTTTGGAAGATTTAATAGCATACGACAATCTGGATTGCAATTAAAAATTCCTGTTTTTGATAGAATTGCTGGAAGAATTAGTTTAAAAATTCAACAATTAGATGTTATTATAGAAACAAAAACATTGGATGACGTATTTGTAAAATTAAAAGTATCTGTACAGTTTAAGGTAATAAAAGACAAAGTGTATGATGCTTTTTATAAGTTAGATTATCCACACGATCAAATTACTTCATATGTATTTGATGTAGTAAGAGCAGAAGTTCCAAAAATGAAATTAGATGATGTTTTTGTTAAGAAAGATGACATTGCTATTGCTGTAAAATTAGAATTAAACGAAGCGATGTCTAACTACGGATATGATATTATTAAAACCTTAGTAACAGATATTGATCCCGATTCTCAAGTAAAAGAAGCAATGAATAGAATTAACGCTGCAGATAGAGAAAAAACTGCTGCGCAATATGAAGGTGATGCACAACGTATTTTAATTGTAGAACGCGCAAAAGCAGAAGCAGAAAGTAAACGTTTACAAGGTAAAGGTATTGCAGATCAACGTAGAGAAATTGCGCGTGGTTTAGAAGAATCTGTTGAGGTTTTAAATAGAGCAGGAATTAACTCTCAAGAAGCATCTGCATTAATTGTAATTACCCAACACTATGATACCCTACAATCTATTGGAGCAGACACAAATAGTAACTTAATTTTACTACCTAATAATCCAAACGCAGCTAGTTCTATGTTAAATGATATGGTAACAAGTTTAGTTGCTGCGAATACTATTGAATCTTCTGCTGCTGCTGGTAGAAAATCTAAAAAATAAAAAATACTTTTTAAAACTAAAAAAACCGAAGCATTTGCTTCGGTTTTTTTAGTTTTATATATAAAATATATTCTTATTTCTTTTCTTCTACTTTATCTGTTTCTTCGTCTTTAGAAGCATTTTTAAATTCTTTAATTCCGCTACCAAGACCTTTCATTAATTCAGGAATTTTTCTACCTCCAAAAAGTAATAAAACAACCACAACTATTATTATTACTTGTGGCATTCCAATAAACAAAATCATATTATATAAATTCATTGTTTCTAATTTTAAGCAAAGATACAAAAAGCTTTTAATTAATTCTTAGCTTCTATAGTTCCACCAAGAACTTTTTTTGTTTTTAATACTTCTGGTGTTCCTTTATAAAAAATTGTGCCTCCAAAACTTACTTTTGCATCTAATGTTTCACCAACATTAACCTCTCCTTTTCCTCCTAAAGCAGATCTAATAATTGTGGCATTTGATGCTGTTAAGTTAAAACCGTGATACACTCCTTTATTATTTACTTCTACATTTTGGTTTTTTGTGGTTCCTGATAATTTAATAATTCCGCCAGTAATTGCTTTTAGAGTTAAATGTTTTACCTCAATAACCATGTTTATAAAAGCGCCTTCTTGTGTTTTTATTTCAGCTTGTTGTTGTGTAAATTCTTTAGCAGTAATTAAAGCGCCTTCATTTGCATCGATAATATTAATATTTTTATTATAATATAATACAATTTTTACTTTTCCGTTTGCTAATCCTTCAGGAAATTTTAAAGATATTTTTAAAATGTTTCTTGTATTCTTAATATTTACTTTTTTAGATTTCTCTCCAGTAATTACCGCTTCTTGCTTATCTGATTTTATCAACTCTACTTCTATTCCATTATATACTTTTAGTGTTGTAAAATCACCTAAGGTTTTTATTATTTTTGTTTGACTAAAAACCGAAATAGATAAAAATAGTAATATAAATGTTATGTTTTTTTTCATTTTATGATAGCTTTCTTTATACTAGTATAAAGACTTATTTTATTTTTTATTGTTACAAATTGAATTTTATTAAAAATTAATCTTCAATTAGGTAAAAATCTAAATGTTTACGCTCTAAATCTGTGTTCTTTACTTTTACAGTAACAACATCTCCTAATTGATATATCCGTTTTGTTGATTGCCCAACGATCGCATATTGTTTTTCATCAAAAATAAAGTAATCACTTTTAACATCTCTTATACGTACCATTCCTTCACATTTATTCTCAGAAATTTCTACATAAATCCCCCATTCTGTTACTCCAGAAATCACACCTTCAAACTCATTGTCTTGGTGATCTTGCATGTATTTAATTTGCATGTATTTTATAGAAGAACGTTCTGCTTTTGCTGCTAATTCTTCCATTTGAGAAGAATGTTTACATTTTTCTTCATACAAATCTGCTTTTGGCGATTTTCCGCCATCCAAATAATATTGTAGTAATCTATGTGTCATCACATCAGGATAACGTCTAATTGGTGATGTAAAATGACTGTAGTAATCAAAAGCCAAACCGTAATGTCCAATATTTTGAGTGGTATATTCTGCTTTACTCATTGTACGAATCGCTAAGGTCTCTACCATATTAGATTCTGCTTTACCATGTACATCTGATAATAATTTATTTAAAGATTGTGATGTTGATGCTTTTGTTTCTGTATCTATAGAATATCCAAACTTTTTAATAATACCTTGTAAAGCGGCTAGTTTATCAACATTTGGTTCATCATGCGTTCTATAAATGAACGTATTTTTACTCGCTTTTCCTTTTTCGGTACCAATAAATTCTGCTACTTTTCTGTTTGCTAACAACATAAATTCTTCAATCAACTTATTAGCATCTTTAGATTCTTTAAAAAACACTCCTAAAGGATTTGCTTCTTCATCTAAATCAAACTTCACTTCTACTCTATCAAATGAAATTGCGCCAGCATTCATACGTTTTTTACGCATTCTTTTAGCGAGTTCATCTAATTTTAAAGTTGCTTCTACAATTTCTTTAGATACCGTATATTCTGCATCAATAATAGAAATATCTAATGGCATTTGGTATTCTTTTACTTCTGATAAAGTACAGTTTTCTATAATAGATTGCGCTTCTTCATACGCAAAACGTTGATCTGAATACGTAACAGTTCTTCCAAACCATTTATTTATTACTTGTGCTTTTTCATTGATTTCAAACACAGCAGAAAAGGTTAGTTTTTCTTCATTTGGACGTAAAGAACAGACTCCGTTTGATAACATTTCTGGTAACATTGGTACTACTCTATCAACCAAATAAACAGAGGTTGCTCTATCATACGCTTCATCATCTAAAATTGTTTTTTCTTGTAAATAATGAGAAACATCTGCAATATGAATTCCAATTTCATAGTTTCCGTTTTCTAATTTTGTAAATGACAATGCATCATCAAAATCTTTTGCATCTTTTGGATCTATAGTAAAAGTTAAATCACTTCGCATATCTCTACGCTTTGCAATTTCTTCTTTAGTAATTTCAATCGATAAGTTTTCAGCTTCTTCTTCAACTTCTTTCGGAAATTCATATGGTAAACCATATTCTAATAAAATAGAATGCATTTCTGTATTATGATCTCCTGGTTTTCCTAAAACTGTTGTAATTTTTCCAAAAGGATTCTTAGAATTTTGTGGCCAATCTGTAAGTGTAGCTACTACTTTATCTCCATCTTCTGCACCATTTAATTTGTTTTGAGATATAAAAATATCAACATACATTTTTTGGTTGTTAGATATAACAAAACCAAAGTTTTTATTGAGTTGTAATACACCCACAAATTCAGTTTTTGCACGTTCTAAAACTTCTACAACATCTGCTTCTAATTTTTTACCTCCTCTTTTATTATAGGTATAAACCTTTACTGTATCTTGATGTAATCCTTTATTTAAATTAATTGAAGGAATAAAAATATCATCTTCAAATTCATCAGAAATAAAATAAGCATTTCCATTAGATGTAACATCTAATCTTCCTACACTGTATTTTCTTTCAATGTTAATTTGAAATTTACCTCTATCTGTTTCTTTAATTTTTTTTGTTTCTTTTAAATCAGCTAACTTCTTTAATACCTGAGTTTTACCATCAGTATCAGAGATATTCATTTTCGCTGCAATTTGTTTATAATTCAAAGATTTAGTAGAATCTTCGTTTAATATTTTAAATATATTTCTGGTTAAATCTTTTAATATTTTACCTTTCTTTTTATAAAATTTCTTCTTTTTAGACATCTGTCTTACTTGTTTTTATTGAAAGCAAAATACAACTATTTATATATAAAATTGATTAAATAATTGTTATCAATTCTATTTTGTATTTTGCTGCTCTTTTAATTTATTAATTTATGAATACTGATTGGTTTT
>MAAC01019052.1_pt1 | contig 34278 bp, 32 predicted proteins | sample 1115981 | NCBI WGS metagenome assembly MAAC01 (sample SAMN04961126, study PRJNA320927) | seawater metagenome | isolation source: sample BD02T64 sea water enriched with oil for 64 days | place: USA:Gulf of Mexico | collected 2013-07-27 | reverse complement strand
GTTTCTTTGGTGTGGTAGCAAAAGACAAGATGTGTTCTTCTACTTTTTTAGCGACTCTTGGTTGCGGAAAGAGTAGTACTTTGTTTACATCTCCAGCCCATTCATTCAAATAAATTACAGTAACATTTTCATTAGATCTGTAATATTTCTGAATGTGTTTAGGTAGTTTTTTTGCGTACTGTTTATCTATTTGAATATAATAATAATCTAGCTTAGAAGTAAAAAAACTAAAGGATAATAAATGATCCCAGCCGCCAAATAAATTGCTAAAAGGAAGTATAAATGTAAATAGAAAAAGCATTCCTTTCTGATAAGAAATCAATCCAGAAAAGAAAACTTTAAAAGAAGTAGTTTGCAAGCTCCAAAAAATAACAATTGTACTTAAAATATTTTGAACATTCCATGGAATCACATTGAACCCGTAACCTAAATACAAGAGCATTATAATGATAATTGAATGCATAAACACAATTCCGATTACACCAAGTTTTCTAGTTTTATTAAATAGAATCAAAATACCAAGTAATGCTTCTAGCCAAGGAACACAATAGGTAAACAATTGCAAAATCGTTTCCGGTATAAAGCTAAAGTGTTTTTGTAATGCATGCATCCATTGCTCATAAAAAATATCGTTTAGTTTATGAACACCGCTCCAAAAATACGTGGCTATAAAAATAAGAATGATGGTAAATAAGATCTTCTTTTGATCTGCTTTTTCTTTGTAAACTACGATCGCTAAAATGGTTAAAAAGCTCTGATAAAAATAGGGTTGAAGTCTATTTTGATCGACCAAGCTTAAAAACAAATACAAACCAATTACAGCCCAACCTAAAAACCGTTTTGGCTTAAATATATAAGCAACTTGACTCACAAAAAACAATCCCGCAAAAATAGTGTCAAAAGGAGAAGTCGGAATCGGAATCCAATCAAATAAAGGAATTACAGGGAACTCTTTTGTAGTGATCCATAAATCTGGCGCATACAACATCATTGCTAATGTAGATAGAATTGCAAAAATTCGAACTGCATTTACTTTTTGATGTGTATTTAGATTTGTAATCATTTTTTAAGAAGTTAATTTTTCTTTCAAATACGATGCAGTATATGATTTTTTATTTTTTATCAGTTCTTCTGGTGTTCCTTGAAAAATCAGCTCTCCACCATTTTTACCACCTTCCATGCCCAAGTCAATAATATAATCCGCACATTTTATCAATTCGATATTGTGTTCAATAACAATGATAGAATGTCCTTTTTCAATTAAAGCTGTAAATGAATTTAATAATTTTTTAATATCGTGAAAGTGTAAACCTGTAGTTGGCTCATCAAAAATAAACAAGGCTTTGTCTTTTGTGTTTCCTTTCACTAAAAAGGATGCTAGTTTTATACGTTGTGCTTCTCCACCAGACAGCGTTGAAGAAGACTGTCCTAATTGTACATATCCTAAACCAACATCTTGTAGCGGTTTTAGTTTTTGTACAATTTTTGTTTGTTCATGCTCTGCGAAAAAATCTACAGCATCATCTATGGTTGAATTTAATACATCATCAATAGACTTGCCGTAAAACTTCACTTCTAATACTTCTTTTTTAAAACGTTTTCCGCTACAGGTTTCACATTGTAAATGCACATCAGCCATAAATTGCATTTCGATGGTTACTTCACCATCTCCTTTACAAGTTTCGCAGCGACCACCTTCTACATTGAAAGAAAAATGCTTTGGCTTGTAATTTCTGATTTTTGCTAATTTCTGATTCGAAAATAAATTCCGAATATCATCATAGGCTTTAATGTAGGTTACAGGATTAGAACGAGAAGAGCGTCCGATAGGATTCTGATCAATAAATTCAAGATGTTTTAGGTTTTCAAAAGAGCCTTTTATCTCTGTAAATTGCCCTAGTTTATCACCATAGCCAACAATTTTTTTCTGCAATGCAGGATATAATATTTTTTTAACTAATGTGCTTTTTCCACTTCCAGAAACACCTGTAATAACGGTAAGATTATTTAAAGGAAAGTTAACATCAATATTTTGAAGATTGTTTTCTCTTGCGCCAACAACTTCGATATAATTGTTAGAAGTTCTTCTTTTTGTTGGTACTTCAATTTTTAGTTTTTCGGTTAAATATTGCGCAGTTAAAGAATCAGATTTTAGAATGTCGTCAAATTTTCCTTCGGCTACAACATGACCACCGTAAGTCCCTGCTTCAGGTCCTATATCAATAATATAATCAGCAACTTTCATGATGTCTTCATCATGTTCAACTACAATTACAGTATTCCCTAAATCACGCAAGTCTTTTAATACTCCAATCAGTCTTTCGGTATCCTTTGGATGCAAACCAATACTGGGCTCATCTAAAATATACATTGAGCCAACCAAACTACTACCTAACGATGTTGCTAAATTTATACGTTGACTCTCACCTCCAGACAAGGTATTAGAAGTTCGATTTAAAGTTAAATAATTCAAGCCAACATCTTGTAGGAATTTTAATCGAGTGTTGATTTCTGTCATCAATCGCTTTCCTATTTCTAATTCATATTTATCGAACTTTATCGATTTAAAAAACAGCCCTAATTCATCAATAGGTAAGGTTACCAATTCAGAAATAGTTTTATTGTAAATTTTTACATAATCAGCTTCTTTACGCAAACGGTTGCCATTACAAACTGTACATTTTGTTTTACCTCTATAACGAGAAAGCATAACACGATTCTGAATTTTATAGCTTTTTTCTTCTAATCGATTGAAAAAGTGGTGGATTCCTTTAAAATTTTTATTGCCGTTCCAAACCAATTCTTTTTGACTTTCTGTCAACTCAAACCAAGGCTTGTGAATCGGAATGTCAAAGTTAAAAGCATGATTTACCAAATCATCTTTATAGTTTTTGAATGAATCCGATTTAAAAGGAAGAATGGCATCTTCATAGATTGACAAACCAGTATTTGGAATTACCAAATCATTGTCAATTCCTATTACACTTCCGTAACCTTCACAAGTTGGACAAGCTCCATACGGATTGTTAAAGCTGAATAAATGTGTGTTTGGTTCTAGAAATGTAATGCCATCTAATTCAAATTTATTACTAAATTCCGAAGTCGATTCTGAAGTTAGATTTTCGATTGTACAAATTCCTTTTCCTTCAAAAAAAGCGGTTTGAATTGCGTCTGCCAAACGATTGTAAAAATCTTCATCATCTTTTAAAACAATTCGATCTACAACTAATTGTAATGTTTCATTTTTATAAGAATCAAAAGGGAAATCCTCGATTCTTGAAATGGTGTCTTCCATTTTTATTCTAGCGTATCCTTGTTGAGAAAAAATATTTAAGAGTGTTTTTAAATCTCTGGTTTCATCAATATGAATTGGAGCTAATAGCAATAGTTTTGTGCCTGTTTCAAAAGTTTTAACATGTTTTAAAACGTCTGAAACTGAATCTTTTTTTACAATTTTATTTGAAATGGGTGAGTATGTTTTTCCTATTCTAGCAAACAATAATTTTATATAATCATAAATCTCTGTTGATGTTCCAACGGTAGATCTCGGGTTTGTCGAATTTACTTTTTGTTCAATTGCAATAGCGGGAGCAATTCCTTTGATGTAATCTACTTTAGGTTTGTGCAGTTTCCCTAAAAACTGTCGTGCGTAAGAAGACAAACTTTCTACATAACGTCTTTGTCCTTCTGCATATAGCGTGTCAAAAGCCAAAGAAGATTTTCCAGATCCAGATAAACCTGTAATCACTACCAGTTTATTTCTAGGGATTACAACATCAATATTTTTTAAATTGTGCAAACTTGCACCTTTTATAATGATGTTTTCTTTAGGATCTATGCTATTGAGGTCTAATTTCATTTCTTTAAAAAGTAAGCGTTAAAAATACCATTTTTTGAAATAATAAAATCATTTATTTAATTTATTCCCTCATTGAGATGCAATCTCTTTAGGTTAAAGTGAAAATCAAAATATATTTATGGAGGCTTGGCTCGAGTTTTTTAAATGAAGTTGTTTAATAATTGAATAAAGTTTGTATTTATGAGTATATTTTTGCTATATTTGATTTTAGTATTCACTTAAAACACACGCTTATAGCTTAAAATTACTTTAACTATTTAGAAAAAATAATAGAAATCAGAAGGCAATCTTGCTTTCTTAAAGTAATTTATAATGCGTGAAAATCCAACCTTAGACAGCACACTTGTAAGTAATTATATTAAAGGAAATGAGGCTTCTCTTGAAATTTTAATTAAGAGGCACCAACAACGTCTGTTTAGCTTTATTTATAGCAAAGTTAAAGACAGAGATATTACTGAAGACATTTTTCAAGACACTTTTATCAAGGTGATTAGAACTTTAAAAAAAGGAAATTACAACGAAGAAGGTAAATTTTTACCTTGGGTAGTTCGTATTTCTCACAATTTAATTATTGATCATTTTAGAAAGTCCAATAGAATGCCCAAATTTAAAAACACCGATGAGTTTGATATTTTTTCTGTTATTGGAGATGGGGCGTTAAATGCAGAGAAAAGAATTATAAAAGAGCAGATTCATGCCGATGTAAAAGAGTTGATTAATGAATTACCAAATGAACAAAAAGAAGTACTAGTTATGCGTATGTATAATGATATGAGTTTTAATGAAATCTCAGAAAACACAGGCGTTAGTATCAATACTGCTTTAGGAAGAATGCGATATGCGCTAATCAATTTAAGAAAGCTTATTGAAAAAAATAAAATTATTTTGGTAGATTAAATACTAAAAGTAAAAAAGCATCGTTATTAGGTTAACAATCAGATGATAAAATAATTTATATGATGCAACTTTACTCTAAAAAGTCTTCCGATTTAAGGGAGCAACCCAAAAAAGAAACAATTCAATTTTTAGTTAACTTTTCCAAATCATTAAAAGTAATAAAAACTAAATCTGACCATTTCATTGAATTGAATTTGAATTAAGAGGGAAAAGCCTTAACTGCCAGTTAAGGCTTTTCTTATGTCTTTTTTTCTTTAAATATTGCGGTATTACTAAAAATGAGGCTTCAGTCTTTGTTTAATAATAAGTTCAGTGATTCTTTATTTTTTTATAATATTCTTCTAGAACAGTTTTTCTTCCAATTGTTTTAGTAATGATGTCGTTCTCTATATTCCAACCTCTTGCAGGTGAATATTCACGCCCGTACCAAATGATTTGCAAATGTAGATCATTCCATAATTCTTTGGGAAACAACCTCTTTGCATCTTTTTCAGTTTGCGTAACATTTTTTCCATTGGTTAAATTCCAACGAAACATAAGCCTATGAATATGTGTATCAACCGGAAAGGCGGGAACGCCAAAAGCTTGACTCATAACCACACTTGCCGTTTTGTGACCAACAGCAGGCAATTCTTCTAATCCTTCAAAACTCTGAGGAACTTCACCTTTGTATTTTTCAATCAAAATTTTAGACAATCCATAAATACCTTTACTTTTCATTGGAGACAATCCGCAGGGGCGAATGATTTCTTTAATCTCTTCTACCGTCATTTTTATCATGTCAAATGGATTATCAGCCTTCGCAAATAGCAAAGGAGTGATTTTATTAACTCTAACATCTGTACATTGTGCAGATAATAGAACAGCAATTAACAAGGTATAAGGATCTTTGTGGTCTAATGGAATCGGGATTTCTGGATAGGTATTGCCTAAGGTTTCAATTACAAAATCTACCTTTTCTTGTTTGGTCATATTTTTGGAGTTGCAAAGTATCTGAGACTCAAAGGTACAAAGTTGCAGAGCAATATTCTATAAAATAGTATGAGGTTTTTATTTTAGACTTTGTAACTTGCATACTTTGTAACTATGAAATTTAATAAGAAATGACAACACTGAAAATTGGAGACAAAGCACCTAGCTTTGAAGCAAAAGACAACCAAGGAAATACAATAAAGCTTGCAGATTATACTGGTAAAAAATTAGTATTGTTCTTTTATCCAAAAGCGAGTACGCCTGGTTGTACTGCTGAAGCTTGTGATTTAAGAGATAATTATCAATCTTTTTTAGCGAAAGGATATGCTATTTTAGGAGCAAGCGCAGATTCTGCAAAAAGACAACAAAAATGGATTGATAAACATGATTTACCGTTTCCGTTATTAGCAGATGAAGACAAAGTGGTAATCAATGCATTTGGTATTTGGGGACCAAAGAAGTTTATGGGAAGAACCTATGATGGAATTCACAGAACAACGTTTGTAATTGACGAGAACGGAATTATAGAAGACGTAATTGCCAAAGTGAAAACAAAAGAGCATGCTGCTCAAATATTAAAATAAAAAAAACCGAGCTTTTCAGCTCGGTTTTTTTATTGAATGCTTATTATATATTGTGTCGTTTCTTTACCAAACATATTTTTATATTTCTTAGATTTTTTAACTGCTTCAAGATACGTTTGAAAGAATTTTACTCCATCATAAGGAATAATTGAAGCCAGTTTTTTAGTATTGTATTTAGCAACAATAACTCTTGACATTTCTGCACCTAGCCAATAAAATGGACCAGCGCTTGCAATCCCTTTGTTTTTTGTTTTTTTAGCTTCTTTTGGGTTGAAGTTCTGAATTGTGTTTTTATAATAAACTTCAAACAATGCTATTCCTTGTTTTATTTTTAAATCGTTTTCAGAAGCAGATATGATTTTTGGTGGAGCAATATAACTAGCTGTACCTTCTTTAAATATATACGTGAGTGTGTTTTCAAAAGATCTATTAGGTTCTTTTTTATTGACTTTATTGCTATTAGAAATTGCGTTTTGCCCCGAATGATATGTTTCATGCAATAATAAGTTTAATAAAGTCTTATAGTCATCTTTATAATAATTTAAATCAAGACCAGTAACGTCTCCAATAGCCCAACCATCTGCGCCATTCATAAAGAAAAAGGATACTTTTCTATTGAAATTGGTGTTTTTAGGTAATAAAGGTGAAATACTGGCATTGATGTAATTAAATATTTCCCTTTCATTTTTTGATAAAACATTGATTAAATTTTTATAATTCTCAATGTTATTTTTAATATCAGAAAAATTTAATAGCCCATATGGATTTGCATATCGATACAATTGGTGAATTGGTTTATTGCTTGCTGCAATTTGTAAACAAGTTGCTAGTAATTCTTTGTTTATAGGTGTTCTGTAGAAGCCTTGGCTTCTATGATCTATCATTTTTTTAAATTGATGCAAATCTGTCTTGTCAATAATTTCTTGATAACTGACATTGGGTTTTGATAGTAAATCAATAATGATATTGGCGGGTTGATAATCAAACTTTAATTCAATTTTCGTGTTAATATCTTTCATGTTTACGAAGGGAATATTTAATTTTCCTTCATTGAATTCAGCATTATAAACAGTACTAGATTGTTGCTGTTTGATGTTTTCTTGGCGTAATTTTGAGGTTAGGTATGCAATTCTAATAATCCCTGCTTTTCCTTGAGGAGATCGTATAGCAAAACTATCTAAGTACTTCGAATTTGTTCTGCTTCTATAACTACCATCCATATAGAAGTAACTTGTTAATAGTTGAGCGGCTTCAGGTTTGGATAATGCCGCAACTAATTGTATAGCTTTATCCCTTTCTTGACTAGTTAAATTTTTTTGTAACCAAATAGCTTCTCTTTTCGGAATTGTTGTATCCTTTTTAAGTTCGTTCCAAGTAAAAGAGGAATTTGAATTTTGTGCTTGTAAAAAGGAAACACATAAGAGTGTAAGAATTATCAGAGATCTTTTCATGTTAAATTAGAGTTTATTGTAAGGAGACAAAAACAATATTGAAATGTGACACTTTGGCAACAAAAAAACGAGTTGAAGATCTCGATTTTTTGTTAATCAATTGGATATACTCCGAAGTCAGTAAATTGGTTCCAATTTTCAGTCCAAATATCAAATAATTCAGCATTATTTGTTTCCATTAACTGAAAGCAAATGTTTGCATCTTTGTTAACCCATGAATTTAAATAATAGAGACCTTCAGGCAATAATCGGCCTTCTTTATTGAACTTGTAGTCGTTTTTGTCGAAACAATCTTTTTTGAATTTTTCGACTACCATAAACTTTTTCATACTCCCTATTGTTTTACTGTTTTAATACCTTTTATCAATAACCATAAACAGAATGAAACTTCAGCAACAAAAGCCGGTAATAGTAAATATATGTAGCTAATGCTGACATAATTTGGCATGAAATTAGAAAAACTGTTTATTAGATAACCGAATGAAGCTAACATTAGTAAGACTCCTAATACTTTAGGGAAATTGATAGATTTTATAAGAAGATATCCTAAGAAAAAACAATGCAAACCAAAAAAGACCAAAGCAATATGGTAGCCATAATTGTGCGTTTTTAAACTTATGGTGCTTAGTGCTTGTAATTGTTCAATGTTGAAAATAGATAAATAGTCCGCTCCTTTTAAATATGCTAAAGGTTTGTATAGATTTAATAAATTGACAGCCGATATAGCTACCATAGTTAATCTTAATGATGCCGTTATTGCAGCCAATGTGTGACTTATAGGTTTTAATATCTTGTATAACAGAATTGCCACACCTATATCGCATAAGAAGACAATTAGATCCACAGAAAATCCAAGTCGATACAAGGTTTCAAACTCTATGATGTTTTGAGCCGTAATTACTGGGCTGTTCCAGTCGATAATTTTTGATCGAACAAAAACCTCAGTAAAAAGGCCACCAATAATGATAATCAGATATAGAAAACCAGTGATTCTTGCTTGTTTTTTTAGTGTATTCATTTTTTAGTTTGTTAGTATAGTAGTACAACGAATTTATACTAATAAAGTTACAAACAAAAAAACCGAACTCTTAAGTTCGGCTTTTTTATACTTCATAATAAATCTAGTTTTCGTATAAATACTTTGCTGCAGCTTTGGCCATTTTTCGTTGGCTGTGACCAATGCCCGGAATCACTTTTAATTTCCAATTGTATTTAAACTCCAATTTTTTAGCGGTTTGTAAACTATGATTGTAAAAGTAAGTCCCTCTAGCCAATCTATGTGTTCCTTGAATATCTACCGTTTTTGAGCGTAGCATTTTACCGCCATTTTCATCAGCATTGTCTAGCTCTCCTAAAAATATCGTTAAGTTTTTTCTAAACGATTTTTTTAAATTTCTCTTTTTTGTGTTGGTGTTTTTTATTCCGAATGGATAATTGGTTTGGTATTCTGTTGGAGTATAAGATCCAGCATTTGAAGCCAATATCCTATGAGCTTTTGATTGTGGATAAAAGATAGTAAAACGATGTAAAATCTGACCACCAGCTGAGTGTCCAAACATGTCGTACTTTTTAGTTTTGAATTTTAAAGTTTTTTTAACGATTGAAAAAATTCTATCAAAATCACTATAAATCCAAACACTTGGATCTTGATTGAAATTAAATTCGGCTACATTTTCATCCATCCAAACCTGGTTCGTTCCTTTTTTGTATCTAAATCCTTTGGTGATATCTAGAACTGTAATCATGTTTCCTAAATGATATCCACCATAATTGTAATTTTTTTCAGGATAAGAAGGAGAAAGAATTAATACATTGTGTTTCTCTGAAGTTTGAATCCAAGAATCTCTATAGCCATCACCATTTCTTCCAGATCCTGGTATTACTATTAATACTTTTGTTGATTTGCTAAACTTTTTTGGTTTGTGATAATGTACTGTTAGATTAACGTTCTCAAATCCCTTTCCTCCATCGACAATAAAAGACCCTGAGCCTTCATTAATTTCGATATTGTTTTGTGCAGTAGCATAATTAATTGTGCTTAGAATTGTTAGGAACAATCCGATAATTTTGATTTTCATTGTATTTGTTTTTTTAGTGATTTATATTTCAATACATCAAAAGTCATTTATAAATAGAATGTGTTTAAGAAATAGCGTCAATTGGAAGTTTACAGATGATGAATAAATGAAATGAATGGTTGTTTTTAATTTATAGGTTGTAAGTTGAAATTGGTGTGTAGGAATCGTAAATTCATCTAATTTTTTAAATCTAACTTAGTTATTCTGTATTTTTGAATTTATGAATACATTCTTTACTCCTTACATCAATGCAATTTTTCAAAAACGTTGGTTAAGTCATCTCATTTTTTGGGTGTTACTGTTGTTTGGTTATTCTTTAGTGATGCTTAATGGATTTGGTTCATTCTATAAATCATTTAATCGGAATTTGATATTATTGATTCCTCAAATATTGGCTTCATATTTTATTATCTACTATTTAAACCCTTCGTATTTATATAAGAAGAAATATTTTAAGTTTATAGTATTATTTGTGCTTGGAACTTATGTGTTTTCAATTATGGCAAGAGTGTTGTTGGTACATGTTATAGAAGAGATGTATAGAGAGCCTCCATTCAGAAAAGAGTCTCTTTATGAAATAGCTACAGATTTAAAAAAACTATACAAAGATTTTTTTTATAGAGTGTATTTGCCCGTGTTTTTGGTGGTAAGCATCAAGCTGATTAAAGAAAGGTTTGAAGAAAAAAATAGGCAAGAAGTTTTGCAAAAGGAAAAGGTGACAGCTGAATTGAATTTTATGAAAGCACAGATTCATCCTCATTTTCTGTTTAATACATTGAATAATTTATATGTATTAACGCTTCAGAAATCAGATAAGGCATCAGAAACGGTATTGAAGTTATCAGAGATGTTAGATTATATGCTGTATAAATGCAACTCTAACCGTGTTACGATAAGAGAAGAAGTTCAGCTTATTCAGAATTATATCAACTTAGAGCAACTGCGGTATGGAGATCGTTTAGAAGTAGTTTTTAATTTGAATATTGATGTTGATCAAACTCAAATTGCTCCGTTAATATTAGTTTCATTAATAGAGAATGCATTTAAACACGGAGCAAGTGGTTCTGTTACAGCACCGAAAATAGCCATTGAATTTCAAGTTGAAAACAATCAGCTTCAGTTTTCAATTTACAATACAAAACCATCGCAAGTTCAAAAAGATGAAACCAATTTTAAAAAAGGGATTGGTTTAGAGAATATTAAAAATCAATTGTCTTTAATTTACCCAGAAAAACATGACTTCGAAATTAAAGAAACAAAAGAATGCTATCTTGTGAACTTAACCATTCAATTAACTTAAAAAGCGTACAGGTGAAAATAAAATGTTTAATAATTGATGATGAACCTTTAGCTGCAGCTCTTATAGAAGCACATGTAACTCAAATGCCAAATTTAGAAGTTGTTGCTATTTGTATCAATGCGCTAGAGGGTTTTGAAATACTAAAAAATCAATCGATAGATTTAATTTTTTTAGACATCCAGATGCCTTTGTTAACAGGGATTGAGTTTCTAAAATCGTTGAGCAATCCTCCAAAAGTAATTTTTACAACAGCATACAGAGAATATGCTATAGAAAGTTATGAGTTAGAAGTAGTTGATTATTTATTAAAACCAATTTCATTTGATCGTTTCTTTAAAGCGATCAATAAATTTTTTAAGACCATTGAATCTGTTGCACCTGTCAACGCAATTATCGGTTCTCAAGAGACCACAGGTTTTATCTATGTAAATTCTAATAAAAAACAGCATAAAGTGTCTTTTTCAGAAATACTATATGTAGAAAGTATTAAAGATTATATACGGATTCACTTATGTGATAAAACGATTGTAACGAAAGATAAAATAAGTGAGTTTGAACATAAGTTACCTGCAAATCTCTTAAGAACCCATAGGTCTTATATTGTAAATGCTGATAAAATTACAGCGTATACTGTACATGACATTGAAATTGGAAACATAGAAATTCCAATTGGAATTAGTTATAAAAAGCAATTGTTAGAAAAACTAAAAGTATAATTATTTTACTATTGAAGTGTTTACTAGTTGAATACACAATTGCAAATAACTTAAATCTATCTTTTTTATATTATTTATTTTTGGAGACAACTGACCTGTTATAGATTTTACAAAAACAGAAGCTGTTAAAAATGTCCCCAAAAAAGTAGGATGACTTCCATCTTCATCGTACAAATCAAACTCTGGGTGCATTTTTAATGCTTTTCTCCAAACTTCTCCAACCATTACTATTTCTCCTTTATTTATGCTTGCTGCTTCTTTGTAAACCTTTGTAATTGTTTTTTGAGTGTGTGGAGTTTTTTCTCTTGACCACGTAGCAAAAAAATAAGGTATAGCTCCGTGTTCTTTTATATAAGTACTCAACTTTTTAGTATATAAAAAGAATTCTTTTTTATGTGTTAATGTCCCCAAACTTTGTTCTTGTAAAACCACAATATCAAAATGTCCATTTTTAATAAGTTCTTTGGTTTTTAATCCATGATTTTGATTGAAATGATATTTCAATCGTGCACCGCCAACAGCACTCATCTCAGTTTTTAGATACGTTGAGGTGCCTTTAGAAAGTTCTGAGACCATTTTAGGTAAGTCAGAATAATACGTATAGCTATTCCCTATAAACAGTATATTTAGAGTGTCTTTTTGGGCAAAACAACAAACACTATTAAAAAAAAGAATAGTATAAAAGAAAAGGTTAATGTTGGTTTTCACAAAATAAATGTATTAAATTGTTCTTTATTTTAAATAACTTATTTGTTGAATATACAAATGATTTAATAAATGTTTTATCATTAAAAATCAAAAACCCAATTGTTTTATAAAATAGCTTGTTTTTTCAAGTACGAGGTGAGGAGCTTCTTTATGTGGTGAATGTTTAATATTCGATAAAATTAATTTTCTAGAAGATCCTGTTGTAGCATTGATGATTCCATTTACTTGTTTTAAAGTACCATATTCATCATCTTCTCCTTGAATGATTAATGACGGGCATTCTATGTTAGATAAAAATTGTTCAATATTCCAACATTTATAGTCATTAGAGGTCCAAGTAGATGCCCATGCCCAAAACATTTCTTCAGTTTTATTACCATGGTATTTTTCTAATTTAGATTTTAAGTTGGTCATTTTGTATAGCTTTATGACTTCTTGAATTCCGCTTGTTGTAATATCTTCAACAAAAATATGTGCTCCTTCAGTAATGATTCCTTTTATTTTGTTTGCATATTTTCCCGCCATAATTAAAGCAATTGATCCACCATCACTATGACCAAAAAGGAGCACTTCTTTTAGTTTCCAGAAATCAATCAAGGCATTGAGAATGTCTGCTTCTAACTCAAGATACTTATTATCACGTTTAGTATATGAAAAAGGACAAGACCTTCCATAGCCTTGTCTATCATAAACTAGGACATTACACTGGGTTAATTCCCCTAGTTTTTCGGGGAAATCTCTCCACAATTTTATACAGCCAAGAGAATCGTGGAGAAATATAATAGTTGGTTTGTTAGGGTATTTATCAATGCGTTTTATGGCTATTTTGTCTAGAGACAATTTAATCTGTTCATTCATTTGTTACATTTATATTGCCTTAGTGCACGTTTTTTTTTATTTCGTTAAATATTTTTAAGGTGAATGGGTATTGAATATTTAAAATCTCTCCGTAGTTGATAATGGCGCCAGCAAACAATTCTAACTCATTGTTTTCTTTTTTAGAATTCACATCCAATTGTAAAGATGTTGGGGTTTGTGGAGGGAATGTAGCCGCTTTTTTAAATGTTTTTTGAATAATGTTTTCTCCTAAATGTATGCCCTTTTTAGTTGCAATCTGATAGATTTCTTTCATTATTTCTGAGGCTTCTTTTCGTTGAGAATCATCATTGCAAACGGTTCCAATAGAAGAGTTATGTTTAGCTGTTACTAAACCGAAACTAGCAATAAATATAAATTTAGTCCAGATATCTATCATCGAATTGGCTTTAAATTCAAAGTCAATTTTACTCTTTCCAATTAGTTCTTTAACCCAAGAAACATTAGCATTTGCAAATAAAGGGTCTTTACCTAAAATCAATTTCCCCGGTTTTCCTTTATGTTCTACAATACCTTTTTCTTTAATGTGTGAAGCAACGTATACACAAGAAGGTAAAATGATGTTTTCTGGGATTATATGTCGTATTCTGTCATAAATATCAGCACCATTCATCATTGGTAAAAGAATCGTTTTCTTTATGATTACTTCAGATAATTGAGAGCATACATTCTCTAAGTCATACTCTTTTACACAAATTAAAATTAGATCTGCATTTTTAATTTCTGAAATTTCTTGATAAATTGAGCTTGGTCTTGTTGTGCTTTTTTGATGTTCTTGAGAGACTAATGTTAACCCATTATTTTTAACAACATCATATGTTTTTCCTCTAGCAACAAATGATACTTCATGCTGCTGATCTAATTCGTTGTTTTGAGATATTTTAAATCCAAAATAACCACCAACACCTCCAAGCCCAATTATTACAATATTCTTTTTGTCCATTTATATAGTTTTGTTTTGCAAATCTCTTAATAGAAATTTGAATGATCACTTGACAAATGACAAGAAATTATAGTTTGCTAATTTCTTTTCTAATTCTGCTGAGTGAGCTATCAGTAATACCAAGATAAGAAGCGATAATTTTAAGTGAAACGTTCTGGAATATTTTCGGTTTCTGATTGAGTAAGTTTAAATACCTAGTTTCTGCTTTTTTACTGGTCATTTCAATAACTCTATCGTTTAATTTATAGTAATTAATAACAAATAAAAGTCTACTGAATTCTCTAAACTCTGGGATATTATGAAAGTTTGATTGCACATTTTTTAGTCCTGTTTTCCAGAAAACACAATCGGTTAACGTTTGATAGGTTTCTTTAGTTGGCTGTTGTTTAAAGAATGATAAAAAGTCATTAACAAAGCAAGGCGCTTCATAAATATTGGTGGTAACTTCTTCATTTTCTTCATTTAATATATAGGAACGCATATAGCCTTTTTCTAAAAAGAAAGTTTCGGTGCTAACTGAGTTTTTATCCAAGAGACACGTTTGCTTTTTCAATTCAAAATATGTGAAATTTTTTATGATTTCATCAACTATTTCTTTTCCAATTGGAAATTGAGAATGAAAATAATTATTCAATATTGTTTTATCCATTTGATTGTTATGAATGCTTGTGTAAAAATATTGCAATTAATTTTAATTGTATGTGTGGCAAATTTATAGAACTAATCTGTCTTTTTAAAACTTTATAAAAGGATAAAATAACCTGTAAATTATATCAATAATTTAACGCAATTATATAAATATTATCTTATTATTTTTAATAAATTCGCGAAAAAATAAACCCCTAGAATGTTCAAAAACCTTAAAAGAGTGCTTCTTTTAATAAGTGTGATTATACTATATACTAGCTGCACTAAAGAAGAGATTAATTTGTCAAAAAAAATGGACAATATTATAGGAAGCTGGAGTCCAGTTATTGGTTTAATGACAGGAGAAATAGTTGATGGTGATTATGGTAAAGAATCATTTAAATATAATTTTGGTGAATGTGCTAAAGAAGATGGATACATTACATTTAAAAAGGATGGTAGTTTAGATTTTATAAGTTATAAAGGTAGCTTAAGTACGGGATGTGAAATTATTGAAAGAGCTAAACATGTATTTTGGAAAAGTGAAGGTGATTCAACATATATCGCTTCAGGAATTATTTCTCAAATTAATAATAAAAGTACTTATGATGATACTAATATTGATAATTTATTATTAGAGCCATATTTACCATATCCAGATCTAGTTGAGGTTAAAAATGACACGCTCATTTTGTATTTTGATAAAATACCAAACACGGATCTTTATACTGAACGCTTTTTTTATAAAAGAAAAGACTAAATTATAATTGAGAATAGATGGATATGCCTTTAAAACTGCATTCCTAATTTAAAATTCAAAACCCGTCCGGTCATATAATTTGGAATGCCATACATGGTTTTAGAATAGATATCTCTGACCCAGGTATTGGTAATAGAATTTTGAATGTCAAACAAGTTGAATAATTCCAACCCTGCCGTTAATTCTTTAAAATTACCGAGCCACTTAGAAGTTGCCTTTTTGTTTTTGCCAACAAAAATATAAGAAACGCCTAAGTCAGCACGTTTGTATGCATTTAGCCTGTTTTGAAATTGATATGGATTTGCATAACTTGGAGATCCGCCAGGAACACCAGAATTGTATACAAGATTTAAATAGGCTTTTAAATCTGGCAAATTCGGTACGTAATCTTGAAATAATATACCCAATTTAAATCGTTGATCTGAAGGACGAGCAATATAGCCTTGGTTATTGATGTTTTCCTGTGTTTTTAAAATTCCTAAGCTTATCCAACTTTCATTGCCAGGTACAAATTCACCATTTAATCGAATGTCAATGCCAGTAGCATATGCTGTTGCATTGTTTTTTGCTTGATAGCGAATGCGAACATTGTCAACTGTATATGGATTAACGTTTGTTAAATGCTTGTAGTAAATTTCTGTGGTTAGTTTAAAAGGACGATCCCACATTGTAAAACTATAATCATTACCCAAAACAGCATGAATGGATTGCTGTGCTTTTACTTCAGAATGGATTGCACCTAAATTATCTTTCAACTCTTTGTAAAATGGTGGTTGAGAATAGACTCCACCAGATATTCGAAACAACATGTCTTTATCCCAATCTGGCTTGATTGCAAACTGCGCTCTCGGACTAAAGATAAAATCGTTGTTAGTGTCTATTCCCGCAGCTTTTACAGACCAATATTGAGCGCGAACACCAAAATTATACCAAATCTGATGCTCGTTCCAGTTTTCTTTTCGGCTAAACTGAGCAAAACCAGAGATTCTATTAATAGTTACTTTATTGGTTGCTCTAATGCTTTGAAAAGGAGTAATGCTGCCTTTATATGGGTCGTAAGGTTGGTCATTGATGCTATGATGTGGAGGTCTAATTGCAAATCCTACAGAATCAATTACTTCCCATTCAATAATTCGGTCTTTAATATCTTCTGATTGTAGTTTTAAACCAACATCTAATTGATTGTTGTCTTTTTTATAGGTTGCTTTCAGTTGAATATTGGTAATTAAAGCATCCAAATCGTTACGTGCGTGATTTAATTGAGAGCCTATTCCTTGTGAAAACTCCACTTCTCCGAAATTTTCAGAACCTAAATTACTATCAACTTCCCCCAAATTGTACGACGCTAAAATATCAAAATATTCTTCTTCTTGCGTATTGTATATAGATGCTGTAGTGTTAAGTGTGGTGTTTTCGTTTAAAATATAGATCGCTTTAAATGCACCAAAACTAGTTAAATAGCTATCTCTTTCTTGGCCGTTGTAAAAAACAATCAATTCTATTGGATTTGCAACAGTTCCGAAACGTGTTTTTCTAGATATTGGTGTGTAATTGTATTTGTTTAGAGAAAAGTTCCCTAAGAAATTGAAACTTAGTTTATCATTCAATTGATACGTTAAAAATGTCTGGATGTCAGTGAAACTAGGCTTGTAGTTTGTTTCTATCTGCTTACTATTTACAAATAAACTATTGTTTCTGTGACGTAATCCAATGATTCCGCTTCCTTTTTTGTTTTTAGTTTGCCCTTCTATGGTTGCGCTACCACCAACCAAACTAATATCAAGTTGTGTTTTAAAAGTGCTAGGCTTTCTATATGTAATGTCTAATACAGATGATAATTTATCGCCATATTTTGCTTGAAAGCCACCTGCAGAAAAATGAATGTTTTGTATCATGTTCGAATTGATAAAACTCAAGCCTTCTTGCTGTCCTGATCTCACTAAAAAAGGCCTGTATATTTCAATTCCGTTTACATACACCAAGTTTTCATCAAAATTCCCGCCTCTAACATTGTACTGAGTACTCAATTCGTTGTTGTTGTTTACCCCAGCAAATGTCATCAACAAATTCTCAACACCTGCATTAACTCCCGGTAAACGTTTTACATCTGCAGCATCAATAATCGTAATTCCTTGTGCTGCTTTTTTATTGTTCTTTATTTCTACTTCTTTTAAATTTTGATTTAAAAAATACAAAGTAGGTGAGTAGTTGAGTGTTCTGTTGCTTCTTAAGGTAACTTTTTTGGTGATTTTTTTATAGGAAATATGACTAAAAATAATTCGAATGGTTTTCCGAATTGGAATTATCAATTTGTATTCCCCATTTAGATCTGTAACAGTTCCTTTATTTAAATAGGAGATTGAAACTCCTTGAATAGGTTTGTTTAATTCATTGGAAACTTTACCTTGAATAGTGGTTGTTTTTTGCGCTATTAAAATAGCTGGTAAAAGGATAAATAAAAGGATGAGTCTTTTCACAAATGATGTATTGTATTTTTAAAAAGCTAATTTATTGTTTTTTATAGAACGTAGCACTAAGAGAATTCGTATTTCCCACATTGTCTTCTACTTCAATATAGAAAACATGTTTGGCGCCAACTAGTTTTTTATCACTAAAATCATAGGTCAGTGTTTTCTTTTTAAGGTTGTACTCCATTAAAATCCATTCATTGTCTATGGTTGCTCTAAACGACTTAATGCCAGTTCCTTTGTCTGCGATTTGTACACGTAAATTTGATAGTTTTGAGATCCATTGTTTATTTACGAAATCTTTAATTTTTATTATAGGTTTTTGATTATCAGATTTTAAAGTGTATCTACCTAAAGTTTTAGTTGTTGTGTAGAAGGTGTTTTCCTTCTTTCTGGTGTTTTGATAATTTGGGTACTTGTTATTGTTGATATTGGCAATGTAAAGTTGTTTTCTATCTGCTTCGTTATACTTAGAAACATCAAAAGTTAAAGTGTAACTTTTGTTAAGCGGAATGTTTGGGGTGTGTATTTTAGCAACACCATTTTGTACGCTAAAATCTAAATATACATCATTGTAAAAAGTATTTTTAGGAAACGCAATCGTTACTCCGTTTTTTTCAAATTTATGGAATTGAGTTGTTATCACTTTGTACGCAGTTGTGTCTTTTTGCTGACTAAAAACCGAATTATTTTTAACACCTTTTACAGGGATTTTTATGGTTGTTGAATTTCCTTTAAAATCTGAAGCGATAATTTCAACATTGTAATTGTAGCCATTTTTTATGTTGATAAAGCCATTATTTAAAAGCGTTTTATAGATCTTAAGCTGATTCCCTTTCTCTTTAAAAGTTCTCTGAAACTTGCTTTTAAAACGTGCGTACTGCGGATAGTCAATTAGTAAATTTAGATGTTTACTGTTTTTAAAAGAGAAGGTTTCTAGGGTGTGGTGATACACTTTATGTCCGTTCACTTTTACGAGCAAACTGTAAATCCCGTTTTTATTATTGGCGCCATTGAGTTTGTCATATACTTGCAAGCCAAAAGCTATCGCGCCATTTGCCATTATTCTATCAGTAATAAATGTGTTGTTTTTTATTGATTTAAATGGCAATAACCTTTTCTTGTTAGAATTGCTTATTCTAGATGAATCTTGAAGAGGATACACAAATAACCCTTTGATTTTTGGTGGAATTGTGTCCTTTACTTTGATTCCAAATAGCAAAGGGTTTATAATTTTTTCTGTTTTGGTATCTCTAACTTCGTAATGTAAATGTGGCGCAACAAATCCTCCAGTGCTTCCGCTAAAACCAATTACTTGACCTTTCTTTACCGGGATTTCTCCTTTTTCAGGAAAAATGTTTCCGGTTTCGTATTGCTGTTTTTTATACTGAACAGTTTTTACGTAAGATTCGATCCCTTTTCCAAACTTACTTAAGTGTGCGTACACTGTTGTATACCCATTTGGGTGATCTACATAAATAACTTTACCATATCCCCATAGAGCTACTTTTATCCTTGATATATAGCCGTCGGCTGCTGCATATACATTTAATCCTTCTTTACGTTTTGTTTTTATGTCAATTCCAGAATGAAAGTGATTGGTTCTTAATTCGCCAAAAGTACCTGCTAAAACAGTCGTAATGTCTAGTGGATTTCTGAAATCTTTTGTTGGATATTTTTTTTGCCCAAAAGAGATGAATGGGGTTAGTAGTAGTAGTGCTAAAATTATGAAATGCTTCAAGGCCTCTGTATTTAAAGCTAATGTACTAAAAAAACAAAGTGCTTAAAAGTTAATTTTATAGTTTGCTACAAAACAGCCGTTTAAAAATAATACTGTAAAAAGAACTTGAATTCTTTGCGATTTAAGTTTCAGTATGTTAACTTTGTTGGAGTAGTTTTGATTCCTAAATATTGATGAGTAAATTAGTTGAAGCAATTCATTCTCTGGAAGATAAGTTAAAAAACTTATTAGCCAACTATGAATTTTTAAAAGAAGAAAACGAAATTCTTCTGCAAAACGTACAGAAATTACAACATCAAGCTAGTGAGAATCAGCAATTGTTAAAAGATCAGAAATCAAAGTATGATGTTTTAAGAATCGCAAAAACTATAGATGGCAGTAACGAAAGTACAAGAGAAACGAAACTCAAAATAAATGCTTTAATTCGAGAAATCGACAAGTGTATTATTCAATTAAATGAATAAATAAGTTCATTAACAGTGTCAGGGAAATTAAAAATTAATATAGTAATTGCAGGAAGAACCTATCCGTTGAGTGTTAAAAACACACAAGAAGAAGAAGGAATGCGTAAAGCTGCAGCCAATATCAATCAATTAATTTCTTTATACGAGCAAAATTATGCTGTTAATGACAAGCAAGATGTATTGGCAATGTGTGCCTTGCGTTTTGCATCACAAGTGGAAATTTCATCTTTAGATACAGATGCGACGACAGATAAAGCATTACATAAAATAAAAGATTTAGATGCGTTGTTACAGGCACATTTGAAATAAGTTCTTTAAAATAAAATTAAAATACACTGCCTACGTTAGTAATTTGTTTATTAAACTCAACACGATTCAATTATGAAGGATGAGTCTTAACTTCTAAAGCAGGCCGCTATTTTCGAATTTTTTTCGATTTTTAGGCGGATCCTTGAAGAGTTAGTTAATCCTATAAATACCATAATGGAGTTTAAAAACCCAACTGATGTAGGCTTTTTTTATATATTAAAATTAAATTATGGATGAAATGATACTTCCTTTTGCACTAAGTGTAGTAGGAGCAGTTATAGGGTTTGTTATTGCAAAAGCAATAGAGAAATCCAAAGGGAAAAAGCTTGTAAGTGGAACTAAAAAAGAAGCTGCAGCTATTTTAAGATCAGCAAAAAGTGATGCAGAATCACTTAAAAAAGACAAAATTCTACAAGCCAAAGAGAAGTTTATTGAGCTTAAATCTGAACACGAGAAAGTTATTTTTGCGAGAGAGAAGAAAATGTCTGATGTAGAAAAGAGAATTCGCGATAGAGAATCTCAGGTGGCATCTGAAGTTGATAAAACGAAACGATTGAATAAATCTTTAGAACAAAAAGAAGCCGACTTTACCTATAAATTAGATTTTTTAGAGAATAAAGAAAGTGATTTAAACAAGCTGCATAAGAGACATGTAGATATGTTAGAGCAAATTTCTGGTTTGTCTGCTGATGAAGCTAAAAAAGAATTGGTGTCTTCGCTAAAAGACGAAGCAAAGACTGAAGCAATGGCGTTTATCCAAAATTCTATTGAAGAAGCCAAGTTAACAGCTGAGCAAGATGCTCGTAAAGTAGTTTTAAATACCATTCAAAGAGTTGGAGTAGAACAAACAGTAGAAAACTGTGTGTCTGTATTCAATTTAGAATCTGACGATGTTAAAGGTAGAATTATTGGTAGAGAAGGAAGAAACATTAGAGCTATTGAAGCTGCAACTGGTGTAGAAATTATTGTTGATGATACTCCGGATGCAATTATTCTATCTTGTTTTGATCCAATTAGAAGAGAGATTGCTCGTTTGTCTTTACACAAATTAGTAACTGATGGTAGAATTCATCCAGCTAGAATTGAGGAAGTTGTAAAGAAAACAGAAAAACAAATCACCCAAGAAATTATAGAAGTTGGAAAACGTACAGTAATTGATTTAGGAATTAATGGTTTACATCCTGAATTGATAAAAACTGTTGGGCGTATGAAATACCGCTCTTCTTACGGACAAAACTTATTGCAGCACTCTAGAGAAGTTGCTAATCTTTGTGGAATTATGGCTGCCGAACTTGGTTTGAATGCTAAAGTTGCAAAAAGGGCAGGGTTGTTACATGATATTGGTAAAGTACCAGATACAGAAAGTGAATTACCACATGCTTTATTAGGAATGCAATGGGCAGAGAAATATGGAGAGAAACCAGATGTGTGTAATGCAATTGGAGCTCACCACGACGAAATAGAAATGAAAACATTAATTGCACCAATCGTTCAAGTTTGTGATGCAATATCAGGAGCAAGACCAGGAGCAAGACGTCAAGTATTGGATTCGTATATTCAACGTTTAAAAGATTTAGAAGATATTGCTTTCGGGTTTACCGGAGTTCAAAAAGCCTATGCTATTCAAGCGGGTAGAGAATTGAGAGTGATGGTAGAAAGTGCAAAGGTAAGTGACGAAAAAGCTTCTGAATTATCATTTGGTATTTCACAAAAAATTCAAAATGATATGACCTATCCAGGTCAAGTTAAAGTTACGGTTATTAGAGAGACTAGAGCTGTAAATGTAGCGAAGTAAAAAGAGTTAAAGTATAAGTAATAAAATAGCCTTGAATTTGTGAGAATTCAAGGCTATTTTTATGCTTTAGGTTCTTTTCCTTTGTGTTTAAACCGTTTGTGAGACCATAAGTAATAAGCAGGTTGCTTTCTAATATGTGCCTCAGTAATCTTTAAATAACGCTTGGTAATTTCGTTTTTTGATTCGGCTTTTGCGTTGTTGGTTATCAATTGAAATTCAGATTCGTAATAGCCTCTTTTAAGTTTAGTTGTATTCATGTTTACTACAGCGAAATCAAACTTCTTAGAAATCATTTCTGCTCCTGTAAAAATAGGAACGTTTACATTTAAAAACTCGTCCCAATATTGATTTTTTTGTAGTTGTGGTGATTGATCACTAATTAGTAAGTATAAACCTTGTTTCTGTTGTTTAACGTTCTTTACAATGCCTTTTATAATTTCAGAAGATTTTACACATTTCATTCCAAATTTACTTCTAGAGTCTTTAATTAAGTTTTCGAAATTTTTATTTTGAATTTTAGTGTATGATCCGTAAAAATCAATGGTTGTTTGTAATGATAGTCCAATTACCCACTCCCAGTTTGCGTAGTGAGAACTAACTAAAATAACACTTTTTCCTTCTTTGTATAGTTGGTCTATAAGCTCAATGTTTTTGTATTTATATCTTTTTTTAATGCTTTTTTCTGAGATTGTAATCGCTTTAATCGCTTCAATCAATGTGTCGATAAAATGTTTGAAAAACTTTTTTTGAATCCTTTTAAGTTCACTACCAGTTTTATTAGGAAAAGCAAGTTTGAGGTTATTTAAAACCACTTCTTTCCGGTAACCAATAAGATAGAAGAAAAGAAAGAAAATACCGTCAGAAATGATATATAATAATCTAAATGGGAGTTTTGAAAACAACCAGATGATGGGATATGCTAAATAGTAAACAAATTTGTGCATTCATGAAATTTAAAAAAGCAAATATCGTACTTAATTTTCTTTTTTATAGGCCAATCTATTAGTTAGTTTTATGTTAAGTTTGTAGGTATAATAAAGTAAGAGAATGAATCAAATAGTATTGGGTTTAATAATAGCAAATGTTTTAGTGTCATTAAAAGGGTTTAAAGAGTATTCTTTTTTAGATGCATACAAGTTTCAAGTAGGGAAAATATTGGGTGGAGAGAAGTTGAGAATGTTCTCTTCTGGTTTTTTACATGTAGATTGGATGCATTTAGGGTTTAATATGTATGCTTTGTATTTGTTTGGAGATATTGTTGCAAGATCAATAGGTAATATTAATTTTTTAGTGATTTACTTAGGGAGTTTATTGACCGGTAATATATATTCATTGTATTATCATAAGAAAGAACCTTATTATAGTGCTGTTGGTGCCTCTGGAGCTGTTTCTGGAATTTTATACTCTGCAATAATGCTATACCCAGACATGACGTTAATGATGTTTCCGTTGCCAATTCCAATTCCGGCATATGTATTTGGTGTTGGTTACCTTTTATATTCTATTTATGGGATGAAAAAACAATTAGGCAATGTTGGTCACTCAGCACATTTAGGTGGTGCAATTGGAGGGTTTGCAATAACTCTATTGTTATTCCCTCAAATTATAATGCAACATCAAATGATGATAGTTTTATTGGCAGTACCCATTTTACTTTTATTGATATTTGGTAAAAGGCTACAGAACTTATAATAAAAAAGTACCAAAAACTAGTGTTTCGGTTTTTTTTGAGGGGAAGATTAGGTTCATCTAGACTCCGCTCGCTATAATCTTCTCACCTTATCTTTAGCTGTTTTAAGCAATATATAGCACAAAAAAAAAGACTCCATAATTAAATGAAGTCTTTTGAGCGAAAGACCAGGTTCGAACTGGCGACATTCAGCTTGGAAGGCTGACGCTCTACCAACTGAGCTACTTTCGCATGGTAAAGAGCTGCAAAGATAGCAGCATTCTTCGATACTACAAGTGTTTTTTTAAACTAATTTTAGAGTGTTCTTTACTCGTTGTTTTTCAGGTAGTTCGGTTTTTTATGATAAAAAGGTGAGAATAACCGGCTCACCTTATTTTAAGCTGTTTTAAACAATATGTTGCGCAAAAAAAAAGACTCCATAATTAAATGAAGTCTTTTGAGCGAAAGACCAGGTTCGAACTGGCGACATTCAGCTTGGAAGGCTGACGCTCTACCAACTGAGCTACTTTCGCGTGGTAAAGAGCTGCAAAGATAGCAGCATTCTTTGATTTTGCAAGGGTTTTTGATGAAAAATTAATAAAATTGTTGATCATCACGTGTAACTTTCAGAAAATGAAAGCCATAGATATCAAACCCTTCGTTATAATAGAATTTATGTGATTTTGTGTTACCAGTATAGGTGTTCAATTCAACAGCTTCACATCCTTTAGATTTTGTGTATTGATAGATCCAATTAAATAATTGTTTTCCAAGGTTTTGACCTCTAAAAGATTCATCGATAATTACATGATCTGGCTCAACACTTTTACCAATATAATGTTTCATGCTGTACCACAAACCAGAAATACCAATTAGCTTTTTATTAGAAAAAACTCCAATACATTCGTAATTTGGATAATTTACCATCTCTAAAACGCGTTTTTTTAATAATTCAATAGGCGTTTTTGTGTTTACTTTTTGTAAAAGAGGAATAATTTCTAAAATATTTTCTTTTGCAATTGGATGTATCTCAATATTCATTAAATTGTGTTTTTAACAAAGATAAAAAAACTATAAAACACTTATGGTGGTAATAAAAGAGATTTCTGCAAAAGAAGCTTATCCAATTCGTTTAGAAATTTTACGTAAAGGAATTGATTTACCAGTGCAGTTTACTGGAGATTTTGACATTGAGACTTTTCATCTTGGTGCGTTTTATAAAAGTGAATTAGTTGGGATTTCTAGTTATATGAAAAGCCGTAATTCAAATTTTAATAAACAACAATATCAGCTTAGAGGAATGGCAACATTACCTAAAGTGAGAGGTAAAGGTTGTGGGAAGATGATGTTAGAGTTTGCGATTAACGAATTAGAAAGTAGAAAAGCAACTAGTTTATGGTGTAATGCGAGAGAAATAGCGTTGAATTTTTACACCAATTTAGGGTTTGATATAATAGGTAATTCTTTTGAGTTGAGCTTAATAGGAAGGCATTATGAATTGCATAAAGAGTTGTAAATTGTTAATTCTATGAATGAAGATTGATAATTGAGTATCTAAAAATAAAAATTAAAGATGATGAGATGTATTAAACAAGGTGTCCTGGTGTGTATGGCAATTGTATCTTTCGGAATGCAGTCACAGAATCAAAAGGTGAAAATTAAAGTGGATAAATTAACAGAGCAGGTGTATATGCTTGTTGGCCAGGGTGGAAACATTGGATTGTTTGTTGGTGAAGATGGTGTTTTTATGATTGATGATCAGTTTGCGCCTTTAACACCAAAAATTTTAGCAGCGATTAAGACTATAACTGATAAACCAGTTACCTATTTAATCAACACACATTGGCATGGAGATCATACGGGAGGTAATTTAAACATGGCAAATGAAGGAGCAATGATTGTTTCGCATGAAAATGTTCATAAAAGAATGGGTATGGATCAAGTGATTAGAGGAAAAACTAGAAAAGCTGCTCCAAAGAAAGCTTTGCCTGTAATTACTTTTACAGAAGATATGATGTACCACTTTAATGGAGATGATGTATTAATTTCTCACATTCACGATGCACATACCGATGGTGATGCTTTTGTGTATTTTACAAAAAATAATGTGTTGCATATGGGAGATGCGTATTTTCAAGGGAAATTTCCATACATTGATTTAGCTTCTGGCGGAAGTATTGATGGGTATATAGCAGGGATACAAAAAGCAATTGTGATTTCTGATAACGATACGCAGATCATCCCTGGTCACGGTAAAATTTCCAAAAAGTCAGAATTGAAACCCTACTTAATAATGCTTAAATCATTGAGAAATAGTGTTAAATCTGAGATTGAAAAAGGGAAATCCTTGAAAGAAGTGATTGTGAACAAAGCAATAACAGAAGCATATACATCTTTTAGTTGATGGATTACGGAAAAGAGAATTGTAACAGCTATTTATAAAAGTCTTAAGAAATAATTGTGAATTAGGGTTGTATTTTACAACTTATCGTCTTTAATAGACCATTCATCGAACCAAAAGTAGATTTGAACTAAAGTAATTTAAAATTTCCTTTTATTTTTTGATTTTTACACAGAATTTAAATTTATACTAATGAAAAAAATGTCCCTGCTTCTAATAGACGATGATGAAATTGAAAGAATGAAATTTAAAAGAGTTTGCCAAAAAAATAAATTCCCTCATGCCATTTTAGAGGCTAAAAATGGTGAATTAGCTCTTGATTTACTGAAAAATAAAGAATCTTTACCAGATATTATTATATTAGATTTAAACATGCCCAAAATGAATGGGATAGAGTTTTTAAATATATTGAAATCAGATGAAGAATTAAAATACATTCCTATTGTTATTATGTCTAGCTCTGATAACTTTTTAGATGTAAAAGAATGTTATAAAATTGGAATTGCTGGCTATATTATAAAACCTCTACATTTTACAGATTATTCGAATAGAATTGTATCTTTATTAAATTATTGGAGTAATAATGAATTAGTTGTAGATTGATAATGAAGTATTTAGTGTTTGTGAAATTGTATATTGAACAGTGATCAAGTATTTAATTATTGACAAAAAAAAGAAAAGTGTATCATTTTATGGTTGACAAAAAAATTGAAATACTTAAAAAAGAATTAGCAATTGAGAAAGCAGCAAGAGAGAAAGCCGAAATTATTCTAGAGAAAAAGGCATTAGACTTATATCATATAAATCTAGAATTAAAAGACACCAACGAAAATCTTAAAAAAGTAGTAGAAGAAAAAACAGTCCAACTTGAAGGAGTGTTCGAAACCATTTTAGATGCCTATGTTTTAATGGATCTATATGGAAATGTATTAAAGATGAATCCAGCGGCCGTCAGTTTTTTTGGGGTTGATACTAAAAGCGAAAAATTTAATGTTGTAGATATTATCTATAAAGAAGATAGAGAATATGCTATGAAATCTTTTTATCAATTGATTGAAAAAGGAGTTTTTCGAAATTATCAATCAAGAATTTATACAAAATCTAATGAACTTAAATGGGTGCAAATAAACTCTAGTATTGTTTATGATGCTGAGGGTTTACCCTTATTTGCACAAGGAATAGTAAGAGATATTACTCAAGAGAAAATAAATCAAGAAATTTTTAACGCACAAAAGAAAGAACTGAGTGTTATTGTAGATAACTCATCATTTGGTATTGTTTTGACCGAACAAGGAAGAATCATAAAAACAAATAAAGCAATACAAAATGCACTTTGTTACACAGAAGAGGAGTTAAATCAATTGGAAGTGAAGGATGTTTCTTTAGCAGAAGATAAAGAAAGATCATATGAGTATATGCAAAAGTTAAATTCAGGTGAAATTGAGCGGTTTTCAATAAATAAAAGATATAAAACAAAAAGAGGAAAGATTATTTGGGCAAGAACAAGTGTTGCTGGAGTTCGAGACGAAAAAGGAAAAATAAAATATCAAGTAGCATTGATAGAAGATTTGACAGAAGAGCTAAAACAGGGAGCTTTGTTAGAAGCATTGAATAGTTTGATGGCTTCTATTTTAGGGAAAACCAGTATTCATGAAATTGCTTGGGAAATCACTAAAAATACAATTGGTTTATTAGGGTTTGAAGATTGTGTTATTTATCTTTTAAACAAGGAGTCAAATTCCTTAAATCAAATTGCAGCATTTGGAGATTTAAAATCATCAAATGGTATTGTCATTGATCAAATAGATATCCCTCTAGGACAAGGAATTGTTGGTACTGTTGCGCAAACGGGTATACCAGAAATAATTGAAGATACTAGCAAAGATTCTCGTTATATTGTAGATGATAAAATTCGGTATTCTGAGATCGCTGTGCCTATAATCGCCGAAGGAGAAATTATTGGAGTTATAGATTCTGAACATTCAAGCAAGAACTTTTTTAATGAAAACCACTTAAAAACATTACAAACTATTGCTAGCTTAGCTGCTACACAGCTGAAAAATGCTTTGAGCTTAGAATTGAAACAAAAAGCTGAGAAAGAAAAAGAGCAAGTACTAAAAGATCTTAGAAAAAGTAATGCTGAGTTAAATGATTTTGCCCATGTAGTTTCACATGATTTGAAATCTCCATTAAGAAGTATGAATGCATTGATTACTTGGATGCAAGAGGATTATTCTGAGTTTTTAAAAGATGTAAAAGACTCACATTTTGAAATGTTAATCAAAAAGATTGATAAAATGGATCACTTGATTAATGGGATTTTGAAATATGCAAGCGTAGATAAAATACAAAAACAAGTAAAAAGTATAAACCTAAATACCATTGTTCAAGATATTTTAGAAACAATATTTATTCCTTCTCACATAAAAATTGATATTAAAAAAGAGCTTCCTATTGTAAAAGGAGATAAATTTAGGTTGCAACAATTGTTTCAGAATTTAATTAGTAATGCAATTAAATACATAGATAAAGAGAAAGGTATAGTTGTGGTTGACTGTGTTTCTGATGGCATTTATTGGAAGTTTAGTATAGAAGATAATGGAGTAGGTATAGATGAGAAATATTTTAAGAAAATTTTTAAAGTCTTTCAAGTGCTTGAAGAAGGAGAAAACTCTACTGGAGTAGGTCTTTCAATCGTGAAGAAAATTATAGATCTATATACAGGTGAGATATGGTTAGAATCAACTAAAGATATAGGAACGACATTTTATTTTACATTGCTTAAGTAATTATGGAAAAACCAAATAGAACATATTTAAAAGAACTTTCTGATGGAGATATTGCCTTTGAAAATCAGATAATATCAATAATAAAAAAAGAATTCCCAAAAGAAGTTTTAGAGTACGAAACTAGTTTGAAAAACAATGAATTTTTAAAGACTGCAGAAAATGTGCATAAGTTAAAGCATAAAATTAGTATATTAGGGCTAGAAAAAGGGTATGAGTTGGCTGCTGAATTTGAAAAAGAATTAAAAGAAAACGTAAAAACCAAGCGAGTTTCTTTTGAAAAAGTACTGAATCAAATCACTTTATATTTAAATACTATTTAAAGTCCCCATATATGAAATGTTTAATTATTGATGACGATGCAACAGCAAGATTAATTGTAAACAAGTTGTGCTCTAATATTGATAATATTGAAGTTGTAGAAGAGTTTTCGAATGCAATTGAAGCAATTAAATTTTTAAATTCAAATACAGTTGATGTCATATTTTTAGACATCCATATGCCTTCATTTTCTGGGTTCGATTTTATTAAAACCCTCAAAGATCCTCCTAAAATTATTTTAACAACTTCTGATAGGAGTTTTGCGCTAGATGCTTTTGAGTATAGCTGTGTTGTTGATTACTTAGTAAAACCGATAGAATTAGATCGATTTAGAAAGTCGGTTGGCAAGTTGTCTACTTTCAAAAACAATGAATTGGCTATCGATATTCAATCTTCTACAGAATCTTCTACTGAGTCTTCTGTAAATGATTTATATGTAAATATAGACAGAAGGCTGATTAAAATAAACATTCCAGACATTTACCTTATTGAAGCCAAAGGAGATTATATTAAAATAAAAACTGAAGGTATTAATCATATTGTGCATTCTACATTGAAAAAAATCGAAAGTAAATTACCTTCAGAGATGTTTTTAAAAGTACATAGATCTTATGTGATTAACATTCATAGAATAATTGATATTGAAGACAATAGTGTATTGATCAAAAAAGATGTAATTCCGGTAAGCAGATCTAATAGGGGAGAATTGATGAAACGCTTAAATCTATTATAGTTTTTAAACTAATCTCTTTTATAAAGTCATTCATCTATACTTAAAGAGTCGTTAACGAATTAATAAACGCTGTAAGCGGTGTGTAGATACATTTGTGATATAAAACCAAAATATCATGAAAAAATCACTACTATGTTTACTGATCATTATTTCACTATCTTCTTATGGTCAATATAATTATCTCGGAACTTATACATCAAACGGAACACCAAATTATTTGGAAACTGTAGGAGATGTTATTAGTGTGGCCACACAAGAATTAATTAGTAATGCACTTCCTGAAAGTTTTCCAGTACCTGATTATAATCCACATTATATTTCATCTGGGTACGATACCGATTTGGCCCTAAATGAAACGGCAGATGTATATGTTACATTCGTATCCGAAGGAGCAGGGTATAGAAATGTTTTAGGATTTTATACTTATGATTTAAATAATCCTCCAACGACAGCGCCATCCATTTCTGAGGTCACCATTATTTTCCCTAATGTTTCTGCATTGGGAAGTGGAGGAGGTTTACAAATGGGAGATAAAGTTAAAATAGGAACTTTTGCTGCTGGTACAGGAGTTGGTTGGGTGTTAATAGCAAATGGTTGGCAAGGAGGAGCTGTTGGTTCTGGATATTGGAAATTATATTCAAATACAGATTTTAACCCAGAATATGATTCTAATTTAAGACATCACAATGTTTTATTGGCAGATCCAGAGAATGAAAGAATACTATTAGGGTTTGAAGATATTAGAAGAGATTATGGTTTTTGTGATAATGATTTTAATGATGCTATCTTTTATGTAACGGCCAATCCATATTCTGCATTGACAACAACAAATTATGCAGATGTAAGTAGTGCTACAGATGATGTTACTTCTGCTAGTGGAAGTGGTTTAGAAAGTAACGGTAAATTGGCAAGTTTGATTGCCAAACGAAATTTTAAACGTAAAAAATCTGGAATTGTATTTGATCAAAAAAGTGCACAAAAACTATATAATAAATCGAGTTCTTTAAATTCAACTCCAAGGTTATTTACCTGAAACAGGAATGTATGGTGATGAAATTGCCCATATTTCCAGTCCTACAGATTTATTAGAAATCACAAATGCAGTAGAGGTTTTTTCTTTGGATATGTATAAAGAATCTAAAAGAGTTTCTGCAGTTTTGGCAACTAAAACGGAAGGAAAAGTGTATGATCATTCAAAAGCAATCTGTGATCGGTTAAATAATGCTAGTCTAGAAGATGTTCGATCAGTAACAGTACGAAATCATAAAATAATTAGTTCAAAAATTAAACGTGCTGACTCTAAAATTGAGTACACATTAAGCTTTTCGGTGAAATTGGGTGCTACAAGGAATGAGCTGTTTAGTTTGTGGAATATTGATCAGTATCCAGATGGGGATTTTTATAATTTTCAAATATGGGGAAGTTCATTTTCACAAGTATTTAGCATCGCAAATCATATTTTAGATACGTTTACTTCAGAAAAAACATTTACAAGCGAAGATGTTGAAGATAATATTCCAACTGTATTTGTGAAATCTGGTTATTATCAAAATGGTGAAGTACATTTAAATTTAATTAATAAAAGTCGATCAAATGCCGTGACTTTTAGTGCTAACATTTCTGAAACAGAAGTTTCTACTACAAAAGAAATGTCAACAGTTGTGAGTTTAAGCGGAAGTTGGAATGAAACTGTAACAGTAACAACTGGGAGCCTTTTTGATATTGGTTTAACAATATCTACAGATATATCTGTTCAAAAGGATGCGATGTATTTAGCAGATGGCCCTTGGGGCATCGATTATTTGAATGAATATGTTTCTATCGAAAATTTTAATATTGAAAAAGGTGCCTTAAATATTGATGAAAATTCGCATCAAGTAGAAAGAAATCCAAGTGTTTCTGGGCAAGTTAAAGGAACAATGAATTTATTTAGACATTTATTACCTGGCGATTTGAGCTTGGATGTAACAGAATATAATGCAATTCAATTTGAAATGAATAATAATGTTCCAATTGAAATTATTTTAGTCCCAGAAAACTTATCAGATTGGAATAATAGATTAAGGAGAATTGTTCCCGCTAGCGATACTAAGATACTGCAAACTATTGAATTTAAAGATTTTGTAGATGCAAATGGAAATACCGCTGTAATAGGAGATATAAAAACCATTGTTTTTTCTGTAAACGGAGATTATAATAATTTTATAGACTTTAATCTAAGTGTTTCTAACGTTGCTATCGGAAAATTTAAAGCTCTCTCTGTAAATGATGTTGTTTCTGAAAAATCTAAAGTTATTAATTACCCAAATCCATTTTCGAGTTCAACAACTATTAAGTTGTCAAATGGCACTCAGTTTATTGATATATTGGTTGTAGATATGCTAGGTAAGATTGTAGATAGACAAAAAATTAATACCAAAGGGAACAATAAAAAAGTGATTTATAATTCGCCAATACAATTAAAAACAGGAGTGTATAGGTATTTGTTTTATGATGATTCAAAACAAAAATACAAAGGGAGTTTTATAATATATTAGTTGGTTATTTGTTTGATTATTTAGGAGGTGGGAATTATTTTTCACTTCCTATTTTTTCTAAATATTGGTTTTTTTGTAAAGTACCATTTAAACCTAAAACCAATTTCTGTAAATTTAAAACCTGCAGCTGTTACAGATGCAATATTACTATGGTTAATGAATAAATTAGCGATGCTTCTTTCAGAGAATTTATATCCTAACTTACCTTGAAATCTATATGTATTTTGTCTTTCTGTGTTTTCAATATACTGAAAACCTGTAGCAGCATTTAAACCATAAAACCACTGATTGCTTTTGATACTGTTTTCGTCTCTCAGTAAATCGATAAAAACTTCTACAGCATTAAATTTTTCTGGACTAAAATATATTGTTGGTACTTGGTTCTCAAAAGTAATGTATTGATAATTTACCCCTGCTTTTAAAATAGGGTTATTTAAAATTGTATAATAGGCAGATGTAAAAAAGAGATTACGGGTATTATTGTCATTTTGAGAAGTGTAATAATATTGACTAAACCATCCAAAGTTAACATTCGTATTTAAACTATAATTTACATAATAATTATTTTGAATAATTTCTCTACTTAATAAATCGGCATTGAAATCTTGAAGTTCTCGTTTATAACCAATATCTAGATTTTGTAGTTTAAAGGGTTTAATATTGAATGAAATATCAGTTAGAAATTGAGAATAGTTTAAAAGGTTTGTAGCGGCATTAGTTATTCCTAAGCTACCATTAAATACAACCGTAGGTAATAGTTGATAAGAAACACCACCTAATAAACTATGAGAGGTCGCTTCTAAGTTCGAAAAACTATTTTGAGTAGTTCTATAAGTATAATTTGTATTGAACTTAAGTTTAGTCGAAACAGGTAAGCTGACTCCAGAATAAAAAGTGGTAGCCTCATTGTTTCCATTGTCACTACTATAAGTAACTTTAGATTCGATAAAAGGTGTGAATTTTGTATCTAGTTTTTTTAGAAAAGTGACAATGTCTTTTTGGTTGTTGTAAAAGGTTAACGCTTTGTTTCCTGCTTTATACGCTTGACCATAAAGCCCTGAAGCTTTTAATGCATTTGCTTTTCCTAAGTTTCCATCAAAAGAAATTGAATCATTTTTTAGAATAAGATCGTAATCAGTAATACTTTTTTTAAAATTGCTTTTATAGATATTCAATGTTGCTCTAAGTGAAAGGACCCAATTTTTATTTGGATGTTTTTCATTTAACTTTTTAACATGTGTAGCTGCTTCGGTATATTCTCTATTCCATATTAAAGCTTGTAC
>MAAC01018892.1_pt1 | contig 34326 bp, 28 predicted proteins | sample 1115981 | NCBI WGS metagenome assembly MAAC01 (sample SAMN04961126, study PRJNA320927) | seawater metagenome | isolation source: sample BD02T64 sea water enriched with oil for 64 days | place: USA:Gulf of Mexico | collected 2013-07-27 | reverse complement strand
GTCGCCGGCATTCTTATTCTGGTCATCAACATCGTCGGCGGCATAGCCGTGGGCACCTTGCAACACGACCTGAGCATGTCCCAAGCGGCCCACAACTATGTGCTGCTGACCATCGGTGACGGCCTGGTCGCGCAAATCCCTTCGCTGCTGTTGTCGACGGCAGCGGCCATTATCGTCACCCGCGCCTCCGACGCCCAGGATATGGGCCAGCAGATGGGCTCCCAGCTGTTTCAATCGCCCAAAGCCCTCATTATCACAGCGTGCATTATGGCGAGTCTCGGCGTGATACCCGGTATGCCCAACCTGGTCTTTCTCTTTCTTGCCGCAGTCCTCGGCGGCGGTGCCTTCCTGATTATTCAAAAAGATAAAATAGAGCAACAGATCGAACCCGTGGCCGAGCCCGTCGCCGCGCCCCCAGAGGTCAAGGAACTGGGCTGGGAAGACGTCGCCAGTGTCGACCCCATTGGCCTCGAGGTCGGCTATCGACTGATACCCCTGGTCGATAAAAATCAGGACGGCGAACTCCTCGGTCGCGTCAAAGGCGTGCGTAAGAAGCTCTCCCAGGACCTGGGTTTTCTGGTGCAGCCAGTGCATATCCGCGACAACCTCGACCTCTCGCCCAATGCCTATCGCATTACCCTCCACGGTGTGCCTCTGGGTGAGTCAGAAATCCACCCCGGTAAGGAAATGGCCATCAACCCCGGCCAGGTGTTTGGCACCTTAAATGGGGTCGCCACCAAAGACCCCGCCTTCGGCCTCGATGCCATGTGGGTAGAACCCAGCCTGCGCGATGAGGCCCAGACCATGGGCTACACCGTGGTCGACTGCAGCACCGTAATCGCCACCCATCTCAGCGAGCTACTGAAACAACACGCCCACGAACTACTCGGCCACGACGAGGTGCAGCAATTGCTCGACCTCTTGGCCAAATCCTCCCCAAAGTTGGTGGAAAACCTGGTCGCCGATGCGCTCTCACTGAGTGTCGTCCTCAAGGTCATGCAAAACCTGCTGGCGGAGAACATTCCGATCAAGGATGTGCGCACTATCGCCGAATCCTTGGCGGAAAATGCCCCGAAGAGTCAAGAAGCCGACGTTTTGACGGCCCAGGCTCGGGTTGCCCTAAGTCGCACCATCTACCAGCAAATCAATGGTATGGCCCCTGAGCTGGAGGTTATGACCCTCGATCCAGAGTTGGAACAAATATTGCTAAACGTAATACAGGGCTCGCCGACAAGCGGCGGACTGGAACCCGGATTGGCAGACAATATGCTCCAACAAATTGGCAGATCGGCGCAAGTGCAAGCCACGCAGGGGCAAACACCCGTGCTACTGGTGGCGACGGCTCTACGCACCTGGCTATCCAACCTGGTGAGGGCAGCCAACCCTGGCTTGCACGTGCTGTCCTATGACGAGATTCCGCCCAGCAAACAGCTCAAGGTCATCCACTCCGTGGGTAGATGATTGCTAGATAAGATGTGGGGCATTGGGCCCCGAGACCAGTAATAAGCGGGTATAGCGACTCAGCTCGTAGAAGGTGGCAATAATGAAAATCAAGCGATTCACGGCCGACACCATGCGCGAAGCGATTCGTAGCGTCAGGGATACCTGGGGCCCGGACGCGGTAATTCTCTCCAATAAGAAGCTCGGCAACGGCGTTGAAATCACTGCCGCCATCGACTTTGAAGTCGAGGAGGTCGAGCAACTAGCCAACGAGACGGAGCACGCACCCGCTCACACCGCCGCACAGGGCACGGCACCACGGCCAGAAGCTGCCACGCAACGGCAAGCGGCAACCCCCGAACAGGCATCCCCTAGCTTGCAGTCACACTTGCTCAAGGCGCGCGCGGCAAGCGCCCATAACAACAGCGCGGGAAACGCCGATGAACTCTCCGATCTACGCCGGGAGATATCCGACCTGCGCGGTCTGATCGAGGGTGAACTGACGCAAATGTCCTGGCGCGAGATAGGCCGCCACAATCCCCACAAGGCTGCGCTGATGCGCAGACTCGCCAGCCTCGGCCTGAAGCGCGAGTTTTGCACAACACTGGCCGCTCAGAGCGCTGCGCCCGACGATGCCGAGGCCGCCTGGAAACAGGCGCTGTTAGATCTCGCCGCCATGCTCACCGAGAGCGATCACGACCTACTGGCGCACGGTGGCACTTACGCCATTATCGGCTCCACCGGAGTGGGGAAAACCACCACCGTCGCCAAACTGGCGGCACAGTACGCCCTGCGCCACGGCGCCGACAAGATCGGTTTGATTACCACCGATTGCTTTCGCATTGGCGGTGTCGATCAGCTCAGCACCTTTGGACAGCTGCTCGACATCCCGGTTTTCCTGGCCACCGACCGCCTCGAGCTGTCCGACATTCTCGACCAGCTCAGCGACAAGGAGCTGATTTTAATCGACACAGCGGGCATGAGTCAGCGCGACATCGAGCTCTCTAAACAGCTGGCAACACTGGTCGGCGCCGGCCACGATATTCAGTTCTACTTGACCTTGTCGGCCACCGCACAGCAGGCCATCACCGCTGAAATCATGTCGGTGTTCAGCGATATAAAACTCGCCGGCACCGTGATCACCAAGGTCGACGAGGCTGCCAGTCTCGGCGGTGTGCTCAATGCGGTGATCAAGCACCAGCTGCCGACCTTCTTCATCAGTAACGGCCAGAAAGTGCCGGAAGACCTCCACCCCGGTTCAGCCATTGAATTGGTCAAAATTGCCCGGGACTTATTACAACGCAGTAGCCCTCACCAACCTATACTTGAAACTGAGAGCACGCGACCCACTACCCACAGCGAGGGGAAACGACTCCATGGTTAATCACTCAACAACACAGCAAAAACCAGTGCGCGTAATAGCCGTCACCAGTGGCAAGGGCGGCGTCGGCAAAACCAACATCTCCGTCAATCTGGCCGCCTCTTTTGCCAAACAGGGCAATAAGGTGCTGTTAATGGATGCCGACCTCGGCCTCGCCAATGTCGACATCCTCTTCGACCTCCACCCCAAATATGACCTGCGCCATGTTATCTCCGGCGAGCGCAGCCTCGATGAAATTATTGTCGATGCCCCCCTGGGTCTAAAAGTGATTCCCGCCTCCTCCGGTGTCTCGAGCATGGCCGATCTCTCGCCAGCGGAAAACGCCGGCCTGGTGCGCGCCTTCAGCGAACTAGAATTTCCTGTCGACACCATGATTGTCGATACCGCCGCCGGCATTTCCGACAGCGTGATTACCTTCTGCAAGGCCTGCCAGGAGGTCGTGGTGGTGGTTTGCGACGAGCCGACCTCGATCACCGATGCCTATGCATTGATTAAGGTGATGAGCCGCGACCACGGCGTTAAACGCTTTCACATCCTCGCCAACATGGTCAACAACAACGCCCACGGCGAGGAGTTATTTCGCAAAATATCCCGCGTCACCGACCACTTCCTCGACATCGTCGCGGTGCACATTGGCTCCATACCCATGGACGACTACCTGCGCAAGGCCGTGCGTCACCAAATGCCCGTGGTTGAAGCCTTCCCGCGCAGTCCCTCGGCCCAGGCCATCAAGCGACTGACAAAAACCATCGACCAATGGCCCGTTCCCGAACTGGCCAGCGGCAATATGGAATTCTTTATCGAGCGCGTCGTCGGCTACCCCAATGAGGAATACGCTGCATGAGTAAAGCGGTTTTCTACGCTGACGAAGAATTCGGTAACAGTGAAAAACTGGTTAACGACTATCTTCATTTAGTGAAAAAAATCGCTTACCATATCGCCGCCCGATTGCCCGCTGGCATCGATATTGACGACCTCACCCAGGTCGGCCTAATCGGTCTACTCGAGGCGGCAAAAAGTTACCGCAGCGGCCATGGTGCCAGCTTTGAAACCTTCGCCGGGATCCGCATTCGCGGCGCCATTCTCGACGAGGTGCGACGTTACGACTGGTCGCCACGCAGTATTCAGCAAAAGGCCCGCTGGCTGGCCCAGGCCACCCGCAGTGCCGAAATCGCCCTACAACGCTGTCCCCGAGACAGTGAAATCGCCGCCCAGCTGGGCGTGGAGATGGATGAGTACTATCAACTATTGCGCGATACGGCAGCCTGTAAGGCCACCTTTGTCGATGCCACCGAGGTCGACCTTCCCGCTGGCGACTCCCCCCAGGACAGAGTGCACGATGCCGCCTTTCGCGGCGCCCTCGCCGCCCAGATAGAACAATTGCCGGAGCGTGAAAAAACCCTGATGTCACTCTATTATGACGACGAATTAAACCTCAAAGAAATTGGCGCCGTACTCGAGATCAGCGAGTCGCGAGTCAGTCAGATTCACAGCCAGATACTCAGCAAACTCCGCTCCAGACTATTGTCCTGGACATCTAGCGCTGATGATGTCCAATAAAGCGACAACCCGGATAATAAATACATGGATATTCTCACCTTGCTCGGCGTTATTTTTGCCTTTGCCGCCATTATTGGCGGCAATGCCCTCGAGGGAGGGCACCTCGACTCACTATTACAGCTCACCGCTTTTTTAATTGTTTTTGGCGGCACTCTCGGTGCCATCATGGTGCAAACCCCGCTCAAGATTTTCATCCACGGCATCAAGTTGCTGCGCTGGATTTTCATCCCACCGACACTGGACCCCGCCACAACCCTGCAGAAAATCATTGAGTGGAGTCAAATAGCCCGCAAAGAAGGCCTACTGGGGCTGGAAAATATCGCCGATGAGGAAGAGGAATTATTTATCCAGAAATGCCTGCAACTACTGGTTGACGGCAATGAACCCGAGTCCATACGCAGCACCATGGAGGTGGAAATCACCACCCGGGAGGCCTTCGATCTGAAGGGGGCAAAGGTCTATGAGGGCATGGGGGGCTACAGCCCTACCATCGGTATTATCGGCGCCGTGTTGGGGCTGATTCACGTCATGAACAACCTGGCCGACCCCTCTTCGCTGGGGCCCGGTATTGCCGTCGCCTTTGTCGCAACGATTTACGGTGTCGGTATGGCCAACTTATTCCTCTTGCCCGCTGCCAATAAATTAAAAACCCTGATCAGTGATCGCTGCCATATTCAGGAAATGATTATCGAGGGCATCGTGGCCATTGCCGAGGGTGAAAACCACCGCAATATTGAAGCAAAATTACGCGGTTACTTTTAGCAACTAATTATGGCCAGAAAGCGCGCACCCGAAGAACACGAAAACCACGAGCGGTGGCTGGTCTCCTACGCCGATTTTATTACCTTATTGTTTGCCTTTTTTGTGGTGATGTATTCCATTTCCTCGGTCAACGAGGGTAAATTTCGCGTGCTTTCACACTCCCTCGTCGCCTCCTTCTCCAGTCAAAGTCGCTCCATGAATCCGGTGCAATTCGGCACCGCCACCACCTCTTTCCCGATTGCACCCACCCCCTTAAACCGCACACCGATCAAGCTCGACCTACCCCAGTCCATGGACAAAGATGCCATTAAGGTGGATCCCTCGCGCAATAAAAGCTCACCCGAAATGTCTAGACTGGGAGAAAAGGTTAATAATGCCCTAAAGGCCCTACTCGAAACCGAACTGGTGTCGGTGCGCCAATCGAAAAACTGGCTGGAAATAGAAATCAACAGTAAGGTTTTATTTACCAGTGGTAGTAGCAAGCTCTCCCCCAGTGCCAGACCGGTGCTGCGTGGCCTGAGCAATGTCTTGAAAACTCGCAACAACAAAATTCATGTTGAGGGCTTCACCGACAACCTGCCCATTAAAAACAGTATTTATCCCTCCAATTGGGAGTTGTCGGCGGCGCGCGCTGCCACCGTGGTGCGACTCTTCTCCGCCTTCGGTGTGACACCGAAGAATTTGGCCTCAATTGGCTACGGTGAATATCAACCCAAGGTCAGCAATGACACGGCCGCTGGGCGCTCGACAAATCGGCGAGTCGTTATCGTCATTCTCGCCACTGGTTTTGATCCGCGCCTCAGAAATCGCTGAGGCGGCGCCGAGCTAAAATAACACGACGGTAATAAGCGGCAGGAGGCCGAGATGGCTAACGAAATCACTCCCCCTGGAACCCCCCCTCCCCTGCGCACACCGCGCAGCAAGTCCGTCACCGACAAACAAAAATCCCTGGCTCAGGAAAAAAAGCAACAAAACACTGGGAGCGACGACGAGGAAGATAACAATAAGTCAGACGACGACGGTCAGATCCACATCGACGAATACATTTAGCGACTGGCTAGCAAAAGGATATTACTGCTTGCCCGCTGTGGCTCTTCGCCCCAAAGGCACAAGCTCTCCGCCATTAAATATAATAATCAATAACACCGCGACCCTCTGCCGGCTGCCCCTGAGTCAATTCGAGCCCAGCCTCCAATACCACCCCCTCGCTACCGTCGGCGTCTGCGGCAAAGCCATCGGAGCCCGCTAGTTGCTCCCGCTCTTGCTGTAGACCTCGGTCCGCCACATCGGCGTTGGCCAGGTCCATACCACTTTCGGCAAACATTTCACGCAGTCGCGGCAATGCCGCTTCCAGTGCCTCTCGAGCAGCGGGGTTACTGGAGATAAAGGTGACGCTGGTGCGCTCGCCCTCGGTGGCGAGTTTGACCTCTATACTGCCCAGCTCCGGTGGGTTAAGTCGCAACTCAACCCCCGAATTATTCTGCCCGACCATCCAACGTATGCGATTGCCCAACTCGGCATCCCAGCCGGGCTGTCCGGCCGGTGTCTGCAAGGTAAAAGAACGTTGCGGGCCGGTTTCCTGAGTGGCGCTGTATTTTGCCGGCTCATTGCCGGATAGCGCCAGGGTCGAGCTAAGACTGGAGACATTCAGGCTTTGCTGTGGTGTTGCCTCACTCACTTCAAGGCCAGCTCCAGCAACAGCGGCATTGAGCGGACTGGGAATATCCGACTTGCCGGCCATCGCCGCCATAATATTTTGGCGCACCTGGGCAAAGTTATCTTTAGAAGCCCCGGGACTGCCAAGATTTTCGGCTCCCGCCGGCGTTGGCTGCCTGACGACCGAGCCCTCCAACAAGCCGGGCTTTTGTGTCGACTTGTTGGGGTTCAGAACCAGATCCAGATCAGCGTCGTCCACGGACTCAGTATCGAGACTAGCACTCGGCTCTGCCAGGGTTTTACCCGGCACAGTGCGCGCCAGTGCCACGGCAGCACTCGGTAGGGCCGAGCGAGACGCGGACGCTAACTCAGCATTTGGCAGCGGCCTCAATGGCGCCTTATTACTAAGCTCCAGCTCATTCTCTGTTACAACAGGCCCCTGACGCAGGGACGCCGCTACCTGGGCAGGATCCCCTTGAGCCGGTTTCACGGCAACTGCGACATCCACCACTCCTGGCACGTGAGCCTCACCATCCGCAGGCTGTGATTCAAGACCGGCCAATGACCCTGTAAAAAATAGTGGTTCTGCATCAACTTCCGTCTCGGCCTCCGCCCCCTGCTGCGGCAAAGACTGGTCTTCAAGTGGCGGCTCATTGCCGCCCTCGGCTAGTGCCGGCAGGTCGATAGGGCTATCACTGGAAGCAATCGCCTCATCAGTTGCCACATCATTGGCCGCCAACAGCGCCAACACCCTTTCACCCATCGTGGCAAAGGGAGCCTCTAGCTCCCGGTCTGACAAACCCAGGGCGGGCGCACGCTGTAGCCCGACATTCGTGGCCAAGACATCTTCACTTGGGGTACCTACGGGGGCTTGCCCCGGAGCCTCACTCGCCTTGCCCTTTTCATTGCCTGGCATCTTTTCGGCGGTCTTTTCAGAAGTGCTTGCGGGCCCTGACTTGGCGGCCTTATCCTCAGTGTCTACGGGCTCTACGACGGCTTCATCCCGCCCGTTGGCCACTTCTGATTTGGTCGAGTCGGTCGTTTTTTGTTCACCGCGCTGCTGAGCCTTAAGATGATTGGAGAAGGCCGCGTCGCCCTTGCCACCCTCCCCTGAAGCAGCGGGAGTCGACGCCGAGTTCGCGCTCAACATTTGAGCAGTCTGACTGGCTGGAGCAGCCACCGACATGGATAGGGGCATAAGAACCTCGCGTTTATCTGTCTCTGCTGATAGAGGTGGAGATCAGGCTGCCAAACAACGCTTTTAAACGCAGTAGATCCGACAGACAGGGTCTCGTAAATTTCCTTTCAACAAAGCAACTGCAAAACGCGGGCCAGCTTAACTTTTTATAATGCGTAGGTGCTCTAAGAGCCTTGGGCGACAAAGCTACGGGAAGGTAAAATACGACAGGGGCTGTGCCTAATCACCCCAGCCGCACTTACCAGCGAGGCCCGAGCGCTCATCAATTTCTTTTTGTTCACGTTTATTGCGCTGCAACAACTGCTCTTTTTGAACCTGTACCAGGGCGTTGGACAGGCTTTGCGTGCGCTGATGCTTGGCTATCCACTGCGTCTGGCGCTCCATCACCTTGGCTCCCAGGTCGACCAGGGTCTGGCGCTGAGTTTCAATCGCCTTATCCAGCTGGCCAAAAAAGGCGCGAAAATCGCCCAACTGCCGGGCGTTCATGCCACTGGCGCCGGCATCGTGAAAACGCTGGCGATATTCTTCAAAGAAGCCGGTGAGTTGCTCGAGTTGAGCCTGCTCCTTACTGTGACTTTCCTGCGCCTGACCCAGCTCGCGACCGGCCTTATCACAGGCGTGCTCCGCCATTTTTTCCAATTGTTTAAAGCGCTTTATCTTGGTCATCAAACTGCCCGTTTAAACCCGGTGAACATGAAGTGGCAACAAGCCCTACACTGGCATCTGCAGATTGCTCAGTAAGCCATCAAGGGCCACGAAACTCTGGTCTAAGGTCACACTTTGGCCAGCCTCCTGTCGCAAAAATCCCTGCAGCCGCGGATAGGCCTCGATCGCCTGATCGATGCGGGCATCGCTGCCGGCGACATAGGCGCCGACACTAATCAGGTCACGGTTTTGCTCGTAGAGACTGTAGAGCTGCTTAAAGTTCTGTACCAGCTTGAAACGCTCGGGGCCAACCAGGCGATTCATCACCCGGCTCACCGAGGACTCGATGTCGATGGCCGGATAACGACCGGAGTCGGCAATGCGCCGCGACAGGATAATATGGCCGTCGAGTATCGCCCGCGCCGAATCGACCACCGGGTCGTTTTCGTCATCACCCTCCATCAACACCGTGTAAATCGCGGTGATGGAACCCTTGCCGGCGATCTTACCCGCTCTCTCCACCAGTTGCGGCAAGCGGGAGAACACCGAGGGCGGATAGCCCCGCGTCACCGGCGGCTCACCAATCGCCAGGGCAATTTCCCGCTGCGCCTGGGCGAAGCGAGTTAGCGAGTCCATCAGCAATAAAACATTGAGGCCCTGGTCGCGAAAGTATTCGGCGATGGCCGTGGCGCGCCAGGCACCGTGCAAACGCATTAAGGGTGAATCGTCGGCCGGTGATGCCACCACCACGGCGCGCGCCAGGCCCGCCGGGCCCAGGGTTTCCTCGATAAATTCCTGCACCTCACGCCCCCGCTCGCCGATCAGCCCCACCACCACCACATCGGCATCGGTGTACTGGGTCATCAGGCCCAGCAGGGTACTTTTACCGACGCCACTGCCGGCAAACAGGCCGAGGCGCTGCCCCCTACCCACCGTCAACAGAGCATTAATGGCGCGAATACCGACATCCAGCGGCTCGGTAATGAGCGCTCTTTGCAAGGGGTTGACGACATGACCCTGCAGGGCCGCATGCCCCGTCAAAACAGGTTGTTCACCACTATCCAGTGGCCGGCCGGCACCATCAATCACGCGGCCAATTAGAGCGTCGCCGACTTCGACCTCGGTGTCACCGGGCACGGGAATAACCAGGGCATTCGGTGTCAGGCCATGTACCGAGCCAATCGGCATCAAAAACAGGCGCTCGTCGGCGAAACCCACCACCTCGGCCTCCACCGAGGCACCGCTGGGGGCGGTAATATGGCAGCGGCTGCCAATGGCGGCCTGACAGCCGGTTGCCTCCAGAGTTAGGCCCACCATTCTCACCAGCTTACCCCTGACCATGGCCATGGGGTCAACCACGTCTGGCAATACCTCGGAGCGCGCTGCCAGACGTGCACTAATGAGTTCAGCGCCGCCGAACTCACCAGCCGGGGCCTGATTCACTCTGTGGCCTCGAGATCGGCGGACAACAGGCCCTCGACAAGGGCATCGATGCGGGTCTGCAGGGTGGCGTCAATAAATTCGGCACTGCTGTTGAGCTGGCATTCACCTCGCGCCAGGCTGCGGTCTTCAATAATCCGCCAGTGTTGGGCCGGCGGATCTTCCTTAAGGCCGTCTTTGACGATGGCGACATCCTCCGGGTGAAGGTGAACATCGACATCCCGAGCCGCGGCAGACAACACCGAACAGGCCTGACTGACAGTTTCCAAAATCAACTGTGGTTGGGTTTTCAGCTCCTGGCGAACAATCTCTTTAGCGATGGCCGCGGCCAGTTTCACCAACTCGCTCTCCACGTTTTCACTGATCTGGCGAAAGGGGTGGGCGGCCTCATCATAGAGCTGCGCGAGGCGTTGAGCGCCCTCCTGCACGGCCTGGTGACCCGCCTCGAGACCCTCCCAGCGCCCCACCTCATAACCCTTGGCGTGCGCCTGTTTCTCAATGGCCTCAAGCTCTTCAGCGGTGTGAGCTTCACGCGCCACATGGCCAACGTTGGGCGCCTGCCAGCGAGTTAACTCGGGCCCATCAACGGCGCGCACGACCTTAGACAAATTCATCTCCTCCGGTACCGCCCAATGTAATCTCACCTTCTTCTGCGAGGCGCTGGGCAACAGCGAGAATTTCTTTCTGAGAATCCTCCACCTCACTGAGCCGCACCGGGCCGCGAGTCTCCAGATCCTCTTCCATCATTTCGGCGGCACGCTTGGACATATTGCCAAATATTTTCTTGCGCACCGGCGAATCGGCACCCTTCAGGGCGATCACTAACACATCGGAGGAGACCTCCCGCAACAAGCGTTGAATACCCCTGTCCTCGACGTCGAGCAGGTTGTCGAAGACAAACATCAGGTCTCTGACCTTATCGCTCATATCCTGATCGACCTCTTGAATGGCCTCAATCAGCTCACTCTCAAGCTCCGAATCGATATAGCTGAGAATATCCGCCGTCGATTGCAGGCCGCCAACCGCCGAGGCCTGGGCCAGACTGCCGTCGCTAAACTGCCTTTCGAGGATTTCATCCAGCTCGAGCAGGGCCGAGGGATGAATGGCATCGAGCTGGGCGATTCTCACCACGGCATCCTTGCGAATCTTCTCGGGCAGATGTTTGATCACCTCGGCCGATTGCTCGCTATCGAGATAGGCCAGTACGATGGCGATGATCTGCGGGTGCTCACCACGAATAATTGCCGCAACGGCGCGGGAGTCCATCCACTTTAGCGACTCTACCCCCTTCGAATCGCGACCCTCAATCACCGTATTGATCACCCCTTCGGCCTTGTCTTCACCGAGGGCGTCCTTCAACACCGAGCGCACGAAATCTTCGTTATCGCCACTAAAGGAGGTCGCCTCACCGAGAGACTCGGTAAACTGGCCGATCACCTCCTCGGCCTGCTGGCGAGACACCGTGCGCAGGGTCGCCATGGCCGCGCCAATTTTATGCACTTCCTTGGGGGCCATATGCCTGAGTATTTGTGCCGCCGACTGCTCGCCAACGCCGAGTAGAAAAACCGCGGCCTTTTCCACACCTTTTAGAGCTTCTGCTTTATCAGCCATCCTGTACCCAATCACTCATTACACTGGCCGCCCGCTTGGGGCTCTGACCGGAAATCGTCTGTGCCAGCTGCACCTGCTGATCATAACTGTTGACCCCAGAAGGCAGATGCGGCGCACCGAGGGCGGCCTGATCCCCACCCAGCTGCAATTCTCCACTGAGGGCGCGACCGCCGCCAGCCTGCTTACCCATGCCTGCCAAACTTTTCATCACCGGGCGTAGGATACCAAAAATAAGCAGCAATATACCCAGCCCACCCAGGGTCTGCTTGGCAATATCCAGTACCCAGGGCTCCTGCCAAATGGGAATTTCGGGCATCGGCTCCAGCATTTCCGGCTCCAGGAAGGAGGCGTTCATCAAGTTGACGCTGTCACCCCTTTCCTCGCTAAAGCCCACGGCCTCTTTGACCAATTGGGTTAAACGCTCAATCTCCTCATCCGGCAGGGGCAAGCGTTCGACCTCACCCGCTTCGTTGGTTTGCTGGCGATAATCCAGCAGTACTGCCACCGACAGTTTCTTAATGGTCCCTGGCGCCTCCTTAATATGGCTGATCACCTTATCCAGCTCATAGTTGCGAGTCGCCTGCCTGTTCGTTTGCGTGGCGGCACTGGTATTACTGGTTGCCGCCGCATCGGCACCCGGCACACCAGCGGCCGCTTCGGGCTGGTTTGACTGCGCCCCGGGTGCGCCACCAAAGGCATTGCTGTTATCACTGCTGCGCTCTTCGGAAGTTTGCTCGCTGCGTAGCAAGGTATTATTGGGCCCAAAAGTTTCGCTGGTGCGCTCTATCGCCGTAAAGTCCACATCAGCGGTCACCTGGGCTCGCACCTTGCCAGCCCCCATAATCGGCGCCAGTAAATCGACAATGCGCTGGGAATAATTTTCTTCAATACTGCTGGCAAAGGAAAACTGCTCGGAGCCCATCGCCATCGCCGACGAACCACCACTACCGGTGAGTAAGTTGCCCCGCTGATCGACAACCGTGACCTGATCGGTCTCCATGCCCGGCACGCTGGAGGCCACCAGGTGGATAACCCCCGCCACCTGCGACTGGTTGAGTTTGCGACCCGGGAAAAGGCTTATTAACACCGAGGCACTGGCACCCTGCTGGTTGCGTAAAAAGGCCGATTTTTTCGGAATCGCCAAATGTACCCGCGCACCCTTGACACTATTGAGGGTGGCAATCGACCTCCCCAGCTCACCTTCCAGGGCGCGGTTGAAGCGCGCTTTTTCGATAAAGCTACTGGTGCCAAAGCTCTGTTCTTCGTCGAGCAGTTCAAAGCCAGGGTTGGTGCTCTTTGGTAAACCCTGACTGGCCATCTGTATGCGCAGGTTGTGCACCTTGCCCGCCGGCACAGACACCGCCGAGCCCTGCATGCGATAGGGGGTATTGCTCTGCTCGAGTAGCGTCACCACCTGAGCGGCATCGGTGCCACTCATGCCCTCAAACAGGGGCACATAATTGGGCTCTTTGGCCCAGGAATAAATACCCACACCCAGGGCAATACTCGCCGCCAGGCCTATCAACAGGCCCAGTTGGCGCACCATCGGCAAATTACTCATGCCGACAAACTGGCCGGCAACGTTGTCCGGATTTACCAGAGCCATATCAGCCTACTCCCCACACATTCATTGCCCATATATTGACTATAGTCGTAGATAAACTCACCTTCTCGCTTACGCCCCTATCACTTGTCATCTCGGTCACACTGGCATATTCATAATGTCCTGGTAGGCGGATAGCAATTTATTACGCACCTGTGTCATCGCCTGAAAGGAAATACTGGCCTCCTGCAGGGCGACCATCACCTGGGGCAATTCCACACCCTCATCACCCCGTTGAAAAGCATCGCGCATCTCACCGGCATTTTTCATGGTGTCACTGGTCTTACCGATGGACTCCGCCAACACCTTGCCAAACTCACTGCCCCCACCGGTGGCATCGCCAACGCTGGGGGCCTCACCGGACTTCGCCGCCGCTTCGAGAACGCGCATCTGGGCGAGTACCTGATTGATCGCTACCTGGCTCATTGTTTATTCCTCAAATGTTGCTAATTCCAGCTGTCTTTAAAAAGCTCCCACCTCATACGGCTCAGCGTTTAGGTACCGTAGAGTTCTGGCAGGGCGATACCGTCATCGCGTAATTTGGCCAACTTATAGCGCAGAGTGCGCGGGCTAATACCCAGTCGCTCCGCAGTTTCCTTGCGGCGGCCACGCTCGGCTTTGAGGGCATCGACAATAATTTGTTGCTCGTGACAGCGCAGGTCGTTTTCCAGAGCGGAGCCATCGAGGGCTACGGCAACGGGCTCGACAGCGCCATCGAGCGGCAACATCGACACCGGCGCACCCGGCTCCTCGAGATGAATGTCCGCCTCGCTCAGAGTATCCCCGGTGAGTAAAATCATCGCACGCTGCACGACATTGTGTAATTCACGAATATTGCCCGGCCAGGCGTAGGCCTCCAGCATTTGCTCGGCCCGGGGAGACAGGCTTACCTCCTGGCCATCGCCACTCTGCTCATCGACAAAGCGTCTCACCAGGGGCAGGATGTCGCCGCGGCGCTCACGCAGAGGCGCAAGGGCGATGGGGAAAACATTGAGACGGTAGAACAGGTCTTCGCGAAAGCGTCCCGCCGTCACCTCGCCGCGCAAATCACGGTTGGTGGTTGCCAACACGCGTACGTCGAGGGCGATGGCCCCTTTGCCGCCGAGTCGCTCAACCTCTTTTTCCTGCAGGACGCGCAACAGTTTGGCCTGTAGGGCGACATCCATTTCCGATATTTCATCGAGTAAGAGCGTGCCACCCTGAGCCTGTTCAAACTTGCCCGCACGTGCCTGATGAGCACCGGTAAAGGCACCCTTTTCATAACCAAAGAGGATGGACTCGAGCATGGTCTCGGGTAGGGCCGCACAATTAATTGCCACAAAGGGGCCATCACAGCGGCTGGAGTTATCGTGAATAAAGCGCGCCAGTACTTCCTTGCCGGTACCCGACTCACCACTCAACATCACGGTGGCATCGGAGGCCGCAACCCGGCGCGCCAATTCAACCACCTGTTTTGCCCTAGGGTCCTGGGCGATCATCTCGCCCCCAGCGCTGGTATCTTTATTGGCAAAGCGGCTAACCATGGCGATCAAGACCTCGGCCTCGAAGGGCTTGATCAAATAATCGGCGGCGCCATCGCGCATCGCCTCGACGGCCTTTTCGACACAGCCAAACGCCGTCATCATCACCACCGGCAGGCGCGGCCAGCTGCGCTTAATATTTTGTAACAGGGCGTGGCCGTCCATTGCCGCCATTTGCACATCGCTGACCACGAGGTCGACCGGCTGGCGGTGTAACAGCGCCAGGGCTTCTACGCCATCGCAGGCAAACTCGACACTGTAGCCGGCAAAGGCCAGGGTATCGCAGAGCGCCTCGCGCAGCAGGTCATCGTCCTCGACCACCAATATATTTAAACCAAGCTCACTCATCGTCGACCTCCACCAATACTTTGCATAGATTGCTCCTCGGCCCCCGCTTCAATAACGGAGTCGTCAATGGCCGGCTTTACCAAGCCAGTGCCATCAAGCAGAGCTATTTGAGAATTTTTATAGGACGCCTGAGCCCCCTCTGACAATTCGTCACCACAACTGAACAGGGGTAATTCAAGGCAGAAGACCGTGGCGCCGTCGGCGCGGGTATCGAGTTCAATTTTGCCGCCGTGACTGCGCACAGTCATTGCCACCACGGCCAAACCCAGACCCGTACCCTTTACCCGAGTGGTAAAAAACGGGTCGAAAATACGCTCGCGAATATCCGCTGCCACCCCCGGGCCATTGTCGGCAACCACAATACGTAGCAGGCCAGCCAAGGCGCTAATTTTAATATCGAGGCACAGGGCCTTATCGGAAACATCGATGGCATTGTTAACCAGGTTTAACACGGCGCCGAGCAATTCGTCCCGGTCGCCCTCGATGGTCATTGTGCCGCTGCCCAGCGCCACCTCGGCATTCAGTACGCCACCGCACTGCGTCACCAAAGGCTCTACCAGGACCAGTAATTCCTGGGAAAAACCTTGTAGCTCTATACCGTCAAATACCACCGGACCACCGCGCACAAAGGTCAGCATGCTGTTCACCAGGCCCTCCATATGGCGCAGGCTGTCGACCACTTTGGCGGACACCCGCTCCCTCTCCTCGGCCGTCGCCGCAGGTCGAGCCAGGTGTGAAACGTAGAGCAGGGCCGAGCTCAGCGGGGTGCGAATTTGATGGGCCAGGCGAGCCGCCATTTCACCGAGGGCCGACAAGCGCTTATCGCGACTGACGGTTTCCTGCAGGTCGTGTAAGCGCGTCATATCGGTGAGCAGAATCAGCTCTTCATTGGCATCGGGCAGAGGCTGGCGGCTGACAGATAAGCGCCGGCCATTAGCGAGAAGCAGCTCACTGGCATCCTCGCCCACCGTTGCAGCACCATCGCGAAGAGCCTCTGAAACAAGCTGAGGCCAGGCCTGGCCGAGTAGGGATGATTGGGCATCGAGCTCGCTAACGGAGCTCGAAAGGTCGTCGCCCTGGGCAAAAAAGGTCTCGGCGGCCGCGTTGACCTGGGTGATAACACCCTCGCCATCGACCACCACAACGCCACCGGGCAGTTCGCTCATGAGCAAAGCAAGGCGATTCGCCAGGCGCTCCTTCTCGGCCAACTCCTGCAGTCGTTGCGTGCGGGCCTCCGCCAATTCCTGGGTCAGGGTGCTCACTCTCACCTGCAACACGCGATAGCTGGTATCAAGCTCTTCGGAAACCCGGTTGAAGGTTTCGAAAACTTTTTCCAGATGCTCTGTGGTTTGTGCGGCTTGTGTCATAGCTGTCCTGCCCTGCGGGTTTACGGTGCAAATAAAGATGCCGTAAAGCTACTAAGCAACAACTATGCCTACATTATAATCTCTTATTTTTTAAGGAGTTATGAGACAGGAAAAATATAACGTCAAAAATCCGACACGGAATCTGAACGACTGATGTCAAACTTACGGATCTTTTCAACCAGGGTTGTGCGCTGTAAGCGCAGCAACTTGGCCGCCCGCGCCACCACCCAATCACTGTCGTCGAGAGCCTGGCGAATCAGGTCTACCTCGACCTGGCGCAGATAATCTTTGAGGTCGAGACCCTCACCACCCAGCAGTGCACCGGGTGGAGTCAGCGGCATACTGCGCTCTTCGACACCAATATCGGCCAACATGGCCTCCTCAGCAGCCTGACTCTGCGGCGACTCCCCGGGCCATTCAACATTGCCGCAGTACTTGTCGGGCAGCTCCCTGGCCCGCACCTGCTGCCCCGGATGGAGGATGCCCAGGCGCTCCACCAAATTGCCCAGCTCGCGCACATTACCCGGCCATGGGTAGCTCGCCAGCGCTGCCAGCGCACAGCTCTGCAGCTCGGCAATCCCCTGCCCGCCGCGCTGCAGACGCTGATTGGTATGATTCACCAGCTGGAGAATATCATCGCTGCGCTCACGCAGAGGCGGCACGTCGATGGGGAAGACATTCAAGCGATAAAACAGGTCGAGGCGGAAGCCCCCCGCCTCAACCCGCTGCTCAAGATCGTGGTGAGTGGCGGCGACGACCCGCACATCCGAGTGAATCGTCTTACTACCACCAACGCGCTCAAAGGATTTTTCCTGTAACACACGCAGTAGCTTGACCTGCATCTCCAGGGACATGTCGCCAATTTCATCGAGAAACAGTGTGCCGCCCTCGGCCAACTCAAAACGTCCCTGGCGCGCCGTAATAGCCCCGGTAAAGGCGCCTTTTTCATGGCCAAATAGCTCGGACTCTAATAAGTCGGGGGGTATAGCACCGCAATTGATAGGCACAAAGGGGCGCTTGCTGCGCAGCGATTGACGATGCAGGGCCTGGGCGACCACTTCCTTGCCAGTACCGGACTCACCGAGAATGAGTACGGTTGCATCACTCTCGGCTACCTGCTCAAGAAGGCGCCTGACGCGCTGCATACCTGCGCTATCACCGACCAGACGGTGCTGGTCGCCAGCCATTTTTTTCTCGGCTACAACATTGAGTTTATTGCTCACATCAAGCGCCACTCTGGCTCCTTTCATTGTGTAATACAGTCATCGCTAGCGCTCTGGCCACTAAGCCTGGCGCTGGGCGATGCTGCGGCGGTGTCGCCTAAAAATAAACTTTTCCAAATCGTCCTGCAGGGTGGAGTTTAAACCGACAAAACGCACCTGAACCCGGGTACCACTCGGGCTTGAGCCCTGTACCTCGCCAACGGGCACGGCAAGCCCGTAAAACTTCAGGGGTGAAGGCAGGTCACTGCGCAGATACACCTCAAGACACACCTGAACCCCCGACGGGGGGCAGTCCTCGGCCACCCATTCGATACCCGCCGACCCCAGTCGCACCTGAGTCGGTGCCGGCAGGGTACGCTGGCTAGCGAGTAGTTGGCCCACAATTTCGAGTAGGAGGTTGAGTTTAAGGTCGAGGCGCTGTAATTCTGCGGCGGTTTGCGGAATCTCTTCGGCCGCTTCGGGTGCGTCTTCGTTGAGGGCCGCCAGCGCTTTAAGGAAGCGGCTGTTGTCTTCATTAATTCTCACCAGGTCATTATCACTGGGCAGTGCATTCACTACCTCGCAGACCAGGGAAATATGGCTTTCGTAATACAAGCCTTGAAAGAAAGCGTCTGTCTTTTCCATTGCAGTGAAACCCTCCAGGCCCAGAGCCGTAAAACGAGAGATTTCTCTCAAATATTTGCCGTACAACAGTGTAAAGCGTCAATCCTGAGGATAAACAAAAAGCGTCAAAAAACCAACACTTGGCCATAAAAATGCGTCGCACTTGGCATTTGTGCAATTAAAAAAGCGATAGGAGTGGACAACGAAAGTTTAAATTATTATGGGCTTACTCAAAAACAAGCAGAACCCTTCGGTAGGAAACAATGACAACTCGCCCCCGATCACAAAATCTTCAGGGGCACAGGCATAACTTGGGACAAGGCAGCAACAAGCTTAGCGCTGTTTGCTAACACTCTGATAGGCACTCGCGGCATTGCGACCATTTTGCAAGGCGGCAAACTGCTGAGCGGTCTCACTGCGCGCGCGCTGTACCATGCCCGTCAATTGGTCATTGAGTTGCATCAGGGTTTGCAGGGAGTCATTGACACCCTCGGCCTCCTCCACCGCCACCGGCTCCTTGAGCCCCGCCATCATGCCCTCGCGGCGCTGTTTTTCCAGCTCGATAATGCCCTCCCAGTCACCGCGCTCGGCGGTTTCGAGCATGTTTTTCGACAGGGCAATGGCATCCTGCAGCTGCTGCTGGCGCTGGGCACCGATAATCGGCAAGTCATTCATTAGCGATCCTCGGCGTGCCTGGAAGGCGCTTTTTTAAATTCCTCGGGCATGGCATTCCAACCCTGCTGAATTTCGCGCAACAAGCCGGCAACCTCCTCCACCATGGGAACACTGTTTTCAACACTCGCCTTTAACAAACGCGCCGCCATATAGTCGTAAAGGTCGCGCAGATTGAGTGACACCTCACCACCGGCCTCCATATCGAGGGCGGTACGCAGGTTGTCGATAATCTCCAGGGTGCGACCAATCTTCTCGCCCTTCAAGGCCAGCTCATCGCGCTCAATGGCACCGCGGGCCACGGCAAGATTGTCCAAGCTGCCCTGAAACAACATCGCCACTAACTGGTGAGGACTGGCCTCGGCAATCTGGCTGTGAGACTGCATCTGGCGGTACTGATTAAGCCCGGCATGTGTACTCATGCTTTTCTCCTCATTTGACTCTCTCTAAAGTCGTCGATGATCGCGACCACTTATTTATTTCGGTTAATGGAAATTTTTGAAATATTATCCAACTGCGTGGTCAAAAAATCACTGGTTGAAGTCAGCTGTGCGACCAATATATCCAGCCCGGTGAAACGCTTACGGATACGCTCCTCGATCACAGCCATGCGCAGATTGAGCGCTTCCCTGTCGTCGGCAACGCCGGCAATACTTTCCTTCAGACCCTCGATGCGCAGGTCGAGCTGATTGTCCTCGCCGAGGATATTCGCCAATACCGTTTTCAGGCTATCGGCTACTCCTCGGGTAAAATTAACGCTGCCCAAATCACCGGTGCTAGTGCCGGTGATTGCCAACACCAGGCCCTGGGCCGAGGTACTGGCGCTGCCGGTCAACTGCTGGCCAGAACCGGTGCCCGCGACACCATTAATCGTACCCGCCACATCGAGACCATCGGTACCCGAAGCGGCAATAAAACCAAAGGTGGTGGCCGTATCCGTATCAACCTGTAGGACATCAACTTTGGATGCCGAACCGTAGCGGTCGGAATTGATGGTAAATTTATTGGTGCCACTGTCAAAACTCACCAGCACCTCGACCCCGGCGCTCTTGAGCTGGGTATCGCCATTAATTTTACTTTGCAATTCCGCAGCCAGTGCCGCGCCGCTGCCATAGGCCGCCTGACTGAGAAGAATATCCCCCGTCTCAACACCATCCACCTTTAAGCGCAATAAGTCGTTATCACCATCAATGGTAAAACTCGCGGCCGCGGCCGAAACTATGCTCGCACGCGTAGACAGCTGAGTGATCGAAACTGCGTATTCCCCCACCGCCGTGCCCGCCGCCGAGCTAATATAGCCAACGTTAATGTTACTGGCCACGCCCTGAGCGGCAAACAACTCAGACACCGCGCTAAAGTCATCGTCGAGCACCGCATCCAAGTCATCGCTATCGAGTTGTAGCTTACCGTCGGTATCGGTGGTAATACCCACACTTGCCAGGGTTGAAAACCTACCCGCACCGGTCACGGCATTGTTGATCTCCGAACGCAGCGCGGCGGTGATGCCACGCAAGCCCGCATCGCCAATTAGCAGACCCGCTTCACGGGTATCCGGGTCGTAGGAAGAAAGACTGTTGGCGGTATCAATATAGGAATTATAGGCACCAATAAAGCCATTTATCGCCGCCTTAATAGCATCCCGGTCACGGCTGACGTCGATACCTACCGGGGTACCCTCCGTGATCTTCAACAATGTCAGCTCAACACCTTCTATTACCGAGCTCACCTGGTTAGTGGCGCTAGTCACGGCCAGGCCATTGACCGTGAAGGCGGCATCCTGGGCGGCTACAGTTTGATTGAGATTGGTTGCCGTGGCACTAAACTCAAGGGCCGACAGGCCAGCCGGTCCCGACTCGGTGACCGCAACCTCAAGACTGTTGGCGGCACCGGTATCTGCAGAAGCAAGCAGTAGGCGAAAACCTGTACCGTCATTGACGATCGAAGCATTGACACCAGCCTTTGCCGCATTGATGGCATCGCGCACCCCGGCTAAAGTATTATTGGTACTGTCGATGGTCACCGAAGCTGCGGGCTTGTCGGCGTTAACGGAAAAACTGTCGTAAGACTCGGGGCCGGGTGTCGGGGACGTATAGTCAGTGGTGCCGAAGCGAAAAGTAATCACGCCCTCGCCCACCACATCGGTGGTCGAGGTATACACCGTGCTTGTCGCCAAGGAGTGAGCCTTAGAAAGAGCGCTCACTGAAACATCGTAGTGCCCTGCGGCGGCGGTTTCGCCAGAGCTGACAGTCAGCACGCTAGAATCACTCGCGGAGCTATTGCGTTTAGTATAAGTTGAGAGGTCCTGCACACCTTCGAGAGCGGACTGGAAGGATGAGAGCACACTCTGCAGGGAGCCAAAGGCCGAGAGATCGGCTTGAAAACCCGCTTCCTGGCGGGCAAGACGGTTTTCCGCAGGCGCACGCTCGGCGGCGACCAGCTGGCCAACCAAGCTGCCGAGATCCAAACCCGAACCAATACCTAACGAAGAAATTGAAGCCATATTAAAAAGCCTCCCAATAATGCTTAACCCTGCTGTTACACAGCGTGCCAAGAACAGGCCGCGTAGCTAGCAACTCCTCAGGGCGCGCCTGGCTCTATCGCCTCACTTACGCCCTTCACTACAGCCATAAAGCACAAAGCATACCAATTAGTGAACCAGCAATTGATGGCTGAAACAACGGCCCCCAAGCCCGAAAAAACACACGCGCCGGCAAGGGCAGCCCCACAGCGGCAACTGCAAGCTTATGAGCGGCAACAACCTGCCGTACACTCGCCACCACCCGCAAACGCTCTATACCTCTTGGTTGATCAACAAACCCCGTAAGGCATCGGTCTTGTCCGCGAGGATTTCCTCTATGTGTTCAGCCACTCTAAGCAGGGTTTCAGGGGGAATGGTGCGTATTTTCTCACCGGTTTCCTTATCACTGACGGTGATAATGGTGCGCCCAGTTTCTTCATGCACATCGAACTGAATGCTTCTCTGGGCGATTGCCACCGCGTCGTTCAACTTCTTCACATTTGCCGCAAGCTCAACTTTTTCCTGTGCCACCGAGGCACTGTCGGCCCCGGCCTGCACCTCGGCCAATAAGTTCTCGCGCTCATTGAGCTGGGCTTCAAGTGGGGCCTGGGCAGCGCTGGCAGGAGCTGAAGATGCGGCAACAGGTGCCGTAGGCGCCGGTAAAGAAACCAGCGGGGGGGTATTTTCCTGTCTTTGTGCACTCACTTCCTGAGCAACGACTTCACCCCGCGGCCTGTTCGGCGGCGGGGTGAAAGTATTAATAGCCAGTTTTTCCATAAGCGCTACCTACTGGTAGAACCAAACATTGGTGTGGCTTTTAGTGCCACACCAATGCCTCTACCTTTATACCTATTGTAGCAGTGACAACACACTCTGTGGCAAGGAGTTGGCCTGCGACAGAATGGAGACACCCGCTTGTTGAAGGATTTGCGACCGGGTCAGGGCTGCGGTTTCTGCCGCAAAGTCGGCATCGAGAATCCGGCTACGTGCAGCGCTGAGGTTCTCAGAGGTAATCGCCAGGTTGGAAATGGTCGATTCAAATCTGTTTTGCACCGCACCCAAGTCCGCTCGGATGGTCGAGATCTGACTCAGGGAACCATCGAGCACCGAGATCGCCGAATTGGCACCAGCCACCGTGGAAATATCCACACCACTGAGCTTGGTCAGGGCTGCCGATGCCGATGACAAACCGCCCTCGGCTAAATCAGTACCACCGAGGGTGAAGCTCTCCGCCGCACTAAGGGTCAGCGTCCCGCGCGTGGTCACACCATCAGCATCATCCACCGGGTCCGTACCCGTGGTAACGGCCGATGTAATTGCTGCAGCTACCCCTGATGTCTCGACAATAGCACCTGCAGTTGCCACGGTATCATTACCTAAGAGGGTCGAGGTCAGGGTGACAACGAGGGCTGTGCCCGTATTCTCTGCGGTCACGGTATTCCTGCCCGCAGTGGTCTCAGCGTTGACCGCATTGAACAGGGCCGTTGCAGCCACCGTCGCGTCAGCAGCATCAGCCACCGTCACGGCAACATTACTGCCCGAGGCCACACCGTTTTGAACAAACTGGAAAACCTGCCCGCCAATGGTAACTTCATCACCGGCAGCCGCCGTGGCACCAGAAACGATACCCGATGTGCCACTCTTATTCACAGCATCGGCGTTGAAGGTCAAAATAGCCGACTCATTTAGCAGGGCACCGGCACCATCGGAGGTATCGAGGCCAATAGAGTTCTGAATATTCTGGGTCGACGCCTGGCGCGTAGCGGCATCAGTACCACCGGTGGCCAGCGTGATATTGCGGCCATCGGAGGCGGTCAGTGCCAGGGCTCCCGTCGCCGCATTGGCAATGGCCGTGACACCGGTCTGATTGCTAATGGCGTTAATCGCCACCGCGGCATTACGACCCTGGGTCACGGCACTGGCATCGGCGGCAATTGCACCGACATCGATGCCATTAATGGTCAACTCACCATTACTCAAACCGATGCCAGCCAGGGGAGTAAGACCCTGCACCGTATTGGCGGCCGTTGCGGTGACGCCGGTATCGGAGGTTTTCGAGTTAATGGCCGTGGCTTTTGCTGCCGCGCTATCGCTAGTTAAACCCGCCGCAGCGGTGCCTACAGAGACACCGACCTCAACACTGTTAATGGTAAAGCTATCACCATCAAAGGCATTGCTGCCCACCGCGTTGCCCGTGGCCTGATAGGCACCGAGAATATCGGTGGTAGCACCGGTAATACCAAAGGAAATGGTCTGGTTGGCGTTGGCACCAACCTGGAACTGGGCCGAAGAAAAAGAACCGTCGAGAATCTTCTGGCCGTTAAATTCGGTGGTTTGACCAACGCGCTGGACTTCTGCCAGCAACTGCTGGACTTCCGCGTTAAGTGCCTTACGATCCGAGGCCGAGTTAGTGGAGTTGGCCGACTGAATCGCCAGTTGGCGAATACGTTGTAGGGAGTTACTCGATGCACCCAATGCACCTTCAGCGGTCTGAGCCAGGGAGATGCCGTCGTTGGCGTTACGCTGGGCCTGGTCGAGGCCTCGAATCTGGGTGGTAAAGCGCTCGGAAATCGCCAAACCCGCCGCATCGTCCTTGGCGCTGTTAATACGCAAACCGGAAGATAGACGCTGCAGAGAGGTCGACAACTGGCTCTGCGAGGTATTGAGGTTGCGCTGCGCCGTTAGCGAGGCGATGTTACTGTTGATAATCTGTGGCATTTTTATATCCCCGTAAGCTCTAAGCTTATCCGTCAAATCTGTGAAGCTTGTCTCTGGCGAGCAGGGCCTGTTTCTTCAGCCGTGCAGCGCCTCCACAGATGTTATCGACCCACTTGTCGAAAGCTTTAGGAGAAATATGAAATTATTCTTCAAGCGAAAATTTTTGTGACGCAGGCCTCACTTTGCCAGCAGTCATGCCTGGCCACGATCAACTCGCGTCCAGCGCACTCAGATAGAGAGCCGTGTACCAGAGGGTAGATGGCAGCAAATGTTAATTGGCCACCACAAAAGTCGAACTCTCATGCCAGTCGGCCGCCTTCCAGATGGGAAATGCATTCGACTTCTGGAAGGAGGTGGAGCAAATCAATAATACCGAGACCTCGGGGTAGTCGAGAGCCACACTGTCGACGATGCCTTTCCACCACTGGGGCGCACGGACGGTGACATGGGCATTCTCGCCATTGGGTAACTTCGCGGCAGCGGGGTAGCAGGCGACATTGACAATCAACAGCTTGCCCGCATACCTGAATAAGTCATGGAGCACGGCCCTAACATCGGCGACAAATATATGTTCCAAAACATCAAAGCTAATGACGCAGTCCACCAACTGGCGTTGATCCATGTTTCGCGCCGGCTCATAGCAATAAATATGCTCGAGCTTAAAGTACTCCAGGGCGCTCTGACCGGTAGCGGGGTCAAAACCCGGCGCTAGCCAGTCGGAACCGCCGGAGCCATAATCGAGGGTCGTAGCAATACCAAATTGCTCAAAAAAGGGCCGCATCGACGCCGCATAGGATCGTAATTGAAAGCTCGAAAATACATTTTCTGGCGCTATGAAGACCGCATCCTCACCCTCGCCACGCTCGTGCCCCTTATCAACCATTTCCGTATATAGCCCAATCAGGGCTCGACCCTTCTCACACAAGATCAAGTCTTCTGCCACCTTCACACCTCTCTTAAATTAAGCTCGCTCCGTTTAACACCGGCATCAACCGGACCTAACGCCCATCAAGCAAGGCTTCCCCCCCAGTCTCCAGATCATCCGCACCACGCGCGCCCAGCCCCATATCCACCCGATGATCGGCCACCAAGACACTTAGGTCACCGGCGAGTTGAGCCAACAAGGGCTGCCAACTTTGCAGCTGGGACTTGCGATAAAGCGCGAAGTTATCATACCAAAGTGAATCCCTACGATCTAAGAACCAATGCCATAGCGAGTGCAGAGGCAGCAAGAGTAGAGTCGGCACATTTAACTGTCCAGCCATATGTGCCGCGACATTAGATACCGAGATAACCACGTCCATGCAGGCAATTTGCGCTGCCGCCTTATCCAAATCGTCAAAGGGATCGAAGTCATCAACAAAGATATCGACGCCCGTTTTGTCAAGCACCTGCCTGACATCTTCCTCAACATCATCGTATTGCAAACTAAAAAACTGCACTCCCGGCACCGCCAGTACATCTTGCCACTGCAATAAGTCTGTTGATTTAATAACACCAGAAGCCGGGCTGGTACTTTTCCACGAAATACCCACTTTCAACACGCCATCAAAGTGGCGGTATTTTTCGCGAAATTGCTCGACAAGGCCGGCATCCGGGACAAGGAAGCGCCTGGGCTTATCAAAGTCAGTCCAGCTGCGACGCATGATACGACCCAGGTCAAACATCGTGCCTTTATAGTCAATACGAGCCAACTCTTCTGCGGGCAAGGTGACGCCCTGCGGGTAAATCGTTGCACCAGGAAAAGAAGACTGCATAAGCGTCAATATTTTAGGGTTGCAGGTCAAGGTTATTTCCAGGCCCTGCTCTAGCAATTGCATCACCATTTGGGCATGCAATAACTGATCGCCTATACCTTGTTCGCCCGTTATTAATAAACGCGCACCTGGCGTCTGCTCGCCTTCCCACAACGGACTATCACAGGCGTCAATCACGGCTGCGTCGACACCGTATTTACGGTCGGTACCCACCCGCCGCCAGCACATCTCACTCCAGCCCAGGTCGAACTCACCGCGCGACAACAAGGCCAAACCCATGTTCATATGCCCCAGAGGCGCTTCAGAGTTTAAGGCCACCACCCTCATCAAGCTTTTAAGGGCCAGATCGAACTCACCGATCATATTGCAGGCATTGCCCCTAAGCAGATGAACCTTCCAGTTATCGGGATCGAGATCCAACAGAATGGTAACGAGCTTTAAGACCTGTTCAATATCCCCCACCACGGCGTCTTGCCGCTGAAGGTTTTCGTGCAAGAGGTTATCGGCCATACGATATAAACAGCCCTCGTTCAGGGGTTCACCCCGCAGCGCCTCTGAAAGCAAAACACGCCCCTGCTGCCAATATTTCTGTTGCGATAAAATATCGGCCGCCATGTGGTAAGACTCCATGCGGGCACTAAGCTCAATATCCTTACTTAAAGCAACCAGAGCCCCTTTAAAATCAGGAGCACCCTCGCTTTTAATCAACACCTTCGCCAAGGCCAAATGGGCCTCCGGGTGTCGAGGGTCGTGCGTAATTACCTGTCGAAACCAATCGCTGCTTTGATCGAACCGCTCCAGTTCCCTGTACGAGACCGCAATATTGAAACAAATCTTCGCTGGCTGCTCTGCTACAAGCTCTAATAATTTGGAGTACCATTTAATCGCATTTTGATAGTCGCCTCCGAGGAAGGCAACGGAAGCCAAACCGTTAACGATATCGGGGGCACTGGGGTGCTTGCGATTTAACTTACGATAAATGTTTTTTGCCTTAAGCAAATGCCCATCTTTTTCAAAAGCCTTGGCTTTTTCAAACTGTTTTATATCTTGCGGAGAAATAACAATTGCCTTGCCCATACAAATCCACCCTAGCGACTAACGATTGCTACTCATCTGCCGAAGGCATGACTAGCACCCGAACTGAAATTCCTGAACCGAGCCTCATTTATCGGAGCTGCTATCAAGCTCTCTCTGTTGACAGTAATTCATGCGCCGATTGCCAGTAAACCACTCCTCGGCAAAGTCGGCCTCCCGGTACTCGTGGAAGTAGGGGCCACCCACCGTCCAGTGGATATTTTTCACGTCCTCTGGCGGGTCATCGTACTCACCCACCAGCCAGTTCCAACGCACATCGAGCTCGCCAATTTGCTCGTCATCGAGCCAGGTAAAGCGATGCAGCTCCAGGGCCGTCGCGGAATTGACAAAATCTGCGGTCAAGACCCTGTTTGCCGGGTGGGCACAGTTCCACACCACCACGGAAGACCAGTTTTTGCGCGGGTACTTATACTGCACGGTATCCAGATACTTGATGTCATCGCGCGGCTCATAACTGTGCTTAACCACATACACTGCCTTATCGGGCTGTTCATCGAGCACCGTAAACAACTCCGCGATATCGCAGCGCAACAGCATGTCACAGTCGAAGAACACCGCCGCGCCCTGGTAATCCGCCAAATAGGGCACCAAAAAACGGCTAATCGAAAAGGCATTGGACTGCTTGGTTTCGCGTTCACGGCTGAAAAATTGCTTGAAATTGGCCGTGTTGACCGGCACCAGCGCCACCGGGCGACTGCTCTGCTCCAAAATGGAGTGAGCCATGGTGTGCCAGGCCGTGCTCTCAACCGGGTCGTAGCCAATAAAAACTTTCAACATATCTTTGTGCATCAAAGCTGTACTCCAAATACATCGCTACCCCTGGCAACAGACACTGTAGCTACTGATTGAAACTGTACACCGCTCACTGCTAAAAGCGTAGCAAGCGGCCTGTAAAAAGACACGCTACAATGCCTGCCAATTCATCGGTAAAACGGCGATCAGGCCCATGGCCCACAGCACCGACAATAAAAACAAACAGGCAGCAAGCCTCAGCCTCGATCTCGCCTTTGAGCAGCACCAGAACGGGAACCTGGCCGCCGCCGAACAAAGCTATCGTCAATTGCTAAGCCTGGAGCCCGGAAATCCCGATATTAGCCATTATCTGGGTATTCTTATGCATCAAATGGGCCAACATGAAAAGGCCCTTGCGTTAGTTAAGGCCTCAATCGCACTCGCCGCAGACAGACCCATATACCACAGCAACTACGGCAATATTTTTAGACAACTGGGTCAGCTCGACCAGGCCGGCGCCTGTTACCGAAAGTCGATCGCCCTTTGTGACAGCGACAGTCAGATTCATTTCAATCTGGCCGAAGTCCTACAGCAACAGGGGCTGATGGCAGGGGCCCTGCTCAGCTACCGCCAGGCACTGCAGCTAAAACCCGACTACGGCCAGGCTCACAACAATTTGGGTATTTGCCTCAAAAACCTCGGTCGCCACCACGATGCCCTGAGCAGTTATGAGGCAGCCCTGGCCATTGACCCCCGCAACCTCGGCACCCTCTTCAATGCGGCCAATGTCTGCAGTGAACTAGAGCGCGATGGGGAAGCCATTTGCCACTACCGGGCGCTATTGCAAGTCAAGCCAGATCACGCAGAGGCCCACTATCAGCTGGCGCGGACATTACAGCGCCAAGGGGACTACAAGCGGGCGCGCAGTCACTACCAAGACACGCTGCGTATTCAAGACCAGCACAAGGGTGCGCGACACAACCTGACCCACCTCGGCAGCGAGGGCCATAGCGGACAAACGCCACCCCCCACCCCCCGTGATGCCGAGGCGCACAACCAGGCGGGCTTGGCGCTACAGAAGCAGGGCCGCCACCACGAGGCCCTGAATTGCTACCAGAGCGCCCTACTTATAGCCCCCTCTCACAGCGAGGCCCGCAACAACCTGAGCCAGACCTACATCGAGCTGGACGAACTCGAGGCCGCGTTCGCCAGCTGCCACCAGGCCCTAAACCTGGATGCCAACTGCCCCGAGGCTCTCAGCAATATGGGCCGGGTATTATTTCAGCTAGGCCGCCACGGAGAGGCCCACGACCACTACGACCAAGCACTGAAGCTCAAGCCCGAGGATGCACAAACTCATACAGCCCTTGGCAACACACTGCGAGAGCTTCAGCGCCCCGATGAGGCCATAGAACACTACCGGGCGGGCCTCGCCCTTGCCCCCCATCGTGGCGAGATTCATTTCGAGCTCGCCACGGCACTACGGCTCATGGGTCGCCAAAGCGAGGCGCGCCAGCACTACCAGAGCGCCGTCGATTGCGAACCCAATTCCGCCGAGGCCCACTATCAGCTTGGCCTCGCGCTCGGTCAGGGCGATGCGGCCATCGAACACCTCCAAAAAGCCCTCACCATCGCGCCCCAGCACACCGACGCCCTGGCAAACCTCGGCCGCTCCTACGCCGCACTCGGCAAGCTGCAGCCGGCCCTGGATTGCTATCAAAAAACCTTAGAACTACAACCCGACGACGCTGAAACACTCTGTGTCACGGCGACCCTGCTGGAGCAACTTGGGCAGCTCAATGGCGCGGCCCAACGCTACAGCCGCGCGCAATTTCTCGCCCTACAACAACTTGAGAGTAGTGAGCTCCTGGCTTTCACCGCCGACAAACTGGAAGGCATTCACGACACCATAAAAAATGTCGCCACCAGGGGAGCGCTTGAGCCACTAGCGGCCGATGTGCTCAATAACCTGGGCCTCGCCCGCCAGGAGCTGGGGCAACTCGATAGAGCTGACGAGCACTACCGCTACGCAATGCGCCAATCTCCCCAACATACCCTGTCGCACTGGAGTGTCGCCCTCCTGCACTTACTTCGTGGTGAATTCGCCGCCGGTTGGCGGGAATACGAGTGGGGCCTGCGCGACGACAGGCATCGCTCAACCCGACACTACCCACTAGACGAATGGCGAGGTGGGTCGCTGCAGGGCAAAACACTTCTGGTTTGCGCCGAACAGGGCATTGGCGACGAGGTAATGTTTGCCTCGTGTATTCCCGACCTACTCGAATGCAATGCCAAAGCCATTCTCCTCGAGTGTGACCCCCGCCTTGAAACGCTGTTTCAGCGTTCATTTCCCGCACTTAGCGTACGGGGCAAACCCGCCCTCAAGGTCGCCCCCCAGGACATCGGCAAGATGGGCGTCGACTGTAAAATACCGATTGGCAGCCTGCCCCTGGTGTTTCGTCCCGATTGCCAGGCCTTCCCCCGACAGCGGGCCTTTCTCAAGCCCTGCCCAGTGGCGCTGCAGAAATGGCAGCAACGCTACACGGCATTGGGCCCGGCATTAAAGGTAGGCATTTCATGGCGCGGAGGCATAAGACCCTACGACACCAGCAAGCGCTCGGCCCAACTCAGTGAATGGCGAGGCCTGTTTCAATCCAGGGTCGACTTCATTAACCTGCAATACGGTGAGTGCGAGGAGGAGGTCCGCTCCGTCAAAGAACACGACGGAGTGACAATTCACGACTGGGACGATGCCGACCCACTGACCCAGGTGGACGATTTAACGGCACAGCTTGCCGCCCTCGATCTGGTGATTAGCATCGGCAATACCACGGCCCACTTTGCCGGGGCCGTGGGCACCCCCACCTGGGTCTTACTACCTTTTGCCCCGGGCTGGCGCTGGCTGGCCGAAGGCGACACTTCGCCCTGGTATGGCTCGCTACGCTTATTTCGACAGGAGCAAAGGGGGGAGTGGCCTCAAGTGTTTGACGAATTGCAAGAAAACCTGGCTAGCCTTATCCAGCAACACAATCTGTAACAGGAACAAACAGCGGGAAATACCTTGAGCGCCAAACAGAGAAAAAACAAAAAGAACAAAGCGCCCGCCCGCCAATCAAGCCCGGGGCAAAGCGCTAGTGAGGCCCTGCAAAGCGCCATGGCTCGCCATCAGGCGGGCGATCTAAGCGGCGCCGAACTAGCCTACCGGCAACTGCTCGAAAAAGACCCTCGGCAGGCCGATGCCACGCACTTTTTGGGTATTCTCATGCATCAACAGGGTCAACATGAACAGGCCCTGGAGCTGATCGAACAGTCCCTGCAATTGAGCGCCGACAATCCCGTCTACCATAACAACCGGGGTAATATTCTCACTGCCACCGGCCATTTAGAGGACGCCGCCCGCAGCTATGGCAAAGCCAGTCAATTAAACCCTGGCGACAGTGAGGCTTTTTTCAATTTAGCGCAGACATTACAGCAATTGGACCGCCCGGCCGAGGCTGAGAGCCACTACCGGCAGGTTATTAATCTGCTACCCAATCACGTAAGAGCCCATAACAACCTCGGTGCTGCCTTAAATCAGTTGGGGCGTGTTACAGAGGCGATTCAGTGCTATCGGGCGGCACTGGCTATTGCCGCCGATTACACCGATGCCCACTACAATTTGGCCAATGCCCTGGCAGACATCGGCCACGATGCAGAAGCCCTTCTCCAATACCGGCAGGTACTGGCTATCGACCCCAATTTTGCCAAGGCCCACTGCAACATAGGGCGAATCTATAAAAGCCAGGACAATGCCGAATTGGCACTTAGCCACTACGAAAAGGCTCTCAACATCCAGCCAGATTACGCCATGGCGCTCAGCAATATGAGCCTGGTGTACAGCGAACGCGGTGATTTAGACAAGGGTCTCAACTGCTGTGACCGCGCCCTGGCCCTCGAGCCCGGTCTCGCCGAAGCCCTGAATAACAAGGGCACCATACTTCAGGAGCTGGCTCGCCCCAGCGAGGCTATTGAACACTACACGCAAGCACTACAGCTGTACCCCGACTACCTCAGCGCTCACTGGAACCTGGCGCTAGCCCAGCTGGCACAGGGTAATTTCAAGGATGGCTGGCAGGCTTATGAATGGGGTTTAAAAAGTACCGAACACCGTTCTACCCAGCGCTACGACCTGCCGACATGGTCTGGGGAGCCCCTGCAGGAGAGAGCACTATTGGTCTGCTCGGAACAGGGTATTGGTGATGAGGTCATGTTTGCCTCCTGCCTACCCGACCTTCTGGAAAATGAGCCAAAAAACATCACGCTCGAATGCGAACCCCGCCTGGTCGAGCTTTTTCAACGCGCCTTTGCCAACGTCAAGGTCATGGCAAAACCGGCGATCACCAGCCCTGCCGAACAGTCCAAATTCAACTGCAAAATCACCATTGGCAGCCTGCCCCGCCTTTTCCGTCCCACACTCGCTAGCTTTGCCAATCGCCAGGCCTATCTACTACCCTCACCGCAGTTACTAGATAGGTGGCGGCAGCGCTTCAATGCCATGGGGCCGGGTTTGAAGGTCGGTATTTCCTGGCGTGGCGGCGATAAAACACACGACAAGGCCAAGCGCTCCGCCGAGCTCGCACAGTGGCGAGACCTGCTGCGCTGCGATGCCGACTTTATTAACCTGCAATACGGCGATTGCCGTGAAGACATTGCCCACCTTAAAAAGAATTGTGGGCTGACACTGCACGACTGGGATGATGCCGACCCCCTCAAGGACGCCGACAATTTTGCCGCACAAGTTGCCGCCCTGGACCTGGTGATATCGGTGGGTAATACCACCGTGCACTTTGCCGGAGCCCTGGGTGTGCCATGTTGGGTGCTACTACCCGCCACCCCCGGTTGGCGCTGGCTATTGCAGGGAGAAGATTCACCCTGGTATCCCTCACTGCGCTTATTCCGCCAGCGACAGAGGGGCGATTGGCGACAGGTGTTTAAGGATGTCGAGGTGGCACTGGTAAATTATTCGTCGCCATCCTTCACGAGCTCTAGCTAGCGAATATAGTCAAACAACGAGAGCCCCTGCACCTTGATAAAAACCTGCTGGGCCGCCTCCAGTGCAAAGGACTGAAAGTTGAGCTGACTGATGGCCTCGGCGAAATCGAGATCCTCGGTGTCCGAGAGAGCACCTTGCATGCGCAGGCGAAAATTCTCGTTATTCTCAAGCTGACTGTCGAGGTTATTCAAGCGCGAACCAATATTGGAGTGCACACGTAAAAAGTTGTCCAGCGCACGATCAATATTCTCCAGCCCCTCGGCCAGGTCATTGTGCAGGCGGGCATTGGCATCGGGCAACTCCGACGGCGCCTGTAGGGCGGCGGCAATGGTGTCGAGGGTGGTAAAGACATCCTGGTTGACCGAGGGTTTGACCGTAAAACTGTCACCATTTTGCGGTACGCCATCCACCGCCAGTGACACGCCATTAAAGGTAATCCCCTCGCGTGGCACATAGGTGCCGGCGGCCACCACGCCACTGACCGCACCCACCACCTGGTAGGTCACGGGGTCGGTGGGCACCGCCTGAATAAAGTTCAGGGTGTAGTCGTCCTTTACGAAGGTGCCGCTCTTCGAGGCCGAACTGATCACACCCGAGCCGGTATTGGCCGCGGTATTGTCCACCGTGAAGGTGCCATTGCCGGTTTTTATGAGCTGAAAAACATCGACCCCGGAATCACTGATCGGCACCAGCGATGAGGGCCCCACCTGAATGCGACGCTGACCCTGGTCACCGTTGTAGACCACACTGCCCCCGGAGCGACTAAAGGGCTGGGTGGCAATTTGAAAACCGGCGAACAGAAAGTCACCACTGGCGTTGCGAGTATTGGCAATGGCCTGCAGTTCGTCAATGCGCGCACTCACCTCATTGCCCAGGCTTTGGCGGGTACTGGTGGTCTGACTGTCATTATTGGCCTGTAGCATCAGTTCGCGCACGCGCTGCAGAACATTTTCGGCGGCCTTCAGCGCACCCTCCTCCAAGGCCAGCTCGGTGCGGGCGAAGGCGCCATTTTCAAGGTATTGCTCGACGGTGCCAATCTGCTCTTTAATATCGATCACCCGCACCGCACCGGAGGGGTCGTCGGCGGGGGTGAGTATGCTTTTACCACTGGCTATTTCCAGCTGGGTGCGCGCCAGGCCCTCCTGCTGGGCGAGCACGGCGCCGATGCCCTGGCGGAAAATCTGTGAGGTTGAGAGGGTCATAATAAGCTCGCTATGCCTGGCAACTTAACGCCGGGTCGCGCTAAGTAGGGTCTGGAAAAGGGTGTCGGTAATTGCCACCAATTGGGCGGCGGCCTGATAGGCCTGCTGCAAGCGCACTAGCTCCGCAGCCTCCTCCTCAAGGTTGACGCCGGAGACCCGCTCTCGGGAGGCAATGGCATTTTCCATCAAGCTGTCTTCGGCCTGCAGGTTGGCCTGGGCCTGGCGGGTAGCGACGCCGACACC